>OIYY01000578.1_pt1 | contig 24995 bp, 23 predicted proteins | sample 1588341 | NCBI WGS metagenome assembly OIYY01 (sample SAMN03283287) | human gut metagenome | biome: human-associated habitat; material: feces | host: Homo sapiens | place: Peru | collected 2012 | reverse complement strand
ACCACACAGAGGGCGAGGCGGCGGCGACACCGTAGAACAAATCGGTCTGGGTGGATGCCCACAGCGCAAACAATCCCGCCAGCGAGTAGCCACCCAGAATGAGTTTGACGTTTTCCGGGAGATCAAACTGTTGTTTCAGCGTGGGGATGACCTGCTCCGTCAGAAAGAGCAGCGTGTCTGCAGCCTTGCCACCGAAACCTTGTGTTCCCCGTACAGCAGGGGCTTCCCACGGAGAAAGTGCATCGTTCCAGCTTTCCACCGGAATGGCTGCAAACAGAAAGTTCCGGCCGCTTTGTGCGATTGCCGCCACTTCGCTGTCCATGCTTTGCAGCTCGTGCTCGCCGGTCATTTGGAGCAGCAGGTATTCTGCATGAGCTTCGCCGTAAATGCGGCAAGGTTTGTTCCCGATTTGCATTGTCTGTGTAGTCACTGCGGCATCCTCCCGAAAAAAACTTTGATAAGCCCAGTATAGCAACTGAAAAATCATTTTGCAATTCAAATGGTTTTCAGAGCGGTGGTAAGCAAAATATTTTCGTCTATACAACAACACTTGCTGGCCCAAACCCTCGAGCTGCAGCCTGCACTCCGCAGGAGTGTGCCGCTATCATGGGAGCGTGATGATCGCAGGAATGCTATGCTGAAACAACAAGAGCGGAGCCTTTTGCAAGGTCCCGCTCTTATTGCCGCCGTTAAGCAGAAAATGAAGGAGATTTATCTTTCAAAACCGCCCGTGGACTGCGGCGGCGATGGGGAGCCGCCGCAAACCCATCAGACAGGCTTTGGAAGAAGCAAATAGGGATGGGAGAGAAATGCACTGTCACAGGTTGATACCGATTCCAAGGATCACGAACAGGATCGCCAGACAGATGCAGCTTACCCCGTTTCTTCGTTTCGTGAAAGCGTCCAGAGAACACTTCGCACGTTGTTTTGCCCGTTCCAACTGGGATACCCCTGCGTAAGCGGAGAGCCCGGCACAAATCAAAAGCATCAAACCGATCCAGATCATCATAAGCATTTCTCCAATCAAAACCTTACCATTCTACGCCCAGAGAACGCAGGCTCTCGGCAAGGGCAGCGACATCCATGTTGAACACGATGCCTGCCATGTTTTCGTAGAGTGCGCCCTCTACGTTGATGGGCGTATCGTCAATAAAGACGCATTCCTCCGGGCGAAGGGCGAACTTGCGCAGGAAGGTGCGGTAGATCTGGGGGTCGGGCTTCAGCAGCTTGACCTCTGCGGAGATCAGGGCACCATCCATCAGCTTGCTGGCCTCTGCCCGTGCCCAGTAGATGGGCTGACGGGTGGCAGCGTTGGAAAGCAGGTAGAGACGGTAGCCCTTTGCTTTCAGTGCTTGCAAAAGCTCCAGCATCCCCTCCACCGGCACAATGGGGTCATCCCACTTTTCGATCAGCCCGCAGGCTGCATCGTGCAGACGTTCCGGCAGTCGGGGCAGAATGCGCTGCTCTGCGATCTCTTCGTTGATCACGCCCCGGTCCAGCATGGTCCACTCCACCGAGCGGAACACCTCGTTGCGGATCAGCCTGCGGTCCTCGCCGGTGAGGGAATAGCGGTCCATAAACAGCTCCGGGTCAAACCGAACCAGAACGTTTCCCATATCGAACACAATATTTTTTATCATTTTGAAGGTCCTCAATTAAATCACTTCATAATATTTAATTCCTTCCATACGCCGGATGATACTGAGAATATCATCTTGTGTACGGCTTGTTTTGCTTCGTATTGTAACCGTAAAGGGAACAACTTCGGCATCATAATGAGAGTGATCCTCTTTTTGAATATCGCTCAACTCTAAATCCAATTCTCGTGTATTACGCAAAAATTCACCAAAGGAAATGCTTGCATCCAGCTCAATATATAAATCAATAACATTGGTACGGTTTCTCATGTAGAAATCCCACCGATGCAACACAGTAAGAACTGAGAACACCGCAATGCAGGCAACAATAGCAACCTCGTATAAACCAATTCCGATCGCAAGACCGATACACGCCGATGCCCAAAGTCCGGCGGCTGTCGTCAAGCCTTTGATTTGATTATGCGTTGTAACAATAATTGTTCCTGCACCCAGAAAGCCAATGCCACTGACGACCTGTGCGCCCAACCGCACAGGGTCGCCAACACCATAGACCTGATAGGCATACTGGTTTATCAGCATAACCACACAGGAACCGATACTGACCAACATATAGGTACGCATTCCAGCGGGGCGATTCATTCTCCCGCGTTCCGAACCAATCACACCGCCAAGGACTTCTGCCATAATAATTCGCAAAACAACTGCGCCAAGTGTGATTTCCCTTGCGTGAAGCATTATTTTTTCAACCCCCTTGTATAAAGATTTATGTGGTGTAGTTGCTATAATCGCTCTTGGTGAATAGTCCTGCTGCTCTGGCAGCATGTCCCATAGTTAATCTCCTCGATCTCAGAGTGTAAGTCGTTTTGGAGCAGTTCTGAAAAGAACCTGCGGACACCCGTGGCAAGGGCAGAACCCTTGGCGTTTTGTTCGTCCTTCAAATCGCCCTCCACCCAGTACCGCCCGGTCTGGGGGTCTACCGCAATGCTGTCCATGGGAAAGCCCTTCAACCGGGTGGGGTGGGGCGTTTCCACGATCCAGAACCAGTCTGTGGAAACCTGCGGCCCGGCGGCTTCTTTCCGCTGCCGGTCGTCCAGCACCACACACAGCCCGTTGATGAACCGTGCCTTGAGCCTGCCGCCGTACTGGTGCGCCAGCTGCTGATAGTAGGCAATGAACTCCTCGTCGGAAAGTTCCCTGCCCTTTACCCGGCGGACGTAAGGCCCCGGCTGAAGCGCTGCCGGCACCCCTTCCAGATACAGCCCGGAATCCAGCGAGAAGCTGGGCAGACCGGAGACAGCATGGTATGCCTCGGCTTTTAACGCTGCATTTTCCAGCGGTGTTGCGCCGGTCTCCTCCACCGCCGGGAGCCGGATGCCAAGGTCTGCCGGGGTCACTAGTTCAATGGGCATCCCGGCGAGGATGGCTCGCATATTCCGCAGCTTGCTCTGGTTTCCAGTCCCATAGAACAGTTTCATGGTATCGTCTCCTATACAAAAAGGCAGAGACCCGTGCAGTCTCTGCCTTCAGGGGTTACACTCCGGGCTTTTTATCGGTTATACGCCGAATCTCTCATCCCGATAAGAAGCCAGCAGGGAAGGCCAGTCGGTCTGGATCACGTTATACCCACGATCCATCAGAACGCCCCATGCGGCATCCGGTCCCTCGCTGAGAGCCACATCGTCGTTATAGGTGCCGCTCAGTTCGTGACCTCTGCCCAGATTGATGCTGTTGACCCAGATGTACAGACCCTGTTCCCGGATCCACTTCAGGTTCTCCGGGTCGATCATCTCGGAATCTGCGGTCTTGGCAATGGCCTCCACGCCAACGATGTTGATGTTGTCGTAGGTCAGGACCTTACGCAGCTCCTCCATGTTGTACACGATGGGCATATACATATACTTGACCGGGCAGTTCTGGAAGAACTCCAGATATTCGTCCTTCACCGGGGTCTTGATGATCGCCTGCTTGACCACATGGGGGTAATTCTTCAGCAGTTCATGGGTCTCGGCAAGGATGGGCCAGGAACGGTCGATGTTGAACAGCTCGCCGTGGGTGAAATACTCCACCACTTCTGCAAAACGCTGGACGTGCTTTCCGCTGGGCTCGTCGATGCTGTTATAGAACTCCAGTGCGTCGATCTCTGCGGAGGTCATGGTCTTGACGTTCTGCTCCGTTTTCAGCAGGCGAGGCTCCTGCGTGTCGTGGAAAGCATAGATCACGCCATCGGTGGATTTGGACAGGTCGCACTCGAACATATCCGCACCCATCTTCAGTGCCAGTTCAAGGGAGGGCACCGTGCCCTCGATGATGTTGCCGCCCCATGCGCCGCGATGCACCGCAATGAGAACCTTTTTGGCATCCAGACGCGCATTCAGCAGCTCGTTGATCTGTGCATATTCTTTTTTGCCGACCATATCAAATACCTCATTTCTGAATTATTGGATCACTCTTTGCTCTTGTCCACCTTGTTGCCGCGGCCATAGACCAGATACATAACGATGGCAGAAATAATCATCATCAGCACGGCGTACACGAAGGTCAGAGCAGCGTTGTCTGCGTTGGTCTCGGAGTCGGTCAGGGACTTGATGTACACGCCCAGAGGCTTGTTCAGGGGGTGATACATAAAGACAGACATATCGTAGTCGCCCAGCAAGCCGTTGAAGTTCAGGGCAAAGATGGCCAGAACCGTGGGCAGGATGATGGGCAGCTGCACACGCATGAAGGTGTAGAAGGGCTTTGCACCCATGTTCCGGGCTGCATCCTCCAGAGAATCATCCAGCGCAAAGAAGGCAGCCTTGGTCATACGCAGGGTGAAGGGGATCTTGATGATGATGTAGCCGATGAGCATGATGACAGAGGTGCCGGTCAGAACCTTGTTGAACATCCAGACGCGCGGGGTGTTGTAGGTGGTGATCAGACCCAGAGCCATCAGGGTAGTGGGCAGCAGCCAGGGGATCAGCAGGCCGTATTCCAGTGCGCCGCTCAGACGATCCTTGCGCTTCTGCAGGATGCGGCAGGCCACCAGAACGATGATCGCCACAACAGAAGCAGCAATGGCGGAGTAAGCGATACTGACCACGAAGGGCTTGTAGGAGGAAGCCTTCTGGAAGATAGAGATGTAGTTATCCAGAGTGAAGCTGGACAAGGTCAGGTGCTTGCTTGCAATGGTGGCAGAGTCGGTAAAGGAGAACAGGACGACCAGTGCCACGGGGATGACATAGATGAGGAACAGCAGGTAAGCATACACATGAGCCAGAACGTTCAGGATGGGGTTGCGGATCTTCTGCTTGACAATGGTGGTCTTGACCTTAGAAACGGACATATAATGGCCGCGCTTTTCGATCTGGATCATAACGGTCAGCAGGATGATGGTGGCAACGCCAAGGAACAGAGCCAGCAGTGCCGCCAGCGGACGGGAGCTGACGTTGTTGGCGAAGGTCAGGATCATGGGAGTGATGGTCTGGAAGTCCTGACCGCCAACCAGCAGAGGTGCGGAGGTAGCGGACAGACCGGTGATGAAGGTCAGGATGGTGACAGCCATCAGAGAGGGAGTCAGCACCGGCAGAACCACCTTGGTCAGGATGCGGAACTGGGATGCGCCCATGTTCTGTGCAGCCTCAACGGTCTGGAAGTCCACCGAACGCATGGCGTTGCGGAGGAAGATCATGTGGTTGGAGGTGCAGGCGAAGGTCATAACGAACAGAACTGCCCAGTAACCTTCAAACCAGTCGATGGGGAAGCTGGGGATGATCTTGGCAAACAGAGTGGTCAGAATGCCGGTCTTGCCGTAGATGAACTTGTAGCCGGAGACCAGAATAATGCCGCCGTAGATCAGGGTGGTCATGTAGCCCAAACGGAGGATGTTGGCACCCTTGATGTCGAAATACTCGGTGATCAGCACCAGACTGATGCCGATAAAACCGACCGTAAGGGACAGAGTGGGTGCAAGGATCAGGCTGTTCCGCAGGCTTCGCATTGCCTTGGTGGAGTGGATCAGCTTGGTGAACACCTCGGTGGTAAAGTGACCATTCTGGTAGAACACGCTCACCACGGTGTTGAGGTTGGGGAATACCAGAAATGCGAAAATGAACCATGCGAAGAACACAAAAATTGCAATTCCCCACAGCTTTTCAGGCGTAAATGAGAATTTTTTCTTTTCTTTCATCTCAAAATCACCCCTCGTACTGCATGATGTCAGCAGGGTTGTAGCTCAGCGTCACCGTATCACCCTTCTTGTACAGGGGTTTGCCGCTGTTCTTCTCGATGACCTTGACGGTCTGGCCGAAGGCACGGACGGTGTACTTGATGTACAGGCCATAGAACTCGTAATCCTCCACCACAGCTTCGGTCTTGAGGGTATCGGTGGCCATCGCTTCGTTGACGTGCATACGCTCCAGACGGATGTAGCAGTGCTTCTTGGGGTCAACACCCTCCACCTTATCTGCACCGGTACCGGCGAGGAATTCCGGGGTCAGGCGGTTGATGTCGCCGATGAAGTTGCAGACGAACTCGGTTGCGGAGTGGCTGTAAATTTCATCCGGACGGCCGATCTGCTCGATCACGCCCTTGTTGAACACCGCGATGCGGTCAGAAAGGGTCAGAGCCTCTTCCTGATCGTGGGTGACGTAGACGGTGGTGATGCCGAAACGCTTCTGCAGATCCTTCAGCTCGTTACGCAGCTGGACGCGCAGCTTTGCATCAAGGTTGGACAGAGGCTCGTCCAAGCAGATGATCTCAGGGTTGGTGACCAGCGCACGGGCAATAGCCACACGCTGCTGCTGACCGCCGGACAGCTCAGAGACCTTCTTCTTCAGCTGCTCTTCGCTCAGGTCCACCTTCTTGCCCATCTCAACGACCTTCTTGCGGATCTCCTCCTTGTCCATCTTCTGGACCTGCAGGCCGAAGGCGATGTTCTCGTACACGGTCATGGTGGGGAACAGAGCGTAGCTCTGGAACACCATGCCGATGTTGCGCTTTTCGATGGGTGTGTGGGTGATGTCCTTGCCGCGGACGCTGACAGTGCCGGCACTGGGAGAGATGAAGCCGGTGATGGTACGCAGGGTGGTGGTCTTGCCACAGCCGGAGGGGCCAAGGAAGGTGAAGAACTCACCTTCGTGGATGTCAATGTTGATGTCCTTCAGGGCTTTGAAGGAACCAAAAGTTACTTCGATATGTTCAAGTTTGATCATGCTCTGTACCTCGATGATGAGCAGCTGCGAAAAAAGGTCGGCTCGCTGTATGGCATCTGCAAACCGACCTCTCCACATTATTGTAAACGAACGAAACGGATCACGCCGGAATGGTTACGGCATGTACTCGAGCATGATCTTCTCGCACCATGCGTCGATGTTCTGTGCAACCAGTGCCCAGTCGATCTGCTGAGCGGGCAGCTCTGCGATGGTCTGGTTGAACTCGTTGGCCTTGCCAACAGCGTTGGTGTTTGCCGGCAGGGTGGAGAAGACCTCAGCCCACTCGCCTTGAACCTGTGCACTGCCGAACCAGTTGATGAAGCGCTGTGCCTCTTCCTCGTTCTTGGTGCCGTTCACGATGGCAACGCCCTCAACTGCATAGGGAACGCCAACATCGGGAATTGCGTAGCCGGTCTTGACACCGTACTGCTCGTCACGGCTCTCAACACCAGAGGACCACATCTGACCGCAGACAACGGTGCTGTTCTCGCTGGCGATCTGTGCGTACAGATCCACGCCGCTCTCATTGGGCACACCGTGCTTGTAGTACTCGGCGATGGCGTCCCAGCCCTCTTGTGCAATGCCCAGATCACCGTTGGGGTCCGCATAGCGGGTCAGGATACCGGCGATGACATTGCGGACTGTGCCGCCGCCCAGACTGGTCAGGTACTCGTACTTCTTATCGAACTCCGGCTTGGTCCACAGGTCGGGCCAATCGGTGGGAGCCTGATCCTCGGTGAGCTGGTTCTGATCGTAGACAAGCAGGATCGCCTGCTTGACGATGGCGTGGTAGTAGCCCTCGTCGTCGTTCAGACCGGCGGGGATCTCGTCTGCCCACTCCGGCACGAAGGGGATCAGGATGTTCTCAGCCTTCAGGGACTCCCAGATGATAGCGTTCAGACCGTACACAACGTCAGCGATGGGCGAAGCCTTCTCAGCCAGCAGACGGTTCTGGGTATCAGCAGCACCTGCATCAAGCACCTGAACCTTGAAGCCGTCCTGTGCGGCACGCTCGGTCAGCCACTCGCCACGGCCATCGGCCCCGGAGTTGGTGTAGACATTCAGGGTGACGCCGGTGCCCTTGTTGGAGGGGGTGTTATCAGCAGCGGCGGAAGCAGCAGTGCTGGAAGCAGTGGTGGTGCTGGAAGAAGAACCACCACAAGCGGTCAGTGCAGCAGCGGCTGCGGTAAAGGTTGCAGCCTTGATGAAGCTGCGGCGAGAAATCTTTCTCATAACTTTTCTCCTTTTTCTTTTTCCTCAGTCAATTTTGCAGGGAGCTGTCTGCTCCCCTCGTGTTGTGCCCAGTATACCGCCAAAATTGGAACGAGTCAATCAAATACAGGTAAAATTTCGGTCTGCAACGCGTAATTCTACCATATCCACAGGTGAAGTTTACTTTTTGTGTGCAATATGACGATGATTTGCGGGCTGTTTTCGCTCTTTTGCCCGTGGAACTTTGTTAAAATAATGACTCGTTCCAATTTGAACGGCAGATTTTTACTTTTTTTCTTGTATTTTTTGACCGTTTAGGATATTATCATAGAAAAGACCGTCTGCAAAAGGGGGAAGATCCTGTGCCAACCATCAACGATATCGCCAAAGAAGCCGGCGTATCCCACGGCACCGTTTCCAATGTTCTGAACAAGACCGGAAAGGTCAGCATCGAAAAGATACAGCTGGTAGAAAATGCCATCAAGAAACTCGGTTACGTTCCCAATGTTCAGGCGCAGCGGCTCCGTCAGGGGTCACCCGACACCATCGCCGTCATCCTGCCATCCCTGAAGGAAGCCAAGTACATCGATTTTTTCACCGCGCTCCAGCTGAATTTTCCCAAAAGCCAGAAAAGCCTGCTGGTGTACCAGACCGAGGATATCCCTGCGGAGGAAGAGGTCATTCTGGACAATCTGCGGGCATCCGGGCTGGCTGCCCTGATTGTTATTTCTACTTTAAGTAAAGAATGCTTGGAAAAATACCGTTCTCTGCACTGTCCCATCGTATTTGTGGAGCGCAGGCCCAAAGCGCTGCGGGCGGATGAATGGTTCCTTTCCTTTGACCCGCAGAAGATCGGTGCCGCAGTGACCGCGTTCTGTGCCCAAAAGCATTGGCGGTCAATCGCCTACTTCGGGGTGGAAAAGCACGGCGAGGCCGAAAACCCCATCTTTTCCAGCCTGCAGAAATGTGCACAGGCGCAGGGGCTGGCATTGGCACACATCCCCTCCGGGTACAAGCTGGCACTGAATCAGGCCTTTGAGCTGGCGCAGAACGCCGCCCCCTACGATGTGATCCTGACCCAGAGCTCGGTCTGCACCGATGCGCTGCTCCGGGCGTTCCGGCTTTTGCATATCCAAAAGATCCCGCCCATCCTCACCATTGGTGCATACGCTGCCCTGACCGAAAAGGCGGTGGAGCTGTATCATCTGGATTACGGCTTTCTGGGCATCCGCATCATCAAGCTGTTTTCAAAGCTGGACCGGGACTCTGCCCCGGCGGAAAAAGAGCTTTTCTATGCACCCAAGGGCTTTGCCGATTCCTTCCCCGGGCTGCAGCGGATGCCGGACACCGAGCTGACCATGCTCACGCTGGAAAACCCTTCCACCCAGGCGCTCCGCAAGCTGCTGCCGGAATTTGAGCACCGCAGCGGCATCCGGGTCAAACTGATCGGTGTCCCCTACGATGATCTGCTGGCGCAGCTGAACCTCATCGGGCCGCATTTCACCTATGATATGATCCGCATCGACGTGGCGCAGTTCGGGGACATCGGACAAACGATCTATCGTCCGCTGGACGAGCTTTCCATCTCCCCGGAGGGACTGTCCCCCCGGCTGATCAAAAACGGCTACGACAGCTACTCGATGCTGAACGGCCGGGTCTATGCCCTTCCCCTTGACCCCAGTGTGCAGATCTTCCTGTACCGCACCGACCTGTTCCACGACGCCAAGCTGTGCCGCGCCTACTATGAGCGTTTCCACGAAAATCTTGTGGTACCCACCACCTACGAGCAGTATCTCCACGCTGCGGAGTTCTTTACCCGCAGCTGCAACCCGGACTCCCCCACCGAGTACGGCACCACCATGACCTGCGGCTCTGCCTCCGTTGCGGCAAGCGATTTTCTGCCCTTCTACCTTTCCCGCATCGACCGCTTCGGTTCCACGCCGGAGACCCTCCGGCTGGACAGCCCCGAAATGCAGGCGGCCATGCGCCAGTACCGTGCGCTGGAAAAGTTCTCCTGCAAGCAGAACTGGTGGGGCGACAGCATCCAGAAATTTGCGGACGGAAAGACCGCCATGACCGTCATCTACTCCAACTATGCAGCCGAGCTGATCAACTCCGGAAATTCGGTGGTCGTCGGACGGGTGGGCGCAGCCGTCCTTCCGGGATGCAAGCCTCTGCTGGGCGGCGGCATCGTGGGTATCTCCCGATACAGCCAAAAAGCGGAAGCCTGCAAGCAGTTCTTCCGCTGGTACTACTCTGCGGATGTGGCTTCCCTGCTGGTTCGTCTGGGCGGCACCTCCCCCATCGTGGATGCCTATGAGGACTTCCAGAATTACAGCATTTTCCCGTGGATGAACACGTCCAAGAAGAGCTTCGGATTGGGACAGCGTGGTGTGAAAAACCAGACCCCGGAGCGGTTCTCCATCCCGAAATACGAATTTGCGGTGGGCACTGCCGTCCGCAACGTGGTGCAGGACCTGATGACCCCGGAGGATGCCAGCCGTATGGCACAAGCCCTTTACGATGCCGCCGACCCGGTCTCCCGTTGAACCGGAACACAAACTGCATGAATCTGAAAAAGCCCACAGGCTGGAATTCCATCCAACCTGTGGGCTTTTTGCCTCTTTTTCGGTTCTCAGTGCTTCGGTTTTTTGCCCCAGAGCCCCAGTCCGCCGCGGCTGGATGCTTTGCCGTGTTTGGGAGCCGCAGCCTGCTTCGGCGCACGGCTGCGCTTCTTCGGCTTTGGTTCGGGTTCCGGCTCGGTCCAGGGGAGTAGACCGGTCTTGGACGCCGCTTTGGGTTCCGGCTGTACGGGTTTCGGCTTCTCCGCTGGCACGGGCGCAGGCGGCGTTTCCGGTACGGTCTTTGGCTTCTCCGCTGGCACGGGCGCCGGCGGTGCATCCGGAACGGACTGCGGCGGCTGGGGAGCGCTGCTGTCCGCTGCCGGTTTCCGCTCTGGCCGCTTCCAGCTTCCGTCTTTTCCCATGCGGAGCAGCTCCCACATGATCTCATCATCGCTCCGGGTATTCTGGCTGCGCTGCAGATCATCGGTCAGCTCGTCCATCACGCTTCGGCCATCTCCTGCTGGTTTCCATGTCGGGTCCAGCGCGGAATCTGCCGGACGGAGCAGGTCCTCCGGCAGCGGACTGTCGGCATTCTCCGGTTTCTTCTTTTTCTTCCGGATGGGAGATGCGATGTGCTCCGGATGGAGCGGAAAGATTTCCAGTGACTGCACTTCGTTGACCACACAGCCCAGCAGCTGCACACCGGACTTGTTCAGCTTTTCAATGGCGTCCTGTATGACAGGCAGCGGGGTGGCATCGTGACGCACAACGAACAGTGCATGGTCTGCAAGCTTATTCAGGCGCAGCACTTCCGAGGAACGTCCCACCGAGGAAGCATCAATGATGACGTACTCGTAGGGTTCCATGATCGGTTTCAAAAAGTCGAACAAGGCCGCATCCAGCGGCACCGCATCGGGTTCCAGCACCATTGGCAGAAGGTCCAGATGGCCGGTCAGGGAAATAACCGCTTCCGGCTCGGCAGATTCGCCTTTGTACAGGGCATTCAGCGTCCGGCTGTACGGCAGATCCTGCAAAAACATTCCGCTCAGGCGGGGAGCGCGGGTATTCAGGTCCAGCAGCAGGGTGTGCTTTTCCATATCGGACAGCTGCAGGGCCAGATTGGCCGCCACCGTGCTCTTGCCTTCTCCGTCCTCGGCCGAAGTCACATAGAACCAGTGCGGCCCTGCCGTGGTGCCGAACCGGTTGATCAGGATATGCGCTGCCGAAGCAAAGTTCTGCACGGCATCGGCATCCGCACGGTGCGTTTCGCTCAACAGCTGCATGTTCTTCTGGAAGTAGCTGTTGTCCTTGGGGATGCTGCCCAAGGTTTCAAGCTTCAGGACGTCTTCCACGTCCTTCACATTCAGCAGGGTGGGCCGCAGGAAAAACTCCAGCACCGCCATACCCGCACCGGCGGCCATACCCAGCACACAGAAGATCACCCACAGGCGGACATACTGGCCGGCACCGCCGCCCGTTGTGGGAGTGGCTTCCGGAGCATCGATCATCGCCACAGAGCCCATCATCAGCGTTTCTGGCAGGATCTCCTTGATGGCATCCACCAGCGCATTCATCAGCTGAACACCGGCCTCGGCATTGTTCCAGGTCAAAGTAAGCAGCAGCACCTGCGTCTCATTGTATCGGCTCACTTTCAGATTCTGAGAAACAGCCTGTGTTGTGACCGAAACAAGGCCCGCACGATCAATGGCAGCCTGCAGGGTGCGCTCGCTCTTCATCACAAAGGTCGCGGCATCCATCATATCCAGGGTCTGATAAAAGGTGTTTGAACTCAGATAATCGGAATTATTGTACACAACGCTGTCTGCGGACGGTTGGGAGGTGATCGCAACGGAACAATTGACCGCGTAGTTGGTGCGGCTGTTCCGCAGAAAGGAGACGCCGCTGAACACAAATCCGCAGAAAAAGCCCAGCAGGCCCAGCACAAGGATCGTCTTCCGATGCTTGAAGACGGTGTACAGCAGGTCACTTATGCGGATCTCGTCATTGTCCATTGTTTCTCACCACCTTTACGATTCATTTTTCGTTCTGGTCGGAGGTCTCTTCCTGAGCTGCAGCAGCTCTCCGCGCCTTGCGGCGGCGGGCAAGGATGCCCCACAGGAACACCAGCAGCCAGACCACACCGGCAACGACCACAGCCAGAACGGCCAGAGCCACTGCACTGCGCAGTGTAAACACCGGCACAGTCCAGTTCTGCGTACTTGCCGTATCCTGTACAGTGAACGGGTATTTCCGGGCATTTGCGGAATCTGCCTTGCCGCGTACCACATAGTAGCTGCCCTCGGTCAGATCGGTGAACAGCTGGCCGGAATCGCTGGTGGTCCAGCTCCGGATCAGCTGATCCTGCTCGTTGTACAGGGAGAGCTGTTCGCCCTCCGTATTGCTGTGCAGTACCATATCCACTGCAGAGATGGATACCCGCAGGAGCCGGTTGGTGATGTCCAGCGTTGTGCTGCCTGCACCATCGATGCGGCCATCCGCAGCAACGGTCACCGTGTGATCCGTGTCATCCGGACGGTAACTTCCCGGTGCCTGCTGTTCGCGGATAAGATAGGTCGTGCTCTTATCCAGATCGGTCAGACGGATCTGGCCCGCCCCATCGGTCGCCACCGTCTGGGTGGTGCCGGTGCGCCGGTTAGCCACCGTGAAGACTGCACCCTCCAGAGCGGAGGAAGTAAGCTCGTCCGTGACGTTCAGAATGATCTTTGTCTTTTCGGTATCGATCTTGTGCAGCTCTGGGTCACTGCCGTTCTTCTTTTCCACTTCTGCATCCAGATCCTGCTGCATGGTGGTGTAGTAGTTCGGGGACGACTGCTGCTGCACTGTGTACTTGCCAAGATACAATTCCACGCTCTCGCCGTAGCCGCTTTCGTCACAGGTGATGGTATCCACCTGCTGGCCCTGCGTATAGCGCACTGTGCCATCCTTCGTGATAATATCTTCGGCTGCGATCACCCGGAAGGTGCCGCCGCCGACAGGCTGCTGGGTTTCGGCGTCGTTCATCTGCAGCCGGATGATGTTTTTGCAGGGGGCCACCCGGATCTGCACGATATAGGGCTCCGGCCAGTCGTACATGCGGTCCACATCGTAGTAGGTGTCCGCTGCCGCATCGTATCCTTCCGGCTCACTGAGCTGACGGAAGTAGTAGCTGCCCTGCCAGATCTTTTCCGGCAGATAGAAGGTGCCTTCCTCGGTGGTCTCATACTCCCGGTAGCTGATCTTTTCCGGGTAGTAGGTATTCAGGGTCTGCAGGCTGCCGTTTATCAGATGGGCCGTATCTGTACGGTACAGCTCAAAGCGCACACCGGCTTCCTGAATGCGCCGCTCGGTCTCTTCATCGATCAGCTCGGCAAACACGGCGGCCTTAACGCCGTCCTCATCGTAGCCGCCGCCACCGCCGCCACCACCGGTCTGGATGATCTGCTGATCGTATCGTCCGTCGCCGTCGCCATCACCGGGGTCATCATCGGCACCGCCATAGTGCCAGCCGTCGTAGTCATCGTCATGCCAGCCGCTGGACGCGGCCTCCTCACTGGAAGAGGAGGGCTCTTCGTAGTCGGTGTAATCGCTCAGAAGATAAAGGCCCAGCAGTGCAATGATCAGAAGCAGCACAAACACAAGGGCGCTCATCATATCGGTTGCCGGCTGCCAGAAATTGTATTCTGCATCCGGATCCTGTCTGCGTTTTCTCGTTTTCATCCGGAGTGCCCCACTTTCAGGATCCTGACAAATTCATCCACCGACAGCGGACGGGAGAAGAGGTATCCCTGTCCTTCGGTGCAGCCGGCTTTGCGCAGCACGTTCAGCTGCTCGGTGCTTTCAATGCCCTCGGCCAGCAGATTCAGCCGAAGCGTGCGGGCCTGTGCAAAAATACCGGGCAGCACATCGGTCTTGTTCTGCAGCGCGGCGCTGCGCAGATCCAGCTTGAGCAGGTCGGTGCCGAAGCCGCCCAGTGCGCTCAGCTCCACATAGTCGCCGTCAAAGCCGTCCAAGATCACCCGGAAGCCCATCTGCTGCAGCTGCGTTTCCGTATCACTCAGCGCACCATGGGTCTCCAGATAGGCAGACTTTGCAATATCGATGTTCAGATATTTTGGCGGGATACGGTATTTTTTGAGCATTTCGGAGAAAAACTCCGCCACATCGATGGCCAGAATATCCGTCTTTGTAACATTGACCGCGATGGGGACCGGGCGGACTCCCGCATCGATCCACACCCGGATGGTCTTGCACACTTCCTCCCAGATGTACTGGTCCAGCTTGGTGATGTAACCATTGTTTTCCAGCACCGGGATGAAAACGGCGGGCGAGATCACGCCCAGCACCGGATGGTTCCAGCGCACCAGTGCTTCGGCACCGACCACCCTGCGGGTGTTCAGATCATATCGGGGCTGCAGGAAGAAGGTGAACTCGTTCTTGCGCAGGCCATCCAAGATCTGCGGCATCAGTACGCGCTCGTTGAGGCCTGCACTTTGCACCGTCTCGCGGCTCAGAACGCCGTTGCCCGCATTTCTGGGCAGACGCTCCAGCAGTTCCAGGATCTGCCGCACTTCGCGGCGGCTGCTGTAGCGCGCCTGCTCGTCGGTGGTGGGAATGACCGACTTGTGGAATTCTTCCAGAAACAGCCCGGTCTCGCGATTCATGATAGTGCGCAGGACGTTGTTTGTGATGTTGAAGAGGATGGACAGGATCACGCCTGCAATGGATGTATAGAATGCCGTGTTGATGCCGGCCAGAATGGACTGCACGCTGCCCAGCGCTGCTTCCACCGTGACGAAGCTGATGCCCCGCAGGCCCAGCAGCAGACCCACGAAGGTGCCAAGGATGCCCAGACCGGTCAGAGTGCCGGGCAGCTGTGCAATGACGCCTTTCCATGTGTGCAGCGCCAGCACGTCCTCATTGAGCACTTCGTCAAGATCGCTGACAATCTGCCCGGTCTCACGCTGGTGCTGCACTTTTTCGCGATATTCCTCAAACAGTCCGTCCAGCGTCTTCTGCTGGAAAAAGCGTTCGATCTGCAGGGCTGCGACCCATGCGGAGCTGCCTTCGGTCTCAGACGCCTTGCGGATGCTTTTTTGGCCGTTCAGCAGACCGCTCGTAATGGAGATGGTCGGTAAAAGGCCATGAACGCACCCGGCCAATGCAATGATGCACATAAGACCGACGATCAGCGCTGAGAGCAGATCCGGGGAGTACGCTGCAAGCGCGATGCTGCTTAGAAGCAGCACCGCCACAGACAGGTAGGAAAACAGCTTCATATTTCCATCCTTCCTCTTGTTTTGAACTGAGAACCGTTTTCATAAGCAGTGCACACTGCCGGAACGGCCTGATTGCCCACATCCACTCGGCGCACTCTGCTTACGAAAACGCTTCTTACCGAGCACAAAACACGCGCCCTTCCGAAAACGTTGCCCCAAACGGCCCTTTTTTGTAGAAATAGACTGAATTTTTGACGTTTCAGATACACCCTGATAAAAATGTGCATTTTTTGTGTGCTAGGCTTTCATTTTACCACGTTCTTGGCGAAAGAGCAATCATTTCCGGAAGAAATCGAAATTACGAAAGTCCCAGCTATGGCGCGGGATTTTGGTGCATGAAAGCCGGCGTCTTATCCCTCTTTACGGTGCAGCGCGCGCAGCCATCCTGCAGCTGCTGCAGGAAACCGGATGGGGTCGCTTGCGCCGGATAAAAAAATGCCGTGGATCCCTTCACAGGATGCACGGCAGAGTTGCTATAAAACAGGGTGGGCCTTACGGTTCGTTTTTCCGGGCAAGGTCCTTGGTGTACAGGGCACGGGTGGCGTTGAGCACGGCCAGCACCATCACGCCCACATCGGCAAAAATAGCGGTCCACATGCTGGCCATACCGACTGCGCCCAGCACAAGGCAGGCAAACTTGATGGCCAGCGCGAACACGATGTTCTGGTACACGATGCGTAACGTGCGGCGGGCAATGCGCATGGCCAGCGCGATCTTGGCCGGGTCGTCGTCCATCAGCACCACGTCTGCGGCCTCAATGGCGGCATCGGAGCCCAGCGCACCCATGGCGATGCCCACATCGGCACGGGACAGAACGGGGGCATCGTTGATGCCGTCGCCCACAAAGGCGAGGTTCTCTTTGGGCCGCTTTGCGGCAAGCAGTGCTTCGATCTGGTCTACCTTATCGCCCGGCAGCAGGCCTGCATGGTATTCATCCAGACCCAGCTCTGCGGAAACGGCCTTTGCCACCGGCTCGGCGTCGCCGGTCAGCATGACGGTTTTGCGCACACCGGCGTCCTTCAGGCCCTTGATGGCCTGTGCGCTGTGGGGCTTCACCACATCGGCGATCAGCAGATAACCGGCGTACACGCCCTCAATGGCAACATGTACAAGGGTGCCGGTCTCGCGGACGGCGGGGGCGTTCAGGCCCAGCTTTTCCATCAGGCGGGCGTTGCCGGCAGCAACGGTCCTGCCGTCCACCTTTGCGGTGACGCCGTGGCCGCCCAGTTCCTGCACATCGGTGACGCGGCTGGGATCGATCTCTCTGCCGTAAGCGGCCTTGATGCTTAGGGAGATGGGATGCTTGGACCAGCTCTCGGCCAGTGCGGCGGCTTCCAGCAGCTGCTGCTCCGTGGTGCCCTCTGCAGGGTGGATGCCGGTCACTTTAAAAGTGCCTTGGGTCAGGGTGCCGGTCTTGTCGAACACAACGATGCCGGTGCGGGCCAGCTCTTCCAGATAGGTGGAACCCTTGACCAGAATGCCGCAGGCAGATGCACCGCCGATGCCGCCAAAGAAGCTCAGGGGGATGCTGATGACCAGTGCGCAGGGGCAGCTGATAACAAGGAAGGTCAGTGCACGGTAGACCCAGTCGCCAAAGCGGGCGGGCTGGCCCATGAGCAGCAGCACCACCGGCGGGATAAAGGCCAGAGCCAGTGCGCTGTAGCACACGGCGGGGGTGTACACGCGGGCAAACCGGGTGATGAAGTTCTCGGCGCGGGCCTTCTTCATGCTGGAATTTTCCACAAGGTCCAGAATTTTGGAAACGGTGGATTCGCCGAATTCCTTGGTGGTCTTTACCTTCAGCAGACCGGTCATGTTCACGCAGCCGCTGATGACCTCATCGCCGGTCTGCACATCGCGGGGCAGGCTCTCGCCGGTCAGGGCGGCGGTGTTCAGGGCAGAAGCGCCCTCCACGATCACGCCGTCGATGGGCACGCGCTCACCGGGCTGGACCACGATCACGGTGCCGATCTCCACGTCGTCCGGGTCCACCTGCTCCAGCTTGCCGTCCCCGCCCTCAATGTTGGCGTAGTCCGGGCGGATGTCCATTAAGCTGGAAATGCTCTGCCGGCTCTTGCCCACGGCCACGCTCTGGAACAGCTCGCCGATCTGGTAGAAGATGATGACGGCACAGCCCTCCACGTAGTCGCCCAGCGCAAATGCACCCACGGTGGCAACGGCCATCAGGAAGCACTCGTCAAAGGGCTGGCGGTTCTTGATGCCAAGCAGTGCCTTGCGCAGCACGTCCCAGCCCACCACGAGGTACGGGATGCAGTACAGCGCCAGCTCCACCGGTGTGGGGAACTGGGGCAGCAGCTTGAGGATGAGCACCAGAACCACCGCAGCGATGATGCGCTGCAGGTTCTTTTTCTGCTTTTTATTCATACAAAGCTCTCCTTTTTTGGGGGATCCTGGGCCGCACTGCGCTGCGGCGGGCGGGGGATTTCAACAATTTTTCCCCATAAAAATGGATATTCCACGGTTTTACCCGTGTTTTCCACGTAGTTTTTCTGCCGGAAAAGCACTTTTTCACGTTTCTTTTGCAAGTTTTCCGCAAAGGATGTTGAAAACTGGGTGGAAACTGTTGAAAACAGTCTGTTTTTTCAACACAAACGGTGGAAGTCTCTTTCCGGAAGGGGGCGGGAGTTTTCCGCAGCGGGTGATCCCCTATAAGAAAAGCTCTCCCTCTCGGGAGAGCGGGCACCGCGCAGCGATGACTGAGAGGGTCTGGCTCCCCTGTTCTCAGATGTCAAAGATCTCGCAGTCGTCCTCCACCTTCTTGCAGGCGGCCAGAACGTTCACCATGGTGCCGTGGGGGTCTGCGCCCTCGGCAAACTCCACCTTCATCTTCTGGGTCATGAAGCTGACGGTGGCACTTGCCACACCTGCGACCTTGTTGGCAGCATCCTCCATCTTCTGTGCACAGTTTGCGCAGTCCACTTCGATCTTGTAGCTCTTTTTCATAAGTAATACCAGCCTTTCGTTATTCTTCGATATGATCCATCCCCATGGAGAGGATGCTGCGCACATGGTCATCGTCCAGTGCGTAGTAAACGGTTTTGCCCTCGCGCCGGAACCGCACGAGCTTGGAATCCTTGAGCACCCGCAGCTGATGGCTCACCGCCGACTGGCTCAGCGCCACCGCATTTGCAATGTCCTGCACGCACAGCTCGTTGTCGTGCAGTGCATACAGGATCTTGATGCGGGTGGAGTCGCCGAACACCCGGAACAGGTCGGCCAGCTCGTACAGCACCTCGTCGTCCGGCATATCCGGGCCTTCCGGCTGCAGGGCGGGCGCAGGGTCTTTTGTCTCAGGCATGTTGACAGCTCCTTTCGCAGTGGATTCATATGAACGTCTGTTCATGTGTTCATAGTAGCACGCAGAATGCCCCTTGTCAAGGCTTTTTTCAAAGATTTTGGACATCTGCGCTGAATTGATGAAATCTGCCTTAAAACGCAGGAAATTTGCATTTTTGAATCGCAAGAAGGGTGCAGATTGGAGCGACGGCGAAAACAAAAAAGAGGTTGCTGTATGGTCAGCGTCCTCGCCCTCTCAGTCAATCCCTGTCGGGCTTGCCAGCTCTCCCAAAGGGAGAGCCTTTGGCAGTCCCCGCAAACTACATCTTTTTGCCAAGGCCTCTCCCTTTGAGGAAAGACTTCCCCCGCGCCGGAATGCCGCTCTTTCCGCTGCATAACAGCACGTTTGCGCAAAAAGAAAAAGAGAAATTTACAAAAAAGCGCAAAACAGGGTGCGTTCTGGTGCAAAATGTGGTATCTTATAAAGGTGTTCAAAAATAAAATGCGCCATACGGCGCACAGAAGGAGAGGAAAGTATATGACATTGGAAACTGGTATCCGTGGGGAGCAGAGCGTGCTCGTCACCGCAGCCAATACCGCAAAGACTATGGGCAGCGGCACGCTGGAGGTGTTCGCCACCCCGGCACTGGTGGCGCTGGCGGAAAAGACCTGCTGGATGAGCGTGGCCGACGCGCTGGGCGAAGGCAATGGCTCGGTGGGCACCAAGCTTGAACTGGAGCACACCGCCCCCACCCCCGTGGGCATGACCGTGACCTGCGAGAGCGAGCTGGTGGCGGTGGAAGGCCGCAAGCTTACCTTCAAGGTGGCCCTGCATGACGAAAAAGGCCCCGTGGGCGGCGGCACCCACGAGCGCTTTGTAGTGAACGACGCAAAGTTCGCCGCCAAGGCAGAGGCGAAGAAGGGCTAAAAGGCAAACGGGCTCGCCCTCTCAGTCACCTTCGGTGCCAGCTCTCCCAAGGGGAGAGCCCTTGGCAAAACCGGGAACTTTACCGTACTGCCAAAGGCTCCCTCCATGAGGGAGCTGGCACGGCAACGCCGTGACGGAAGGAGTTGGCTTACTTCTCATCCTCCTTCTCATCCAATCGTATCGGCGGCAGGTCTGCTTCCAGCAGCTGTTTTTCGGCCTGCTGCTGTGCGGCCTGCAAAAGCTGTGCGGCCTGCACGCTGGCCCGGAACAGCTCAAAATACATCGCTTTATAATCCGGCGCGGCGCACACCTCCCTTTGCACTCAATGGGGATAGTTTTTCCTGCGCAAAGAGGGGTATGCATGCCCGGAAATTTGAAAAAAGAGGAATCCGTTATGAAAAACAAGAACCTTTCATGGTTCGCAGCTCTGCTGGTGTTTGCCCTGCTGCTGTGGTGCACAGCGGCAACGCCCGGCAAGATCGCGGACCCGTCCACCTATACCTGTGCGGTGTACAGCACCATCTTTTCGCTGCTGCCGCCGGTGATCGCCATTGTGCTGGCGCTGAACACCAAGGAGGTGTACACCTCCCTGCTGGTGGGCATCGCGTCCGGTGCGCTGCTGTACGCCAACGGCAATCTGGAGCTGGCCATCAACACCCTGTTCTTCAACGAGGACGGCGGCATGGTCGCCAAGCTCTCGGACAGCAGCAACGTGGGCATCCTGGTCTTTCTGGTGATGCTGGGCATTCTGGTGGCCCTGATGAACAAGGCCGGCGGCTCTGCCGCCTTCGGCCGCTGGGCCTCCACCCACATCCACTCCCGGGCCGGTGCGCAGTTTGCCACCCTGCTGCTGGGCGTGATGATCTTTGTGGACGACTACTTCAACTGCCTGACCGTGGGCTCCGTCATGCGCCCCGTCACCGACCGGCAGAAGGTGTCCCGCGCAAAGCTGGCCTACCTGATCGACGCCACTGCAGCCCCGGTGTGCATCATTGCACCCGTGTCCAGCTGGGCGGCTGCGGTCACTTCCAGCGTGCCGGAAGGCTCCGGCATCAACGGCTTTACCATGTTCCTGCGCACCATTCCTTATAATTACTATGCCCTGCTCACCATTGTGATGAGCCTGTTCCTCATCTTCACCGGCACCGACTTCGGCTCCATGAAGCTCAACGAGGACAACGCGAAAAACGGCGACCTGTTCACCACCGAGGACCGTCCCTACGGCAACGATGTGGACGACGGCACCGACACCCGCGGCCATGTGGCGGACCTGATCGCCCCGGTGCTGGTGCTGATCGCAGCCTGCATCTTTGGCATGATCTACACCGGCGGCTTCTTTGAGGGCGTGGACTTCGTTACCGCCTTTGCGGACTGCAACGCCTCTGCCGGCCTTGTGCTGGGCAGCAGCATCGCACTGCTGTTCACCTTTGTGTTCTACCGCGTGCGCAGCGTGATGACCTTTCAGGACTTTGCCGCCTGCATCCCCGAGGGCTTCAAGGCCATGGTCAGCCCCATGCTGATCCTCTCCCTCGCATGGACCCTGTCCGGCATGACCGGCCTGCTGGGCGCAAAGTACTATGTTGCAAACCTGCTGAACGGCTCCGCCGCTGCCCTGCAGTATATGCTGCCGGTCATCATCTTCCTTGTAGCAGTGTTCCTTGCCTTTGCCACCGGCACCTCCTGGGGCACCTTCTCCATCCTCATCCCCATCGTGTGCCATGCCTTCCCGGAGGGTGAGATGCTGGTCATTTCCATTGCGGCCTGCCTGTCCGGTGCCGTCTGCGGCGACCACTGCTCCCCCATCTCGGATACCACCATCATGGCCTCCGCCGGTGCCCACTGCAGCCATGTGAACCATGTGTCCACCCAGCTGCCCTACGCCATTACGGCGGCTTCCTGCGCGGCGGTGTGCTATGTTATCACGGGCATTGCGCAGGCTTTTCTGGGTGCCAACGGCAGCCTGTTCACCTCGCTGATCCTGCTGGCCATTGCCATTGCGGTGGAGCTGGCGGTTCTGAACGTGATCCGCCTGCGCACCAAAAAGTCGAAGCAGGCCTGAAAAGGCTGTTCTGCTTCTCCGTGATTTCCCTTTGCGCTGCGTGCAAAATGTGGTATACTGAAAGAAAATGAACCATCGGAGGCGCACGACCCATGCTGGAACAGGCATTTCAGGACGTATATACCAAATTCAAGCTGCACTTTTACCAGAACGTTTTTCAGCGCTTTGCCACCCGGGAAGCCACGCTGACCACGGTGGAATCCTTCTGCATGGAGGGCATCATGGCCATGGGCGAGCCCACCATTGCGGAGTTTTCCCGCATGATGCAGATCTCCACCCCCAATGCGGCGTATAAGATCGGCAGTCTGGTGAAAAAAGGCTATGTGGAAAAGATCCAGTCCACCACCGACCGGCGCGAATACAACCTGCGTCCCACCCAGAAGTATATCGATTACTACAACATCAGCTATTCCTACCTGCACACCGTGGTGGAGCGTGCCCGCGAGCGTTTCTCCCCCGAGGACTGCGCAAAGCTGGAAGAGATGCTCACCATCGTGAGCGAGGAGCTGATGCCGGAACTGGACCTGCCCAAAAAGAACGCAGAATAAGAAAAAACCTCCCGGTCGGCGACCGGGAGGTTTTTTGTGTATCGTTACTTCTGTTCTTTATCCACCACCTGGATCTTGCCCTTCTTCCACAGCACGTAGGAGGTCAGGATGCCGATGGGCAGCATCACGATGATAAAGATGCCCACAAGGCCGCCCAGCACGGAGCCGTAGCCTGCAAGACGTGCGGCGAGGGAGAGCACTGTCATGATGACCAGCACCGGCAGCACGCCCTTGATGCCGCCCTTGACCACCTTGCTGCCGCTGGACGAGCTGGCGAACAGGCCCACCACGATGGAAAGGCTGGGCACGACGGAAAACACAAGGCTGGACCGGATCACGTTGCTCAGCTCCTTGCGGGTGATTCCCAGCTCCAGACAGTGGTCGTAGGCCTTTTTGAGGTAGACCAGCGAGAATGCGGAGATACACCTTTGCAAAAGCCGTGAAACCTGCTATAATAATACATGTATCTACATATCGAAAAAGTGGGTTTGACGGCGGCACTGCGGCTGCTGTCAAAGGCCCTTGTGCTATTTTTTGAGGGAATACCAATGGAATATGCAACCGGACAACAACTGACAAGGCGGCAGAGCCCCGTAGGGCGTGCACTGCGCGCCGCCGCACCGCAGACCATCCCGGTGCTGGCGGGCTATTTTGTGCTGGGGATGGGTTACGGCATTTATGTGCAGTCGCTGGGCCTGCCGGTGTGGATGCCCATGCTCATGGGTACGGTGGTCTACGGCGGTTCGCTGGAATTTGTGCTGGCAAGCCTTCTGCTGAGCGCGTTCTCGCCCCTTTCCGCCTTTTTGATGGCGCTGATGATCCAGGCACGGCATCTGTTCTACGGCCTTGCCATGCTGGAACGCTACAAGGGCTACGGCCTGCGCAGCTTTTATATGATCTTTGCCATGAGCGACGAGACCTTTTCCATCACCTGTTCGGCCGAGCCGCCGGAAGGGGTGGACAGGGGCTGGTTCATGTTCTTCATCACCCTGCTGGATCAGTGCTACTGGGTGTTCAGCGCCGGTCTTGGCGCGGTGGTGGGTTCGGTGCTGCCCTTCAGCACCGAGGGCGTGGATTTTGTGATGACCGCCATGTTCACGGTGATCTTCCTCAACCAGTGGGAGAAGGACCGGCAGCACTACAGCGCCCTGATCGGCCTTGCTGCCCCGCTGGTGTGTCTGGCCGTTTTTGGCTCCGGCAGCTTTCTGCTGCCCTCCATGGCCTGCATCCTGATCCTGCTGCTGGCCCTGCGCAGGCCCATTGAAAAGGCCGAGGGCCCCGCAGAAGAGACCGAGGAGGTGGGCGCATGACCGCAGTTCAGATGGGCCTGACCATTGCGGTGTGCACCGCCGCCACCATGCTCACCCGCTTTCTGCCCTTTGTGGTGTTCTCTTCCAAGGATCAGCAGCCGCCGGAGGTGGTGCGGTATCTGGGCCGGGTGCTGCCTGCAGCCATTTTTGGAATGCTGATCGTCTACTGCCTGAAAAGCGTCACTCCCTTTGCGGGCAGCCGCGGCATTCCGGAGGCCGTTGCCCTGCTGGTGACGGTGGGCCTGCACAAGTGGAAGCACGAGACCCTGCTCAGCGTCGCGGGCGGTACGCTGTGCTATGTGCTGCTGGTGCAGCTGGTGTTCTGAAAGAAAGAAAAAAGCGCGCTGCCGCGCAGGAAGATTCCTGTACGACAGCGCGCTTGTGCATGGGACGATCCGTTGACAGCGAACTGGAGCAGGACCGTCCGAAAAAACGATGCTTTGAGACCCGGTCACGGAAATTTTTCAAAAAAGGGTGTATACTGTAGAAAAATGCATCCAAAGGAGGGGGTTCCCCATGCCCAACATTGTGATCGTAGGTTCCGGCCCGGCGGGCATTTCCGCTGCGCTGTACGCTGTCCGCGCCGGTGTGGACACCACGGTGCTCACCAAAGGCCCCGGCGCCCTTGACCGTGCCGAAAAAATTGAAAACTACTACGGCTTTGCCCAGCCCGTTTCCGGTGCAGAGCTGGAACGCCGCAGCATCGAAAACGCCAGACGTCTGGGCGTGCAGTTCGTCACGGCCGAAGCGGTGGGCCTGACCTACACCGACCGGCTCACGGTAGAAACCGTGGGCAAAGACTACCCTGCGGACGCGGTCATTCTGGCCACGGGCGCATCTCGGGCGGTGCCGCGCATCCCGGGCCTTGCCGGGTTGGAGGGGCACGGTGTGAGCTATTGCGCCGCCTGTGACGCCTTTTTCTACCGTGGAAAGGACGTGGCGGTGCTGGGCAGCGGCGAGTACGCCCTGCACGAGGTGCAGGCTCTGCTGCCGGTGGTGCACAGCGTCACCCTG
>OIYY01000577.1_pt1 | contig 25006 bp, 20 predicted proteins | sample 1588341 | NCBI WGS metagenome assembly OIYY01 (sample SAMN03283287) | human gut metagenome | biome: human-associated habitat; material: feces | host: Homo sapiens | place: Peru | collected 2012 | reverse complement strand
GAGCTCACCAGCGCATGGGTGACCATGCGGCTTTGTAAACCCTACCGGAAGCAACACCTATATGGGACGGATAGCGCTGCTCGCGTGTCCCGATGGTGGCATGAGCCTGCCAGCAATGGCAGGTCGAGACAGATCGTCGTTTAATACAGAACCCGGCTTACGGTCCATCTCGTTTTCCATGTTTGGTTTTGTCTGAGCTGCTGCGGAGGCCCCGCAGCGGCTCTTTTTGTTTGTTCCCGCAACTTTTACCACTCTGTGACTTTCCGTTTGGCCCGGAGTGTGGTATACTATGTGCACCATGGCGATTCATCTGTCCGCCGTGGTCAAACACAACAGACAGGATGTGAAATCCTCCGATGAAAGATGGTTTTTTGAAAGCAGCCGCTCTCTCGCCCGCGCTGCGGGTAGCGGACTGCGCCTATAACACCGCGCAGATCCTTCAGGAGCTGCGCGCAGCCTCCGCACGCGGCGTGAAGCTGGCCGTATTCCCGGAATTCTGCCTCACCGGCTACACCTGCGGCGACCTGTTTTTGCAGCGCACGCTGCAGCAGGGCGCACTGACCGGCCTGCAGACGCTGCTGGACGCCAGCCGGGAGCTGGACGTCGTGGCGCTGGTGGGCCTGCCGCTGCTGGTGCGGGGCAAGCTGTACAACTGCGCCGCCGTGCTCTGCCGCGGCCGGCTGCTGGGCCTTGTCCCTAAGACGTACCTGCCCAATTACGGCGAGTTCTACGAAAAGCGCCAGTTCACCCCCGGCTCTACCGAGGTCGAGACCCTCACGGTCTGCGGCCAGCAGGTGCCCTTTGGCACCTCGCTGCTCTTCCGCTGCCGCGAGATGCCCAGCTTCGTGCTGGGCGTGGAGCTTTGCGAAGACCTGTGGAGCGCGCTCCCGCCTTCCACCTTCCACGCGCTGGCCGGGGCCACCGTCATTGCGAACCTCTCCGCCAGCGACGAGACGGTCGGCAAAGCGGAGTACCGCCGGGCACTGGTAGCCAACCAGTCCGCCCGCCTGCTCTGCGGCTACCTGTATGCCTCCGCCGGGCATGGCGAGAGTACCCAGGACATGGTGTTCGCAGGCCACGACCTCATTGCGGAAAACGGCACCCTGCTGGCTGAAACGGCTCCCTTTGCAGGCGGTCACGCCGAGACGGAGCTGGACTGCCAGCGGATGGAATCCGAGCGGGCCCGCAACACCAGCTTCGAGCCTTCCACGGACGGCTATCAGACCGTGGAATTCAGCCTGACGCTGACCGACACGGCCCTGACCCGCTTCGTGGACCCGACTCCCTTTGTGCCCGGCGACCCGCAGCGCCGCGCTGAGCGCTGTGAGCTCATCCTGAAGATGCAGGCCGACGGTCTGGCCAAGCGGCTGGAACATGCCCACGCCAAAACGGCCGTCATCGGCATCTCCGGCGGGCTGGACAGCTGCCTTGCTCTGCTGGTGGCCGTCCGCGCCATGAAGCAGCTCCGCCGCCCCACCACCGATGTGCTGGCCGTGACCATGCCCTGCTTCGGCACCACCCGACGCACCCGCAGCAACGCGGAGATCCTGTGCGAGGAGCTGCATGTTTCCTTCTCCGAGATCGACATCGCCAACACGGTCCACAGCCACTTTGCCGACATCGGCCAGGACGAGAGCGTGCTGGACGTCACCTTCGAGAACGGTCAGGCCCGCGTCCGCACACTGGAGCTGATGGACACCGCCAACCGCACCGGCGGCCTCGTGGTGGGCACCGGCGACCTCTCGGAGCTGGCGCTGGGCTGGGCCACCTACAACGGCGACCACATGAGCATGTACGGCGTGAATGCCGGGGTGCCCAAAACGCTGGTGCGCCACCTCGTCCGGTACGAAGCCGACATTGCCGCCACCGATGCGCTCCGGACCGTGCTGCTGGACATCCTCGACACTCCCGTCTCCCCCGAACTGCTGCCCGCAAAGGACGGCGAGATCGCGCAGAAGACGGAAGACCTGGTCGGCCCGTATGAACTGCACGACTTTTATCTCTATTATGTGCTGCGCTTCGGCTTCGGCCCGGCCAAGATCTTCCGGCTGGCCAAAGCCGCCTTTGCAGGCCGGGCCGAATACCCGGACGAAGTGCTGTACAAATGGCTGCGCAACTTCTACTGGCGGTTCTTTGCCCAGCAGTTCAAGCGCAGCTGCCTGCCCGACGGCCCCAAGATCGGCAGCGTGACCCTCTCGCCCCGCGGCGACTGGCGGATGCCCAGCGATGCGGCGGCAGCACTCTGGCTGGCCGAACTTGAACAACTGTTTCCGCACAAAGGATGACCCATGAAACAACATTCCAAGCTTTTCGTCAACCTGATCTTTGTTCTGGCCGTGCTGGCCATTGCGGGCGTTCTGTTCGTCCTGCGGGCCGCACACGCCACCGGCAGCACCCTGGAAGCCGAGCTCATTTACGGCGACGCCAACACGATGCAGAAGTTTTCTCTGGACAACGACGCCACCTATGATGTGGACACCGGTTACTACACCGTCCACATCGAGGTGAAGGACGGGGCCGCCCGCTTTGTGGATTCGCCCTGCCCGGACCACATCTGCGAAAGTTTCGGCTGGCTTTCGGCGGAAGATCAGACCGCCACCTGCCTGCCCGCCCGCGCCGTGCTGACCATCGCGCCGCTGTCCTGAGGGCACAGTCAAAAGGAGAGTTTCCATGTTCGATGAAAAAGACACCACCCGGCACATCCACCGGGGCGCACGGAAGGACCCGGACCGCACCGTTGAGGTGGACAGCTCCGCATTTTTTGCGCCGGAGACTGCCCAGCCGGTGACGCCGCCGCCCTCCAAAAAGCCGCCCCGACAGAACAGCACCCCGGCCCGGCCGCCCCAAAAGCCCGGCAAAAAGAAGGGCTCCGGCTCGAAATTCGGGTCGTTCCTGCTGGTCTTGCAGGCCGTTCTCAGCGTGGCAGCCTTCGTGCAGCTCTGCCGCACCCGGATGCTCCCCGCGCTCTACCTCGTCATCATTGCAGCGCTGCTGGCCCTGTTCTGGCTGCTGGTCAAGCGCTGCCAGGAGTACAGGACCCCCGGCAGAGTTTCCCGCGTCTTCTCGGTCTTCCTGTGCGCGGCGCTGGCCCTCGGCTGCGTCTGGGCGCAGCAGGGCCTTGCCGCGCTGGGCAGCGTGACCTCCGGCCTGCTCACCGGCGCTGAGGCGAATAAGATCACCAAGGAACCATTCGTCATCTACCTCAGCGGCGTGGACACCCGCGGAGAGCTGACCGAAAAGGCCCGCAGCGATGTGAACATCCTGGCCGTGGTCAACCCCGCCACCAAACGGGTGGCCCTCATCAATACCCCGCGCGACTACTACGTCGATTTGGCGGGCACCAGCAGCAAGGACAAGCTGACCCACGCCGGTCTGTACGGCGTGGAGACCAGCATGGCCACCCTGGGCAACCTCTACGGCGTGAATGTGGAGCACTACATCCGCATCAATTTTGCGGGCTTCATCAGCATCATCGACGCGGTAGGCGGTGTGGATGTCTACTCCGACCAGGCGTTCACCTCGGTGGGCAGCCCCGGTTACTATGACCCCACCACCTTTGCCGAGGGCTGGAACCATCTGGACGGCAAGAGCGCACTGGCCTTTGCCCGCGAGCGCCACGCCTTCGCTTCCGGCGACATCCAGCGCGGCATCAACCAGATGAAGGTCATCGACGCCATGGCAAACAAGCTCAAGTCCCCCACCGTCCTGATGAGCTTTTCCAAGCTGATGGACGCCGTATCGGACTGCTTCGTCACCAGCCTGTCGCAGGAGCAGATCTCCGCGCTGGTCCGGATGCAGCTGAGCGACCTCGCCAACTGGGACATCCAGAGCTACTCCGTCACCGGTTCCAGCGGCAAGAGCTCCCAGTGCTACTCCGCTAAGGGGCAGAGCCTCTACGTCATGAAACCGGACGAAAGCTCGGTGGCGCAGGCCAAGGAGCTGATTGCCTCCGTGCTGGGCGGTGAGGGCACGGTCAGCGACACCCAGCAGACCCCGGAGAAGACCGAAGTCCACACGCCGACGGCAGACCCCAACGCCGCCGTTTCCGTGCCGGAGACCCCGGCGGACAGCGTCGTCCTGGATGAGCCTGCGGAGAGCATCCCGGAAGAGACCCCTGCCAGCAGCGAGCAGCCCGCAGAGACCCCTGCCGAAACACCGGCCGGCAGCGAACCGTCTGCCTCCACCGAAGTACCTGCCGAGGAGCCCCCTGCCGAGAGCAGCAGCTCCACCGAAGCACCGTCCATCTCTCTGCCCACACAGGAGCAGGTCGAGCAGGCCGCCTCCTCGCTCCATCAGGCGGCGTCCACCGTTCTGGATGCCCTGTTCGGTTCCAGCAGCTCCGCAGAATAAGACCCCGCTACAAAAAAAGTCCCGACCAGACCGGTCGGGACTTTTTCTTGTTTCATGTTGGAGCGGATTATTCAGCGGACTCCAGCTCGAAGGTCTTGACGGAGGCGGTGCCGTTGCGGCCAGCCTTGTCGGCGCGCAGATACTGGCGGGTGGTCTCGCCGTTTGCGGTCACGTCTGCCACATACACGGTGTTCTCCTCAGCCTCGATGGGGAACTCCTCAACCATGCCCTTCATGGGCAGGGCGCTCAGGTCGTCGTATGCGCCGTTCAGCTTCCACAGCTTCATGGTGTCGCCGTTGGAGAGGGTGAACTCGCCGTAGCAGTCGGCATCGTAGGTCTTGCCGTTCACTTCGAGGGACTCGGTGCTGACCACGCTGGCGGCGGCAACCTCGCTGGATGCGGCCTCCGAAGCAGCCACAGAAGAGGCAGCCTCACTGGAAGCAGCAGAGGAAGCGGTGGAAGATGCGGTGCTGGAGCAGCCGGTCACAGCAAAAGCCAGAACAGCAGCGGCCACTGCCAGACCCATTGCACGATTCAGTTTCATTGTATGATCTCCTTTGTTTGAACCAATCCTTTTTCTGTCCGGAAGCAGGAGCGATTCTGCTCTTCCCTCACGAACAGGCACAGGGCCTAGTCTACCACAACCCCAACCATACTTCAAGCGCCTTTCGCGCTTTTGTTTTCAAACTGTGACTTTTACTTCCGGATCTTCTCCCATACGCTCTGGCCATCCAGGGTCGAAGCGTCTACACCGAGGTAGTCGCAGACGGTGTGGGCGATGGTGCCGAAGCAGAGCTTCGTGCCCAGGTCCACGCCGGGCTTGACGCCCCTGCCGCAGATGAGGTACGGCACATACTCGCGGGTGTGGTCGGTGGTTTTGGTATAGGACGGGTCGCAGCCGTGGTCTGCCGTGATCATCAGCAGGTCGCCCTCCCGCATTCCGGGGATGAAGTCGGCCAGGAACGCATCGAACTCGGTGGCAGCGGCGGCATAGCCCGCCACGTCGCGGCGGTGGCCGTAGAGCATATCAAAATCGACGAGGTTCACAAAGGCCAGGCCCTCAAAATCGCGGGTCTGCAAGGCTTTGGTGAAGGCGATGCCGTTGGTGTTGCCTGTGGTCTTGATCTTCTCGGTCACGCCCTCGCCATCAAAGATATCGAAGATTTTGCCCACGGCGATGACGTCCTTGCCTGCGTCTTTCAGCAGGTCGAGCATGGTGGCGCGGGGCGGCTTCAGGCTCAGGTCGTGGCGGTTGGTGGTGCGGTAGAAGGTCTCCGCCGTGCTGCCCAGGAAGGGGCGGGCGATGACGCGGCCCACGCCATATTCGCCGTTCAGCATCGCGCGGGCGATCTCGCAATAGCGGTACAGCTCGTGCACCGGCACCAGCTCCTCGTGCGCGGCCACCTGAAAGACGCTGTCGGCGCTGGTGTAAACGATGAGGGCATCCTCCCGCATGGCCTGCTCGCCGTAGTCCTTCAGCACCTGCGTGCCGGAGTAAGGCTTGTTGCAGAGGACTTTGTGGCCGGTCTTTTCCTCGAACGCATGGATGAGTTCCTCCGGGAAGCCGTTCGGGAAGGTGGGCAGCGGTTTCGGGCTGACCACACCGGCGATCTCCCAATGACCGATGGTGGTATCCTTGCCCATGCTCTGCTCCTGCAGGCGGGCAAAGGCCCCCGCCGGGGCGGCGGTCTTCTCCCCTGCCGTCACGCCGTCGATGTTGAACAGGCCGAGCTTCTGCAGATTGGGGCAGTGAAAGTTCGGGTGCTTTGCAATGGCACCGAGGGTATTGGTGCCCGCGTCGCCAAAGGCGGCTGCATCCGGCTCTGCGCCGATGCCAAAGCTGTCCAGAACGATCAGAAATACACGTTTTTCCATAGTTTTGTTCTCCATTTCGTTTCCAGAGCGTCCCACCCGAAAGTGAGACTTTTTCTGGTTCCATTATAAGCAGTTCTGCTCCCGGATGCAAGGGCTTTCCGGATGCAGGCATTCCTTACGAAATTTTAACCAATTCTTTGCCAACTCCCTCTTGCCCTATTGTATCCAAGCGTTTATAATATAGTATGGTATGGTTTTGAGAACGACCATATTGGCGTCTTTCGCCGCGGCAGGCCCCGAATGCCGGAGCCTGCCACATACAGCCGATCGGGCTGCTGCGTTAAGATAGAGAGTAGAATAGAGAAAGATCGAGGTAATCAACATGAGAAAAACGAAGATCATCTGCACCCTGGGCCCTTCCACCGACAAAGGGGATGTCCTGCGCGAGCTGATCGCCAACGGCATGAACGTGGCCCGCTTCAATTTTTCCCACGGCTCCTATGAGGAGCACGGCGGCCGCCTGGCCAATCTGAAGGCACTGCGCGAGGAGCTGGGCAAGCCCGTTGCCGCTCTGCTGGACACCAAGGGCCCTGAGATCCGCCTGAAGGAGTTCAAGAACGGCGTCGAGATGCTGGAAGTCGGCCAGACCTTCACCCTGACCACCCGCGATGTGGAGGGCACCAAGGAGATCTGCTCCGTCACCTACAAGGATCTGCCCCACGATGTGCACGAGGGCGGCACCATCATGCTGGACGACGGCCTCATCATGCTGCGCATCGAGAAGGTCACCGACACCGACATCACCTGCACCGTGCTGAACAGCGGCAAGATCAAGACCAAGAAGGGTGTCAATGTGCCCGGCGTCCATCTGTCCATGCCGTACCTGAGCCAGAAGGACCGCGAGGACATCATCTTCGGCATCCAGAACGGCTTCGACTTCATCGCAGCCTCCTTCGTGCGCACCGCACAGGACGTCTACGACATCCGCAACCTGCTGAACGAGTACGACTCCAACATCCGCATCATCGCCAAGATCGAGAACCGTGAGGGCGTCAACAACATCGACAGCATCCTGTCCGCTGCCGACGCCGTCATGGTCGCCCGCGGCGACCTGGGCGTCGAGATCGACTTCACCGAGCTGCCCGGCATCCAGAAGAACGTCATCGACCGCTCCTTCTCCTTCGGCAAGCCCATCGTCACCGCCACCCAGATGCTGGACAGCATGATGGTCAACCCCCGCCCCACCCGCGCCGAGATCTCCGATGTGGCAAACGCCATCTATGACGGCACCTCTGCCATCATGCTCTCCGGCGAGACCGCTGCGGGCGCTTACCCCGTCGAGGCCCTGAAGACCATGTCCGCCATCGCCGAGCGCACCGAGAACGAACCCCACTACCGCGACGAGCGCTTCAAGGATGCCGCCCACGGCCAGATCAGCGTCAGCGATGCCACCGCACACGCTGCCTGCCTGACCGCACGGGACGTCAACGCTGCCGCCATCGTCACCGTGTCCGAGTCCGGCAACACCGCCCGCCTGCTGAGCAAGTACCGCCCCACCCAGCCCATCATCGCCTGCGTCATGGACGAGCAGGTCCAGCGTCAGCTCTCCCTGAGCTGGGGCATCACCTCCCTGCTGATGGGCCCCGCCAAGAGCACCGACGAGCTGATCGAGATGTCCACTGCTCTGGCCCAGAAGAACGGCTACCTGCACAACGGTGAGCTGGCCGTCGTCACCGCCGGTGTCCCCGTGGGCGTTTCCGGCACCACCAACATGATCAAGATCCACATGGTCGGCAACTGCCTGTCCACCGGTGTGGGCGTTGGCCGCGAGAACGCTGACCTGACCAGCGCTTCCGGCAAGGCCTGCGTCTGCCGCACGCTGGACGAGGTCCGCGCCAAGTTCAAGCCCGGCATGGTGCTGGTCGTGCCCTCCACCACCAACGAGATGCTGGAGTACGTCCGCGATGCTGCCGCTCTGGTGGTCGAGGAGGCTGGCCTGAACAGCCACGCCGCCATTGCCGGCAAGGCCCTGCTCAAGCCCACCATCGTGGGTGCCCTGGGTGCCTGCAGCCACATCCGCGACGGTCTGGACATCGCTGTGGACTGCGCCCACGGCAGTGTCCAGCGCCTGCAGGCCTGAGAGGTGCACGAGATGGAACGGATTGCGAGTTTCTGCGTGGACCACACCAAACTGGACCGCGGCATGTACCTGAGCCGTCAGGACGGCGATGTGCTCACCTGGGACATCCGGATGAAGAAGCCGAACCACGGCGACTATCTCTCCACCGGGGCCGCCCACACGCTGGAGCACCTGTTTGCCACCTACGCGCGGAACAGCGCTTTCCGGGACGGCGTCATCTACGTCGGCCCCATGGGTTGCCGCACCGGCTTCTATCTGCTCACGCGCGGCCTTACCCCTGCCGAAGCGCTGAAGCTGACGGTGGAGTCCTTCCGCTTCATGGCGGCCTTTGAGGGCGCTGTCCCCGGTGCCAGCGAAGTGGAATGCGGCAACTACCGCGACATGGATCTGCCCGCCGCCAAAGCCGAGGCAGCCGCCATGCTCCCTGTTCTGGAAGCGCTGACCGCTGACCAGATGCACTACTAACTCCCATCAAACCAACGACCGGGAAGTCTCTCACCAAAGAGGCTTCCCGGTTTTTTTGATAAAAAGATGGATTTTTGTGTGTAAATCCTTTATAATGATTTTGAATCATTGTACCCCCCCCCCCGAAAAAATTCGTTTTTACGAGGGGTTGGTATCACAATTACACTGTGGGGGTGCCGGATATGGCAGAACACATTTTGCTGATCGACAGCAGCTATGAGGAGGCCGAGGGTTTTGTGCGCGGGCTGGAAGAAGCGACCGCTTCCCCCTGGGAAGTCGAGCTTTATCCCAACAACACGACCTACGGCCTGCGCCGCTACCTCAAGTTTTTCACGGTGGCGCTCCATGTGGTCACCCACCCGGCCCGGTATTCCGGCAAGACTCTGCTCTGCTGGCAGCAGTTCTACGGCATTGCCATCGCGTTTTTCTGCCGGTTGTTCCACCTCAAAAAGCGGTTCCGGCTCGTCATCATGACCTTTATCTACAAGCCGAAATCCGGCTTTGCCGGGAGGCTGTTCGAGCGCTTTGTGCGGTACGCCGTCACCTCCGACGCTGTGGACCGCATCCTGCTGACCACCCGCGCCGAGGCCCCGCACTACGCCGAGACCTTCGGTCTGCCCCTTTCCCGATTCGGTTTTGCCCACTGCGGTTCGCTGCCGCACGACCCCGCCGCCTACGACGACCCGGCACTGAAAGCACAGGGCTACTATTTTGCCACCGGCCGCAGCAACCGCGACTATGATTTCCTCATCCGGGCATTCCGGGGCCGCCCGGAAACGCTCTGCATCGCCTGCGATGTCCTTGCCCCCTGCCCGGAACCCAACGTCCAGGTCGAACCGCGCCTGTTCGGCGAGGCCATGCTGCGCCGGATGCGGAACGCCAAAGCCGTCCTCTTCGCCTTTGAAAACGACCAGGTCGCCTCCGGGCAGCTGACTTTCCTCACGGCCATGGACCTCGGCGTACCCATCATCGTGACCCAGACACAGGGCCTGACGGACGACTATCTCACCGATGGCGTCACCGGCCTTGTGGTGCCCAAGGAAGGAGCTGCTCTGCACGAGGCGATGGACCGGCTGGCCGCAGACCCCGCCTTTGCCGCTCGGCTCAGCGCCAACGCAGAACAGGCGTTCCGCACCCGGTTCACCTATTACCACGCTGGCAAAGAGGTCGGCGCGCAGATTTCCGAAAGCGAGATGGTCTGAATGCCCTGCATCAGTGTGATCGTCCCGATCTACAATGTTCTGCCCTATCTGGACCGCAGCATGGCGTCCCTGCTGGGGCAGACCCACCGGGACCTTGATATCCTTCTCATCGACGACGGCTCCACCGACGGCTGCGATGCCCGTTGCGACGCCTATGCCCGGCAGGACCCGCGCGTTCGGGTCGTCCACCAGCCCAACGGCGGCCTCAGTGCGGCCCGCAACACCGGGCTGGACCATGCAGTCGGCGATTTTGCGGCCTTCCTTGACCCGGATGACTACGCCGATCCCCACATGCTGGAACGGCTTCTGACCACGCTCACCCAGGCACAGGCCGACACCTGCTTCTGCCGCTATTACGATGTCTCCGCCGACGGCAGCGTCCGCCTTGCCCCGGAGGACTATGCGCGCTCCCTCTACACCGGTGCTGAGATCGACCAGCTTCTTCTCGGCATGGTCGGCTCCCGGCCGCACCATCCCCACGATGTGGAGGTCGGAATGTCGGTCTGGAAGGGGCTCTACTCCCTGCCCATCCTCCGGGCGCACCACATCCGGTTCCTCTCCGAGCGGGAGTACCTGTCCGAAGATCTGCTGTTCCATCTGGACTATCTTGCCCACGCCGGGGCAGTCGCCATCGTACCGGAGCCTCTCTATTATTACTGCCAGAACCCTGCCTCCCTCACCGGTGTATACCGGGCCGACCGCTTTGCGCGGGAAAAGCGGTTCTATGAAAAGGTCTCGGCAGAGCTTGCCCTGCGCTTCCCGCCCGAAGTCTACCGTCCGCGGCTCGACAAAGCCTTTTTAGGCCGGGTCCGCCGCTGCATTGCGCAGGAGGCCGCACACAACAAAAACAGCCTGCGGAACATCGTGGCCATCTGCCGGGATCCTCTTGTGCAGGCTGTTCTCCGGGAGCTGGATGAGAGCCAGCTGCCCCGGCTCAAGCGGGTGCTCCACTGGGCTATCCAGCACCATTGTGCGCTCTTTTTGTATGGGGCATTCCGGCTCAGATAAGCCCCAGCGCCGCAAATTCCCGCGCAATCCCGTCGTCGGTGACGGCGGGGCAGAGATGTAGCGCAACGACCGGGAAGTCTCTTTCCAACGAGGCTCCCCGGTTGTTTTTCTTTTTGATCTTCTAATTTTTTCTCCGGAACTGTTCGGTGAGTACCCTTGCGCCTTTGCTTATGTGTTATAAAGAAGTAATAGAAGTGTAAAAAATTTTGCCTTTTCTATCCGATACTTGCCTTTGATATCGGATAGGGCGGGCGGTCATTCGGGCAAGTCCACTTTGCCGACGAAAGAATAGTAAATCTCAATATCCTGTCTGCGTGTGCCGTTTTCATCGTAGCTGCACTCATATAGAACTTGATACTTGTGCGACAGTAGGATAAAGCTGTAAGGTGCTGATTAAAATTGCAACTCCAAACGCAACCAGCCAAATGTTATAAATTGAATGTAATGGTGCTTTTGAATTTCCTAAAACGCTCATTACTTGTGTCAAATGATTATAGTCTTTGTAAAATGGAGCTAACAAGAATGGAATAATTAAATCTAATGCCAAAAGCACCGGCAAAAAATGAGATAAATAATTCTTAATCATTGGTTTTACCTCACTTTTAGAAAATGAAAATCGCAATATGGCGAACCATTTCCTAATGTGCCAGTTCGTTCAAAACGAATTTTGGGTAATAAACCTGAAAAAGAAATATCATCATTTTCACAATACACACAACATAACTCTGGACAATCATACATTTTTGTTAGTTCCCAATAAATGCAATTATGCAAATTGAAGTGTATCTCTTTGCCATTACATTTAACCCATTCCGTTGTCCAACCGTCATCGGGAAAATTTTTTCGCATATGCTTTTTTACACCTAACCGATAGATGGTATATGCAAAAGGCATACTGCCTAACTTTTTCATTTCTTCTTTTTGAACGTTTGCGGCTTTATGGGTTTCGTTTCTAACATATTCTAACGCTTCATTTTGGTTTATACCCTCTCCTCGAAGTGCCTTGTAATAAGCCAACGTTGGAAATAGCTTTAATTGCAAATGATTTTGAATTGCGGCGTTATTGCGATAGTCGGCGTTATTCAGAAGTTCTTGATAAATTTTTTCTGCTTGCTCAAAAATCAGCTTTCCTTTTTCTTGCCCAAACTGTTGAATACAATCCACTTCTAAAAAGGGAAGCGTAGTTTCATTTAGTTTCATCATCATTTCCTCCCTTGAAGTGGCCTAAACCTTTCAAAATCTTTACAGCAACCTCTTTCATTACATCAGCTTTGACTACAGCTATTCCTTGTTCCTCATCGCCTAAAACGAGTAGCGTGTCTCCGGGATTTATGTCAAATATTTCTCGCGCTTCTTTGGGAATGACAATTTGTCCGCGCTCCCCAACCTTAACAGTTCCAAATATGTGCTTTCCTTTTGGCATGGACATTGTACAGCATCTCCTTAATTCATGTTTTTCATACTTACATGAAAAGTATATACCGCATCAAGAAAAATGTCAAATCACCTTTACTGATTACGGAATAATGGGGATAGCCGTCTTTCATATTGTGGTGTTACTTTATGGCACATGAGCATTGGATCAACGCTTCTCGTTCGGTGTTCCAATGCTTCAGGATCTGTTCCAGATAAAGCGTCAAAAGAGACGCTTCGTAGTAATTTTCCGTGTGGCCACACCGAACATTTTCCCACGCCCACATGCTGTCCGGTTCAAATTCATTGGTTTGTCCTCAGATCAGCCCCAGCGCCGCAAATTCCCGCGCAATGCCGTCGTCGGTGACGGCGGGGCAGATGCGGTCACAGCGTTTTTTCAGGTTGTCTGAGCCGTTGGCCATGCAGACGCTGATGCCGACAACGTCCGTCATCTGCAGGTCGTTGTCGCTGTCGCCAAAGCCGATGGTATCGGCCAGCGAGCAGCCCAGGTGATTGCAAATGGCCCGGATGCCGCTGCCCTTGTTGAATTTGCGGTTGATGAGCTCTCCGTTCACGATACCGCCGCCCTCGTCGCCAAGGCGGGATTCGCAGAAGACGAACCGGTCTTCGTACTGCCGCTTCACCTCCGTCAGGCAGGCTTCGTTGGGCGCAATGAAAACGATCTTGTAGACCGGCTCGCCGTGGTATTCCTCGATGGGGCGGATGGTCATCCCGAACTCCATCATCTTCCGCCAGCGCTCGGCCTCGCTGTTGGTCTGGCCCGGCTTTTTGGGGAAGAGGTTGGCGAACCGCTCGATCATTTTGATGCCGCCATAAGTATCGTCCCGCACTTCCAGTGTACACTCGGCCCCGCATGCTTGCAGCGCCGCCCGCAGGCCGCGCACCTGCTCCGGCTCCATGGGGAGGTCCACCAGGACCTTTCCCTCACAGCCCACATAGCCGCCTGCCGAGCAGACGAAGCCGTCAAACCCGTAGTGGAAGAGCGGTTCGGTCATCCGGAGGTTCCGCCCGGTGCAGAGAAAGAGCTTGTGCCCGTTGGCGCGGGCACGGCGGAGAGCCTCCACCGCACTGTCCGGCACGGTCATCTCACCCGGCGGCAGCAGGGTGCCGTCGATATCCAGAAAGATCAGTTTTTGTTTCATTTTCCCATCCCCATCCAGCGGAAGAGCAGGCCCAGCACCAGCATGGCCAGCAGCAGGCCCAGCACCGCGTAATTCGTGCGGGGCGTCCGGCTGCGTCTGCCGCCCCCCTGTTTGCGATTCGTCGTGTTTTTGCGGGCCGTGCCGTTCCGGCTGCCCGAAGTGCGGCCCGCGCTGCCGGAACGCGGCCTGCGGTTGGCCGCAGTGCCCGAACCCGACCCGTTCCGCTGGCTGGCGTTCCGGGCTTTTCCGGTGCTGCGCGTCTCCTGTCCCTCCGGCTGTGATGCCCTGGCGACAGGCTTTCTTGCCCCGCAGCGGTCCAGAAATGTCTCCGCCTGCCGGTAATACTGCTCCAGCTCACCGGTGCGCAGGGCTGTGCCCGCATAGCCTTCTTCCAGCGCCTCCACGGCTTCGTTGAAGAGGATGGCCGCCTGGGTCCCGGCGGTGCGGTCCGATGCGTGTGCGGCCTCGTTGCGGGCCGTGCGCACCGCGTTGCAGGCGCGGCGGGCAGCACCGGGGTGTTCGGTATTGCCCAGCAGGTCCAGCGGATGGGCGGCGTCCTTTTCGGGGTCCAGCAGCACCCGCATACACAGGGTGGTGTCCAGCTGGCTCCAGCTCGTCCTGCCCGAAAGGTCGGGCATCCGCTCGTAATACTCCGGGCTCTCCTGCTGGCGCTGGGCGATGTGTTCCAGCAGGGCGTTCAGGCTGTTGGCACCGGGCTTTCGCTCCCAGTGCCAGCGCAGCAGCTTGCGGCTGATCTCGTCGCAGGCCGTTTTGATCTCAAATGCCACTTGCAGTGTTTCGTCTGGCATAGTATCCTCCCTTGAGAAAACCAAAAACGGAGGAAGCGTTGGGCCTCCTCCGTTCGTTTTTTACATCATGAACTGATAGTACACAAAGCCCCACAGCGCGATGCCGGCGCAGATGATGGCCGTGAGCGGCGGCACCCAGCGGATGAGCGTTTCGGCCACACCGTCGTGGGCTTCGGTCTGCTCTTCCTCTTCGGCGTCCTCCGGCTCGGCCGGGCGAACGGCCTCCCGCCCTCTGGCCGGGATGACGCGGGTCCCCTCGTCGTCCGCATGGGCCGGGCTGGTTTTGCCGGGAAATGCCGCACGGGTGGAAGCATCCAGCACACGGGTGCTCTCTGCATCCGGCGCGGTCTCCAGCGGCGGTGCAAAGGAAGCGGGCCTGTCCACTTCCTCAGCCGAAGGCCGCAGGGTCGTGCGCGGCGGCATCACGCGGGTGGCCTCTGCATCCGGTTCTGTCCGGGGCGGCACACTGCCCACGATGCGGGTCGGCTCTTCCGGCGGGACCGGGGCAGCGCCCACAACGCGGGTGCGCTCGTCCGGCTCCGTCTGCACAGGCCGCACCGGCTCGGCGGCGGACACAGGCTCCTTCTTTTCCGGCTGCAACAGGGTGTTCAATGCGTTTTGCAGCAGGATGCGGTCGCAGCCGCACTCCGTGCAGTAAACGGTGTCTTCTTCCTTCGGGTGGAAGGAACCGCAGGCGCAGTACCAGCCGTTCTCGAAGACCTGGGGCATATACTTGAGGCCCTGACGGTTCATCCGGGCTTCCAGCGCCTTTTGCAGCTCCGGGCTCAGGCGGCGCGGGGCGGGCAGGCGGACGCGCTTGATGGCGTCCAGATGCACGACCTTTTTGCCGCTGTAAACATTTCGGAGAGACACATCCACGCTGGTGATGGCCTTCTGGGTCACGAACACCGCATCGTCCATGCCGAAGCTCTCGCCGGGCTTGACCTCGATGTCGCGGTACTCGAACTGGTCCTCACAGAGGATGACGCCATCCACGCCCTTGCACTTGAAATGGATCTCCAGTGCGGTCAGGGTCACGCGGGAAATGTTCTTAAAGGTCAGGCAGACCGCATGGTCGCCGCTGGCCTCGCCCTTGAGCAGCTCCACGCAGACGAACTGCACCGGGCTGCCGGGAGTGTAGTAATTCGCTCTTGTCCGTGCGACCGGATCAAAATTTTCCTCCACAACACTCGCTCCCTTCGTGGTTTATTCTTCGCTCGTCGGAGCATCCTGCTCCGGGATGAATGCTTCGCCGAGCTGGGCATTCTCGGCCTGCTCGGCAGGCTCGGCAGGTTCGGCCGGCTCAGCAGGCTCCACCGGGGCCGTCTCGACCGGGGCCGCTGCCTCCGCCTTGGGTTCGTCCCCGTCACGCGGGGACAGCTTGCCGCCCGCCATCACGGTATTGAACTCCTGCTCGTTGAGCTTTTCACGCTCCATCAGGGCCTGTGCCAGTGCATGCAGCTGGTCGATGTGCTCGGTCAGGGTGCGGCGGCAGGTCTCGTAGGCCTCGTCGATGATATCGCGCATCTCGCTGTCGATCTCGGCGGCGGTCGTCTCGCTGTAGCCCTTGCCCTGGCCGAAGTCGCGGCCCAGGAAGGTCTCCTCCTGCGAGGTGCCGTAGACCACCGGGCCCAGCCGCTCGGAGAAGCCGTACTTGGTGATCATCTGGCGGGCGATGTTGGTGGCCTGCTGCAGGTCATTGGAGGCACCGGTGGAGATGTCCTCCAAAATCAGCTGCTCGGCCACGCGGCCGCCCAGGCTGGACACGATGTCCTCGAACATCTCGCCCTTGGTCACGTAGCTGCGGTCCTTTTCGGGCAGATACATGGTGTAGCCGCCTGCCTGACCGCGCGGGATGATGGTGATCTCATGCACACGGGGGTGGTGCTTGCAGTAGAAACCCGCCACCGCGTGGCCTGCCTCGTGGTAGGCCGTGAGCTTTTTCTCTTCGGGGGTCACGACGCGGCTCTTCTTTTCGGGGCCTGCCATGACCTTCATGGATGCCTCCTCGATGTCCTCCATCGTGATGGCCTTGCGGCTGCGGCGGGCTGCCAGCAGCGCGGCCTCGTTGACGAGGTTTTCGAGGTCTGCACCGGCAAAACCGGCGGTGCGCTGGGCAATGACCTTCAGCGACACATCCGGGGCCAGAGGCTTGTTCTTGGTGTGGACCTTCAGGATCTCTTCACGGCCCTTGACGTCCGGCAGGCCGACATAGACCTGACGGTCGAAGCGGCCGGGGCGGAGCAGCGCCTTATCGAGGATGTCGGCACGGTTGGTGGCCGCCATGACGATGACGCCGTCGTTGGCCTCAAAACCGTCCATCTCGACCAGCAGCTGGTTCAGGGTCTGCTCGCGTTCATCGTGGCCGCCGCCTAGGCCGGCGCCGCGCTGGCGGCCGACCGCGTCGATCTCGTCGATGAAGATGATGCAGGGCATGGTCTTCTTGGCCTTGTCGAACAGGTCGCGCACACGGGAAGCGCCGACGCCGACGTACATCTCCACGAAATCCGAGCCGGAGATGGAGTAGAACGGCACACCGGCCTCACCGGCGCAGGCGCGGGCCAGCAGGGTCTTGCCGGTGCCCGGAGGGCCCACGAGCAGGACGCCGTGGGGGATGCGGGCACCGAGGGAGTTGAACTTGTCCGGGCTCTTGAGGAACTCGACGACTTCCTTCAGCTCTTCCTTCTCCTCGTCCTCACCGGCCACATCGGCGAAGGTCGCGGTCTTCTTGTTCTCATGCTCATCCTTGACCTTGGCTTTGCCGACGTTCATGATGCCGCCGCCACCGGCACCGCCCCGCATCATGGAGAAGAGCAGGAAGCCGGTGCAGCCCAGCATCCCCAGATAGAACAGGATCTCCATCCAGGGGATGGTCTCCTTGAGGGTGGTGTAGTCGTAGGTCATCGGTGCGTCGGGGTTCGCCGCATCGTAGGAAGCGATATATTTGTCCACATTCTCAATGAAAACGTAGGCATAGGGCAGCTTATAACGGACGGTCACAGTGCCGTCGTCGTTCTTCACCGCGCCGACGGAAGCCGCCGAGGAGGTGGAGAACATCCCGCTGAGCAGGCCGCCGGTGGCCTGCGTGGTGCCGGCTGCGGACGAGGTGTCCGGCAGGGCCAGGTCGCCTTCCTTCAGCGTCAGGGTGATGATGCTGGTGTTCCGGTCCAGCGTGAAGTCCGTGACCTGATTGTGCTCAAAGTAATGCACCACGGTGGAGTAGCTCATGGTCGAGCCGCTCGTGCTGCCGCCGCTGGTGCCCAGCACCGACCAGATCATCAGCACAGCCGCCAGAGCCAGCGCCAGGATCAGGGGATTAAAGCGAGGTCGTTTCGGTTGCAAAAGGGATCAACTCCAGTTCTATTCTTACTTATTTTTCGTAGACAGCGGGCTTGAGCACGCCGACATAGGGCAGATTGCGGTATTTCTCATCGTAGTCCAGGCCATAGCCCACCACGAACTCGTCCGGCACCTGATAGCCCTCGTAGTCGGGCTGGATGTCGGCCTTGCGGCGGCTGGGCTTGTCGAGGATGGTGCAGATCTTCACGGAGTTCGGGTTGCGCATCTTGAGCATCGGCACCAGGTTGGACAGGGTGACGCCGGTGTCGAGGATATCCTCCACGATCAGCACATCCTTGCCGGAGAGGTCGCCGTCCAGATCCTTGATGATCTTGACCAGGCCGCTGGAGGTGGTGTTGCTGCCGCCGTAGCTGGACACCACCATGAAGTCGATGCTGCACGGGATGCTCACCGCCCGCATCAGGTCGGCCATGAAGACCACCGAGCCCTTCAGGATGGAGACGAGGACGAGGTTTTTGCCCTCGTAGTCTTTACTGATCTGGGCGCCCAGTTCCGCGACCTTGGCCTTCAGCTGTTCTTCGCTGACCAGGACTTTCTCGATATCGTCGTGCATACTCATTGTTGTTCCTCCATTTTTTGCGCTTCCATCTGCAAGACGTTTTCACTGTCCGCCGTGGGAGCCAGCCCGTCGGCAAAGCCTGCACCGCAGACCCACACGACCTCGCTCCCCGCCGCAAGCAGCGGCAGACGGTCTCGTTCTTCGGGCGGGATGCCCGCTTCGTTCATCCATTTGCGCAGCTCTTTACGGATGCCGCGTCCCGCCGGGCGGAACGTATCCCCCGGCTGGCGGCAGCGCAGCGTGAGCGCAGAATATAACATTATTATTTTAGCATAATCTGCCTGATTTTTTAAGTCTTTTTTATGAACACCCTGTGTTTTTTCTTGAAAACCGCCCGGAATCTGCCGGGCTGCGAGCATCCAGCCCCCCGGAAGGGCAATTTTCAGCGGTCCTGCCGGGTCAAACGGCAGCGGGAGTACCGCAGCCGCCGGGTCATCCGGGGCTGCCGCGGCGGGCATTTTCTCCACCCAGAGCACCCCGCCGCCCGCACAGAAGCGGACGCTTCCGGTCAGCTGGACGGCCCCGCTCCCCTGCTCTACCAGCGTGCAGAGCAGGCGGATGTATTTTTCCTCCGCGTCCCGCACCGGGGTCACCAGACTATGCAGGGCAGCTTCCAGGATCAGCGGGTCGGCCTCCTGCAGCCCTTCCAGCCCCCAGACGGGCCGGCCGCTCTGCAGTGCATACCGCGCCCCCGCCGGGAGGGCGGGCGGCAGCAGGACTTCCGCGTCTTCCAGCAGCTCTTCCGCCCGCTGTGCAAAGTAGGCATCCGCGCGGGCGGCCTTTTCGCAGAAACGGGCGAAGTTCTCCTCCGCCGCCTCGTTCACCGAGCGCAGGGCCGGGAGCGCCGCGTGGCGCAGCCGGTTGCGGGCGTAGGCATCGGAGGCGTTCGTCTCGTCCGTCACCCAGCGCTGGCCGCATGCCGTGCAGACCTGCTCGATCTCCGCGCGGGTCAGGCAGAGCAGCGGGCGGCAGAAACCAGGGCGGCTGGGCCGGATGCCCGCTGCGCCGTGGAGACCGGCCCCCCGCGCCAGCCGGAACAGCAGCGTCTCGGTCTGGTCAGTAGCAGTATGGGCGGTGGCGACCGCATCTATCCCACCGGCCCGCAGAGCATCGAAGCAGGCATAGCGGAGCTTCCGCGCCCAGTCCTCCCCTGGATGCGCCGGAACGGCAGCGTCCACGTCAGCCGGATGGAACACGCGCAGCGGCACGTTCAGCCGGGCGCATTCGGCACGGACAAAGGCTTCGTCCCGGTCGGCGGGCTCTCCCCGCAGGCCGTGGTTCACATGGCAGGCCGTCAGCTCGTAGCCGAACACCGGCTGGACCCGCAGCAGCAGCCGAAGCAGCGCCATGCTGTCGGCCCCGCCGGAAACGGCGGCGCACAGCCGCTGCCCCGGCGCGAACAGCTCGTTTTCCTGCGCGAAGGCGCGCACTTTTTCCACGATCTCGTTCATCAGCGTTTGAAATCCACATCCATAAAGCGGGTATGTGCGCCATCCCAGCCCAGCGGCACCGTGCTGGTCTCGCCGTGGCGGTTCTTGGCCACGATGCACTCGGCGGTGTCGGCGTCCACCTCACCGCCGTCGGGGTTCTGGCTGGCGTAATAGGAATCGCGGTAGAGGAACAGGACGCAGTCGGCATCCTGCTCGATAGAACCGGAGTCACGCAGGTCAGACAGCTGGGGCCGGTGGCTGGAATTGTTGCCCTGCTTTTCTACCGCACGGGACAGCTGCGACAGCGCGATGATGGGCACGTTCATCTCTTTGGCCATGATCTTGAGGTTTCGGGTGATGGAGCTGATCTCCTGCACACGGTTCTCGGTGCGCTGGCCGGTGGTCATCAGCTGCAGATAGTCGATGACGATGAGCCCGACGTTCGGGCGGGTGGGGTCCTGATTGACCCGGCGGATCTTCGCCTTCATCTCGGTGATGGTGATACCGGATGTGTCGTCCATATAGATGGGCGCATCGTGGAGCTTCTCGGTCGCCATGGCCAGATACTCCCAGTCCTCGGCACGGAGGGCACCGGTGCGGAACGCCTGGCTGTCGATGCCCGCTTCTGCCGAGAGGATGCGGTTGGTCAGCTGCTCCTTGGTCATTTCGAGGCTGAAGATGGCCACCGGTACCTTCTGCTGCATGGCCACGCGGGTGGCGATGTTCAGCGCAAAACTGGTCTTGCCCATGCCGGGGCGGGCAGCCAGGATGACGAGGTCGCCGCGGCCCAGGCCGGTCAGGACGGTATCCAGCAGGCGGAACCCGGTGGGGATGCCCTTGTATTTGTCGGCATCGGGGCCGCTGATCTTCTGCAGGTTGGTCAGCGTTTCCACCATGCTGGAGGAAAGCGGCGTCAGTGCGCTGGAATCCCGCCCGGAGCGGATCTCGTAGATGCGCTGTTCGGCGTTTTCCAGCAGCAGGTCGGCGTCCGGCTCATCGCCCGCATCCTGCAAGATATCCTTCGCCACCCCCATCAGCTGGCGGACCAGATACTTTTCCTGCATGATCTGGGCATAGGCCTTGACGTTTGAGATGCTGGGCACCGTCTCGGCCAGACCGGTCAGGTAGACTTTCGCCTCGTCCGCGCTGGGGAAGACTCCGTCCGAGATGACTGCGTCCAGCAGGGTGACGAAGTCGATGGTCTGGTCGCTCGTGAAGAGCCGCAGCATCTCGGAATAGATCTGTGCATTCTGGCGGGTGTAGAACATCTCCGGCCGGATGATCTCGACCAGGTCGGTCAGGGTATCCGGCTTGAGCAGCACCGCGCCCAGCACACTCTGTTCGGCCTGCATGTTGTAGGGCAGGTTGATGCCCACGCTCTCCAGATTCAGTTCATTGGTATAATGTCGTTCGTTCGGCATGGTATCGTTTTCCTCTCAGAAACCCAAAAAGCGCCCCCTGCACTGAGGGGGCGCTGACAGGCATTTTGGAATCAGGCCTGCTCCACTTCCACCATGATCTTGAAGGAAGCCACGACACCGACATGCAGACGCACCTTGGCGTTGAACACGCCTGCGTCCTTGATGTCCTTGGTCTCCAGCTCGATCTTCTTCTTGTCGATGGGAGCACCGGCCAGCTGGGTCAGAGCCTCGGCAACTTCCTTGCCGGTGACCTTGCCGTGCAGGCGGCCGGATGCGCCGCCCTTGGCCTTGATGGTCACGGTCTTGCCGTTGATCTTCGCCGCCAGAGCCTGGGCAGCAGCCACCGTCTCGGCCTCGTGGAAATCCGCAGCAGCCTCCTTGCCGCGTGCGATATTCACCGCGCTGGCGTCGGCCACAGCGGCCAGTTTGCGCGGGAACAGAAAGTTGCGGGCGTAGCCGTCGGAGACCTCATGGATCTCGTCCTTCTTGCCAATGCCTTTGACGTCCTGCTTCAGAATCACTTTCATGATAGTATCCCTCACTTCTCACCGGAAAAACCGGTGCCGTTCTTGTAAGTTCTAGTATACAGCAATTGACCGCTTCCGTCAACTTGATATCCGACCGCATCGCCGGGTGCTTTTCCCTCGTGCAGCCGGGAACCTGCTGTTATGCCAGTTCGTTTTCCGCCACCGACAGTGCCATCTCGATGACCTTGTCCATATCATAGTACTTGTACTCGCCCAGACGGCCGCCGAAGATGACGCCCGGCTCAGCATCGGCCAATTTCTTGTATGCAGCGTAGAGCGCACCGTTCTTCTCGTCGTTGACGGGGTAGTACGGCTCATCGCCTTTCTTCCACTCGGCGCTGTACTCGCGGCTGATGACCGTTTTGGGCTGGGTGCCGAACTCAAAGTGCTTGTGCTCAATGATGCGGGTGTAGGGGGTCTCGGCGTCGGTGTAGTTCACGACGGCGTTGCCCTGATAGTTGTCGGTGTCCAGCACCTCGGTCTCGAACCGGACGCTGCGATACTGCAATGCGCCCAGCTGATAGCCGAAGTAGGCATCGACGGGGCCGGTGTAGACGACCTTCTCCGCCAGCTTGTCCAGAGACGCCTTCTCGGCCAGATAGTCCACGTTCAGGCGGACTTCCACGCCGTCCAGCATCTTTTCCACCAGAGCGGTATAGCCGCCGTTGGGGATGCCCTGATACAGCGCGTTGAAATAGTTGTTGTCGTAGGTAAAGCGGACGGGCAGGCGCTTGATGATGAACGCGGGCAGCTCGGTACAGGGGCGGCCCCACTGCTTGCCGGTGTAGCCCTTGACCAGTTTTTCGTAGATGTCGGTGCCCACCAGACTGATGGCCTGCTCTTCCAGATTCTTCGGCTCGGTGATGCCCGCTTCGGCCTTCTGCTGCTCGATCTTGGCCCTGGCCTCGGCCGGCGTGACCACGCCCCACATCTTGTTGAAGGTGTTCATGTTGAAGGGCATGTTGTAGATCTCGCCGTGGTAGTTGGCCACCGGGCTGTTGGTGTAGCGGTTGAACTCCGCGAACTGGTTCACATACTGCCACACGGCCTTGTTGTTGGTGTGGAAGATGTGGGCACCGTAGCGGTGCACGTTGATGCCCTCCACCGGCTCGGTGTAGATGTTGCCCGCGATGTGGCCGCGCTTGTCGATGACGAGGCAGCGCTTGCCGGCCTTCTTCGCCTCGTGGGCAAACACTGCGCCGTACAGACCGGCACCCACGATAAGATAATCATACTGCTTCATAACAAAAATTCCTCTTTTATTTTCTGTCTTGCTTCGGGGCGCTCTTTTTCTGCGACTCCCGGTACTGGTCGATGGCGGTCTGGATGCGCGCCCGCGCCGCCTCCGGGGTGATGTGCTTGAGCTGGGCCGCCGCCATGGTCTGGTGGCCGCCGCCGCCCAGCGACTCCATGATGACCTGCACATTCACAGCCCCCAGACTGCGGGCCGAGACGTTCACGCCCGTGCCCACCGGAACGGCCACGAAGCTGGCATCAACGCCCTGAATGGTCAGCAGGTCGTTTGCAGCCTGCGCCACGGCCACGCGGGCCTCCGGGGCGACCTCGCCGCCCACCGAGATGGCACAGCCTTTGTACATCTGGGCGGCTTCCACCAGCGCGGCCTTGGCGTTGTATTCCACCATCGTCACATCGAACAGCTGGCGGACCCGCTCGGTCTCCGCGCCATAGCGGCGGAGGGCCGCAGCGGCCTCAAAGGTGCGCACACCGGTGTGCAGGGTGAAGTCGCGGGTGTCCAGCATGATGCCGGAGAGCAGGCCCTCGGCCTCGACCCGGTTGGGCTTGTCGTCGCGGGTGCCGACGTACTGCAGCAACTCCGTGACCAGCTCACTGGCCGAGGACGAATACGGCTCGTGGCAGACCAGAGCCGGGTTCTCGATGAAGCCGACGCCCTTGCGGTGGTGGTCGATGACGGCCACCTTGCCGCATTTTTCCAAAATCTCCTTGCTCTCCACGAGGCCGGTCTGGTATGTATCCACCACGATGCAGAGCGTTTTTTTCGAGACGATGGGCAGCGCCCCCTTGGGGTCGATGAAGTCATCCTCCTGCCCGGCCCGGACCAGAGCGTCGATGAGGGAGCCTGCCAGCGTGGCGTCCCGGCGGACGGCGATGACGGCGGGCACATCGCAGATCTTGCAGATACGCAGCACACCCTCTGCCGCGCCGATGGCGTCGAGGTCGCTCATCCGGTGGCCCATGATGACCACATGGTCGGCCTCCTTGATGAGCTTGACCAGCTGGTCGGCCACGATGCGGCTGCGGACCTTGCTCCGCTTTTCCACGCCGTGGCTGACGCCGCCGTAGAAGGTGAAGCCGTCCGGCGTCATCTCGGCGGCCTGGTCGCCGCCGCGGCCCTGCGCCATATCCAGCGCCTGCACCGCCATATCCTGCGCCTCCCGCAGGGTCTTGGCCCCGCGGCCGATGCCGATGGAGATGGACAGGTTCACGCTGGGGTCGAGGGCGCGGATCTTGTCCAACACATCATAGCCGCGCTTTGCGTACTGCTCCAGATGGCGCTCTTCCACCACGGCGATATACCGGCCGCTGGCCACCCGGCGCAGAAAGCCGGTGCCCCGCCCGATCAGATCCTCCAGCACACGGTTGATGCCCTCCAGCAGGCGGGCGCGCTCGCTGTCCAGCATATCGCTGAAGACATCGTCGTAGCCATCCACCAGAAAGACCATGTAGCCGGGGCGGCTGGCCTTGTACTCGGCCTCCACCCGGCGCAGCGCGGTCTCTTCGTTGAAGATCAGGAGCGTGACGCTCTCGCTCTGGCCCGGCACCGTGGAGCTGTGGATGCTCCACACGCCGTCGGCCAGGTTGAGCTGCTGGCCGTCCGCCGTGCGGCAGAGCTGCAGGTCCAGGCCGGGCAGCAGCTTCTGCGCCCGGCTGGCCAGACGGTCTTCGCCGCCCAGCAGCCGCTGGCGGAATGCGGTGTTGTACCACAGCACCGTCTCGCCGGAGAGCACTGCCGCCGGCTGAGACAGGGACTCCAGACTGTACTGGGTCTTGGAGTTTTCAAAGCTCCCGCCCGTTACCCAGCGCGCAAGCCAGCTGCGCAGCCGGTAACGGAAAAGCCCCATCCCGATGCCCCACAGCACCACCAGCACCGCCAGCACCGGCCAGCCCGCCGGGCGCTGGACGAGCAGCACCAGAAGCAGCAGGCCGCACAGGACGGCCAGCGCGCCGGTCAGTATCTCAAGCGTCCATCTCGGTTTTTGTTTCATCAACTCTTCTGCCTCCTGATCTGCCGCCGCGTCGGGCGGCCTCTATCAGACCTCCATCAGGATGGGGAGGATCATCGGGCTGCGCTTGGTGCGGCGGTA
>OIYY01000576.1_pt1 | contig 25019 bp, 24 predicted proteins | sample 1588341 | NCBI WGS metagenome assembly OIYY01 (sample SAMN03283287) | human gut metagenome | biome: human-associated habitat; material: feces | host: Homo sapiens | place: Peru | collected 2012 | reverse complement strand
ATCGAGTATCGTTGGTGTTTGGTTAAGCCCTGCCACGGACTTTGTCGGGTGAGCCTAAAAATGAGTATAATTTAAGCTCCCCTACAGACAAAGAAACTAATGAGATGTTGTTCTATATGTCTCATCGTATTCTTTTAATGCCTTCTTGAGGTTTTTTTCATTTGAAAAATAACATTTGACTAAATGTGCTACTTCATAAAAAGCACCATCTTTTGTTCCTAAAGACAATCCTTTACATCCCTTATATTCTTTATCGAAGAGTCCTGCACTTGTAAATTTTTTACTCACAGGCAATAAGATTTCAAATTCCTTGTTTATTATTCCTACATGATTTTTATACTTGTCCTCTATCACTCCATAGTCGCCAAAGAATTTGTAAGCATAGTCAAATTTAGGTTCACACACCATATTGCCATTTAAATCAATGAATCCATATTTTCCATTAACCTTAACGGCGCAAAGCCCTTCGTCAAAAATTGTTGCACCATCAATTGGAAACTTAAGTATAGATTTTCCTTCTTCATCTAGAATGTCCCAATCAGATAATGTACTAAAGCCTTTACTCCCGAAGGAGATTGTCTTTTTTACAGGAAGCCATGGTGACGATTTGGTATCATTCTCTTTTACCCAACCAACAATAAGCTCAGTAGGTTTCGTTCCCGCTATCGTGATTACCCCTTTTGCTACAACCATTCTGTTTTGATGGAAAGACGAAACACTTGTAAATTCTCCAAAAACAGAAGCATCATCATTTAAGACCCTAACTTTCCCATTAACAATAGTTTGCCACTTGCCTTCCCCAAGAGGAGACACTGTCATTCCTGCTTTCTTTAGTGTTTGAATTGCAGGTGGTACAGTGTTTTGCCCATTAGATGATAAAGAGACGACTAAGAACAACCCAAGAAACAACTTTCTCAATTTTTGATATTTCATACTTCTCATATTTATTATATTGCTATTTCAAGATAATTTTTTAATGTGTTGAATACTCTGAGCCGTTTGGCATAATCCTGCAAACGAGTGAGATTGCGGTTTGGCTTTTTCAGATAGGAGCGTATCACTTCAGCACAAACATCCAGCCCCAATTTGTTTCTGTATTTTACTGCATCGCAAACACTTCGTTCCATGTCGGTGATACGGACATGGTATCCAGAGATTTCTGCATCCATAATGCCGAATTCCAAGTTCTCCTTCTTCCAATAATACAGCTCTATCGGAAGCGTATCTGGTATCACCACCTTCCGCTTGTTGGCGATGGCTATACAAAAAGCAGGTGGAACAGTTGTCGAAAGCTGATGGTAAGCCCAGGCGTTATATAGACATACAATACCATTAGGTACAATCCGTTCCACATCTATCATTGTATTAAGCAAAGCATCGGGAACGGCATATATGCCATGACGCAACTTTATCAAGTCGCCACGCTCCTTAGCTCTCAACAGTCGTTTATACTCTGACAAATGAGATATATCAGTAGTGGAGATAGTGCCACCAAGTGCTACTACTTTACCAACTATATTGTTCATTTCACCTCTTATTAAATGTCATTACTGCTGCAAAAATACAATAAATTTCGAGAATACGGTAAGATTCTACGGATAATTCCATAAAATACCGCACATTTTTGCATATTTTCAGAGTCCTAATTATATTTGAGCTGATGATAAACTCTAAAAAACATGCAACAATGCAGTATTCTAAATTTAAAATTGTATCTTTGCTACTAAGATGACAAAGAGTTGTTTGACAAGCAAACGTATGCAAATTGTAGAAATTAGAACCGTTGCTAAATCATTACCTCCATTGAGGTGAAAAACTCATAAATCGCTCATTCTAAGCTATTCGGCAGATTTTAGCGTAATTTTAGAATAAAAATCTTTTGTTTAGCCTATGAAAGTTCCGTTCAAAGCCTTTGAATGTCCGTTCAGAGCCTTTGAATGTGCGTTCAGAGCCTTTGAATGTCCGTTCAAAGCCTTTGAACGGAGATTTCACTGTGGTTTAACGATTTTAGTTGACCACTCTGCGCATTATTGATAATATGAGTTGACTCAGTTATTACTTATTTATAATTCACGTTGACTTCCTTATATTTTAGTCCTATTCTTAGTTGACTACTTATGTCTATAGTCACAAATGTATGTAACATGCAAAAAGTTGAGTTTATATATTGTATTTTTAAATAAATTTCTTACTTTTGCACCCAGAGAAATAAAAATAGAAACTATGAATAAGAAAATGCTTCTGACGTTTCTATGCTTTTCGGCTATATCACCGATGGTGGCACAGGATATCAAGGGAAAGATTGTAGATGAAAAAGGCCAACCTTTGGCATTTGCCAACGTAGTGCTTTTGAATAGGCAGGATTCTGCTTTCGTGAAAGGTGTTGTGAGTGGTGAGGATGGACATTTTGCCATCGATTCGCCTTGCAACAATGGAATAATTAAGGTTTCATCTGTTGGATATAAGACAGTCTGTAAGGATTGTGTTGGCGAAAACATGGGTATTGTCAAGATGGTGACAGACACAAAAATGTTAGGTGAAGTGGTGGTGAAGTCATCCTTGCCTAAGACTATCCTAAAGAATGGAGGTATGACAACAACCATTGCTGGGTCTGTACTTGAAAAGGCGGGAACAATGGAGCACCTGCTCAATCGTATACCTAACGTGTCTGCACAAAACGGCAACATCAAGGTGTTTGGACGTGGTGAGCCAGTCATCTATATCAACGGACGACAGATGAGAGACAGAAGCGAACTCGACCGTTTGAGTTCAGACAATATCAAGTCTGTAGAAGTAATATCCAACCCAGGAGCTCGTTATGCAGCAAGCACGAAAGCTGTTATCCGTATCACTACAAAAAAGATAAAGGGCGACGGATTCGGATTTGACGCTACAACGGAAGGATCATACGATGAGAAAAAGAATATAGGAGGATATGCCCGTCTGAATATGTATTACCGCAAGGACGGATTGGAACTTGGCGCTTACGCCTATGGCTCAAAACAATCGTCGCCAGACGAGAAAGACTTGCAGCAGATGACCTATCTTGACAAAACTTGGAACCAACAGGATAAAACACGTTGGAAAAACAAAACCGAAACTTTTAGTTCTCGCTTGAATGCCAGTTATCAGTTTGACGACAATAATTCGTTGGGAGCAAGCTTTAGTTTCTTGCGCAATCCAAAGCTGATAACAGACGGACAGTCGGAAGGCTCTGTGTTGAGGGATGAAGTATTGACGGAGACCAACACTTCTGTTAGATCTGAATTTGGGCAGAATAGCAACTTGTCAAGTAATATATATTATGTAGGTAAGGTTGGCAAATTGGCTATTGACTTCAATACCGATTGGTTTTGGTCGAAAGGAAACCATCGCAACAATATCGATGAGCATTATCAGGAAGTGAACTCGGACATGCAAAACCAACTTGTAAACAGTACCACTTCAAAGTACAACCGCTTGATAGCTTCGAAAATGGTGCTCTCTTATCCGCTTTTGGGTGGTGACTTGTCTGTAGGTGGCGAGTATTCGTTCACCAATCGCAACACCAACTACGCCATCATCCCAAACACGCTTGCCGACAATGTAAGCGACCGCATAAAGGAAGGCATGTCTTCTGCGTTCGTTACCTACAATCGTGACTTTGGCAAGTTGAATATGGAAGCAGGTTTGAGATACGAGAATGTTGACTTCAAGTATTACGACGACGGTAGATACATGGCAGACCAAAGTAAGAATTACAGCAACTGGTTTCCGTCTCTCAGCCTTTCGATGCCGTTTGGCGATGTACAGATGCTGCTGAGTTATGCAGCCGACATCGATCGTCCTAACTACTGGGTATTAAGGAGTGGTGTGCAATATAGTAACCATTATACATACGAGACAGGTAACCCGTTTCTTGTCTCAGAGATTTCAAGAGACATCAGTTACGATTTGGCTTACAAATGGTTGACTTTCAACTTGACTTATGAACATGTTTCCAATCCGATTTATCAGACAGTGGAGATGTATAAGGATAATGCCACCATCGGATTAATGAGGATGATAAATGGCAATTCTTACAACGATGTGACAACTTCGCTCACATTGCAGCCCACCTTTGGCCTTTGGCATCCTATGCTGTCGGCAATGGTTGAGAAGCAATGGTTCGAGCTGGAAACAAGGGACGGAAAGTACCTTAACAAGCCTGTAGCGGAGTTCAAACTCAACAACACATTTGATACGAAATGGGCGATGTTCTCTTTGATGATGACTTACATCACGAAGGGATATGAGGAGAACCTTTATATTTATAAGCCGATGTTCAACACCGACCTGTCTATATACAAAGGTTTTCTGAAAGACCGCTTGACTTTCCAACTTTATGTCAGCGACGTGTTTGGCACGAACGACAGCCATATCATAGGTAAATACGGCAAACTGAAGGAAACCATCTTCGATGAGTTCTCAACAAGCAAAATATCTCTGACAGTCCGCTATAAGTTCAATACTACTCGGAGTAAGTATAAGGGAACGGGTGCTGGAGAAAGTCAGAAGAACAGAATGTAAGGAACACATTATCTTTGAGATGTCACAAACTGAAAATCGCATATAATATAATGTACGCACGCGTACATTATATTATATGCGATTGGTTTTCTTGTTTTGTTGCAGGGGTTAGAAGGTGATGGTGCGGGAGCCGTCTGCTTCTGTGGTGATGTGAACTTTGGTGACATCTTCAGGAAGAAGAGACTCTATGAGCTCGGGCCACTCTAAAAAGCAGAGGTTGCCACCATAGAAGTAGTCTTCGTAGCCCATGTCGTACACTTCGTCTATCTTCTTGATGCGGTAGAAGTCGAAGTGGTATATGGGGTCGCCATTGCCTGAGGTGTATTCGTTGACGAGTGCAAAGGTGGGGGAGGTGATGACGTCTTCTACTCCTAATTCTTCACACAATGCCTTGATGAAGGTAGTTTTGCCAGCTCCCATCTTGCCGTAAAAGGCGAAGACTTTGCTGTCACCCATGTTCGAGATGAACGCCTTTGCTGCGTTGTGTATGTTCTCTAATGAGTTGATTTTTATTTCCATATTGCTATATTTTTTATTAAGTTGTGCCCTTTGGACTATGTCTTGTTGGGCTTTGTGTTATTTGTTCTGTTCTTGTGTTTTCTTCTTGACCGATGGTCATGAAACTTTCTGTCATCTATCGCTTTCGGGGTGAGAGGGTGATCATAGGGATGAGCATCTCTTCCATGGAGATGCCTCCATGCTGGAAGGTGTCCTTATAGTAGGAAACGTAATAGTTGTAATTGTTCGGATAGGCGAAGAAAGAATCGCCATAGGCAAACACATACGAGGTGCTGATGTTGGGCGCAGGAAGCAGTGCCTTGTGTGGGTCTTTGATGACAAATACGTCCTTGGCACTATAGGCAAGGTTTTTGCCTAACTTGTAGCGCAGGTTCGTGTTGGTGTTGCGGTCGCCTACTATCTTCAGAGGCTTGGTGGCTCTTATGCTGCCATGGTCGGTGGTGATAATGACTTTATAATTGCTTTGCGACAGGAGCTTGAAGAGTTCGGACAGCACAGAGTGGTGAAGCCAGCTCTGAGTAATGCTGCGATAGGCAGACTCGTTGTTGGCTAACTCGCGGACCATCTTCGACTCGGTGCGGGCATGGGAGAGCATGTCTATGAAGTTGATGACTACCACATTCAGGTCGTAGTTTTTCAGCTCATTATACTTGTCAAGAAATTTGTCGGCTCCCATGGAGTCGTTGATCTTATGATAGCTGAAGGTGTTGTGACGACGATATCGGTCGAACTGAGTCTGTATGAGGGGCGCCTCGTTGAGGTTCTTGCCTTCTTCCTCTTCCTCGTCTACCCACAGGTCTGGAAACATCTGGGCTATCTTGTCTGGCATCAGTCCACTGAAGATGGCATTGCGTGCATACTGGGTGGCAGTGGGGAGAATGCTCATATACATATCTTCCTCGATGTCGAAGAGGTCACCGATGTCATGTGCCAACACTTTCCACTGGTCGTAGCGGAAATTGTCGATAACGATGAGGAAAACTTTCTCGCCCTGGTTGAGGTGAGGGAATATCTTGGTCTTGAAGACATCGGGACTCATGCAGGGGCGTTCCTCGTTCTGGCTGAGGGATGCGAGCTGCTGCATCCAGTCGAGATAGTTCTTGGAAACATACTTGGCAAAGCCTAAGTTGGCCTCTTCCTTCTGCATCTGCAGCATCTCGGTCATCGGGCTGTTCGTGCTGCTGAGCTCCAGTTCCCACTTCACGAGTCGACGGTAGATATCCATCCAGTCTTTCCAGGTGCGGCTGTCCATGATCTGCATTGCCAACTGCTGGTACTCTTGCTGGTAGCTGCTTTGGGTTACCTCGCTGACAATCTCGCGCTGATGGATGTTCTTCTTGAGCGACAGGAGAATCTGGTTGGGGTTGACGGGCTTGATGAGATAGTCGGCTATCTTGGAGCCGATGGCCTGGTTCATGATGTCTTCTTCCTCGCTCTTGGTACACATTACCACAGGTGTGGCAGGTTGTATGTCCTTGATTTGCTGCAGTGTCTCCAGACCGCTGAGTCCTGGCATCATCTCGTCGAGCAAGATGAGGTCGAAGGTCTGCTGGCGGCACTGCTCGATGGCGTCGGCTCCGTTGCTTACTGTGACAACTTGGTAACCTTTTTTCTCGAGGAAGATGATGTGGGCCTTGAGAAGTTCCACCTCATCATCTACCCATAATAATAGTCCGTTGTTCATATTTCTAAAATCCTTCTAATTCAAAATATTCGTCTTCCAGATCATAGGAGTCTTCTTTTTTCTCCTTGTTGTCTTTCTGATTTTTCTTTTCTTCTGTCTTGTTGTCTTTAGCCTTGGGGGCTGCTGTGTTCTTATTGGCTGCCTTTGACGGGGCAGTCTGGTCTGTCTTTGCAGTCTTGCCAGTCTTTGCAGGTTGGCTTGTCTTTGCTGGCTGATTCGTCTTTGCTGTATTGACAGGTTGGGGTTCCTCCTTGATGACAGTGGTGCCTGAAGCAGGCTGGGCAGGCTGCGCTTCCTCCTTGATGATGGTTGTGCCCTGAGCATTCTGTTGTTGCTGAGGCTCTTCGGGTATAGTCATCGTATTATCGGAAGGTGCCTGGTTGTCAGTCTTCTCCTCTGTAACGACGATGGTTGTTGAGGTGTTCTGCTCTTCCAGTTCTGGGTTCTCATCGGCTTCCTTTTCGTCAGAGGATGCAGAGGACTCTTCCTTTTCAGTGATGATCTCTGCCGGCTCGTCAAGCAAGTCTGTCTGGATAGGCTTCACTGGGGCGAAGTGCTTCAGATAGAACTTGTCGTAGTCGCTATAGGCATACTGGGTGCCCAACAGCGAGAGGTTCTCTTGGCTGATGAGATAGGTGCGCGACTTACTCAGAAGGCGCACAATTTGTGTCTGATGCAGTACGTCGTGGGCATAGAGGCGTGCCTCGTCGTAATTACGGAAACCTGTGATCTGCATGAGATGGATGCCGTCGCGTTCTTCGATGTTGATATCAAAGTTGCGGACAAGATAGGTTGTGAAGTTGAACTTCGCCATCTCGAAGAGCAGTTGGTTCTCGTTGACAGAGTCGGGTTGATAGGCAAAGAGGAACACGAAGTCGGTCTGTCGCTCTGGGCTGAAGACCTTCTGTGCAGTCTGCTCGTTCTCATTGAGTACGGTGCTGCGTCGCTCCCATACGTTCTCCAGGTCGAACTTGCCGCCATGGAGACGTTTTCCGGCGTTGACTCCATTGACTATCATACCAGCCATCTCGCTGAGTCTTCCCTCAGGATATTTCTCGACCAGGGTCTTCATGTCTGCCACGCATCCTTGTGCATCGCCCTGGTTCAACTTGCTCAGAGCGCTGATAAAGATAAACTTGTCACGGTTGGCGCCCATGGGGAAACGGGTGGATGATATATCAGAGTTGGACAGTACCGTCTGGTATTTCCCCAGTTTGAAAGCCTCGTAGGACGCAGCATAGAGCGAGTCTTCTATGTGGACACCAAACTTGGCATTGTCGGCATAGTAGGGGTCGGTAAGAAGTGTGGTCCACTTACTCTCTGGGTATTCCTGCTTGAGTCGCTCTACATAGGTGTTGGCTGTAGAAGGCATGTGCTTGCGTGAGTAGAGCAGATAGAGATGATAGAGCACATCGTCCATGTGTTCATAATCCTTGAAATGTTCCTCAATGCGTCGCAGAGCTTTCTCGCTCAGTGGCAGGTTGTCGAGCTTGTCCTTGAAGATGACTCCAGAGTGATACAGACCATCGGTGAGCAAGGCGTTGCTTGCCTGCAACTGTTCAGCGGTGAAGGGGATTTGTGCCAGATAGTATTCGCGTTTGTGAGGATCGTTCTGGGCACTGTCGGCTATCTGCTTGATGGAGTCTTCCTGTATGGATGCCTGCGCCAAGGAGTCGCGCATCTCGTCGGTCATCTCCTCTGCTCCCTGAGCTGAGGCTACAACGGTCTTGTTGATACGCTGCCAGTTGTCTACATTCTCGCGCTTGCCCCACTGACGCTGGAAGGATGTTTTTCCCTGACTTACAGCTATGGGGTTGTAGAAATACCAGGCACTGTTGGCCTTCGATGCTGCAGGCGATGATGTTTGTGACGGACGGTTGTTGGCAGAGGTGTTGCCCATTCCTCCATTCTGAGCCAACTGGCGCTGGGCATTCTCTTCAGCCTGCTGGTTGCGTTCTTCTTTTTCCTTCTTCTTCAGAAGGGTTATCACTCGGTCGATGGCGGCATTGCGGTCGGACTCACTCATGGTGGCAAGTTGCTGGAGAGAATCCTGCAAGTGGACAGCCTCGGTATAGGGTACGAGTTCGTCGAGTACTTTGGAACGCTCGGAAAGTTGGGCATAGTCCTTGCGGTCTTTGTCCAACAGGCCGATGGCCTCACCATAACAGCGGCGTGCATCTGAATAGAGCTCCTTGACCCAATATAGGTCGCCCAAGTGGAGGAGCAGTACACCTTTCTCTATACCGTTGCGTGTTGACTTTGTGTTGCCTTTCTCGTAAGAGGAGATAGCATTGAGGGTGTCACGTTTCAGCAGGTAGATATTACCCATGGCATAATAGAGTTGGTCGAGATACGCCTTATTCTTATCGGAGGCAGCCATTCGGCGCAGACGGGAAAGAACCTGCTTGGTATTGGTGGATGCCATCACCTCGCTCATAGAGATGCGGGCATTGAACTCTAACTCGTAGGGTGGGTTGAGGCGTATCACGTGCTTGAAGGCCTTGTAGGCCTCGGTCTTACGACCCAATGCAGCCTGCAACTGGCCCATGAGATACCACTCGCGGGCTTTCTGTTTGCGGCGCATCTCATGCTTGATGACTTTGCGCAGGTAGGGGATGGCCTTGTCGAACTGCTGGGTGTGGATGTAATAATCCGTATAGGTGTAGTCCCATTCTTTTTGGGCACGCCAGTGGATGGAGTCGCGCTGCATATTGCGGATGATGTCTTCGGCATCGTACATCCAGTTCTGTTCGATATAGCATTTAGCCAACCATGCCTTTGCACGGCCGTAGATGGCAGGCTGGGTCTCGAAGAGCCGGCTCATATAGGCAAAGGTGGAAGCGGCATTCTCGAAATCGCCTTGATAGAACTGCGAACGGCCCATCAGCATCCAAGCCTTCCAGATGAAGGGATTGTACTCTCTGCGGTTGAGCCACTCGATGTCCTTGGCTGTCTTTCGGCGACTCTTGTTCCATTCGGGGCGCTGCTTGATGCTGTGGCGCTGGATGGCTTTCTGACATTTTTCGATGGCACGGTCGTAGTTGCCCTTGCCCAATTCGCGGCTGTTCTTGTTGCCTACGGTATAAAGGGGGATGATTTCGGTATAGTTGTCCTTGTTGCCCTGTTCTTTCTCGAGCGAGGCATCGATATAAGCCAAGGTGCCATTATAGTATATATTGTACTTGGAGTGGAAGGCATGCAGCCATCTGTTGCGCGCAGTATTTTTCTGCGTAGAACAACCAGTCACGGCGATGAGGGCTATGACGAGGATGAGGATAATATGAAGGGCAGAATGCTGTTTCACGTTGATGGCTTTTGTTTCTTATAAATGTTTTTTATTTCTTATAAAACTGAGATATGCCTGCTTTTATTGTCTTGCAGAGGGCAAAAGTGAGGATACTTACAAAGATGATGGTGGCTCCTGAGGGAACATTGAACTGATAGCTGACGAGGAGCCCGATGAGGCAGTCGAACCAGCCCACGATGATGCTGTAGAGGATAAGCCGCCTGTAACTGTAGGTGAAGATACTGGCCGTCATCTGTGGAATGGTAAGCAGACTGATGGCAAGGACTATACCCACCATCTTGAGGGTGGCGACGATGGTCATGGCGATGAGTGCCATCATCATATATTCTATCAGGGCGACGGGAAGATGCTGCGAAAGAGAAAAGGTGCGGTCGAATGCCACACTTTGGATGGGTCGTAGAAAAAGAGTAAAGAGTATGCAGACAAATGCCGTGAGAATGCCCAACAGCCAGAGATCGCCTGTGCCGATGGTGAGAATGCTGCCGAAGAGAAAAGATGGCAGGTCGGGCATGAAACCTGGAGTAAGGAAACAGCAGATGATGCCCACACTCATGCCCAGAGTCCAGAACATGGCAATGGCGGAGTCCTGACGTATGTCCTTGCGTGAGGAAGTCCATTGTACGCCGAAAGCGCTGAGTATGGCAAATATCATTGCAGACAGGATGGGGTTGATGCCGGCAAACACTCCTATGCCTATGCCTCCAAACGAGGCATGGGTGATACCGCCACTGATAAAGACAAGGCGGCGGGTTACGATGTAGGTTCCTATGAAACCGCAAAGGATGCTTGCCAGAAAAGCTCCTGCAAGGGCGTTCTGGAAAAATGTATATTCGAGTATGTTCATGAGGCTACGTGGCTTTCCTGTATAAATGCTATGACTTCGTCCTTCAGTGTGTCGGGAAGGTTGATGCCCCGGAGAATGAGGCTTCTGTTCCAGGCTGCCACTTCCTCGGGATGCATGGTATAGAGGACTTCGGAGAATTCTTCTACTTCCTGGGGTGTATAGTCATGGGACTCGCGACCTCGGAAACGGTCCAACTCCTCATCGTCGAAATATTCGATTTCTTTGACCGATGCTTCCATCAGGCATTCTTGCTCGCATTTGGCATTATCGCCATTGCAGGTGTTGCAGGAAACTCCTTCCTGAATAGGTGATTCGGGACCATTGCGATGGCTCAAGATGCCTAATAGAGCAGAGATGATGCCCAAGACCACGAGGGATATGATGAGATATAGCATGGGATGTACGGATAGATTCTTACTGTTTGTGAGAAGACAAGGGATTTATGCCTTCTCGGTGATAATGAAACCTACAGAGCGGAGATCTTCCCAGAAGTGGGGATATGACTTGGTGACGACCTCGGGATGATTGATCTGCAACTGTGGAAACTTGAATGCCAGAGGTGCGAAGGCCATTGCCATGCGATGGTCTTCATAGGTGTCGATAGGCTCAAGGGTAGGCTCGCAGGTCTCGCCTTCCCAGATGAGGGTGTTGTCATTCTCGTCGCGAATGACATAACCCACTTTTCTGAGCTCTCGCTTCAATGCCTCTATACGGTCGGTCTCTTTGATCTTCAATGTGGCAAGACCGGTGAAACGGAAGTGTACTCCCATCGCACAACAGGCTACTACGATGGTTTGTGCCAGGTCTGGAGAACCCGTGAAATCGTAGTCAAGGCGTGGTAATGTACAGCGGTGGGCCTTCAGCTTGAGTGGGGCTATACGGTCGCGTAACTCAAAATCGCTCTTCACTCCCAACAGGCTGAAGATGTATTTCACCACAGAGTCGCCCTGCTTGGTGCAGTCTGACAGACCATCCAACTGCAGTTCCGAGTCACGATTGGCATTGAGGGCCATGATCTCGTACCAGTAGGACGATGCACTCCAGTCGCTCTCTATAGTGTAGTCTTCTATCTTGGCATAGGGTTGGGGTGCTATGGTAATGGTGTCGATATCAGTCCATTTGGCATCGGCACCAAACTGACGCATGGTCCACAGGGTGAGGTCTATATAAGGACGGGAGGCTATCTCGCCTGTGAGTTTCAGCTCGAGACCTTTCTGCAATACCGGACCTATCATCAGCAGGGCAGAGATATACTGCGAGCTGATACTGCCTACTACCTCTATCTGGCCCCCCTCGAGAGGTTTGCCTTCGATGTGGAGTGGGGGAAAGCCTTCTTTCTCTACATACTCGATGTCGGCTCCCAAACGGCGGAGGGCATCTACAAGAATGGCTATAGGACGGTTCTTCATGCGCTCGGTTCCCGTGATGGTATGCGAGCCTGGTGTGCTTGCCAGATAGGCGGTCATAAAACGCATGGCGGTGCCTGCTGCCTTGATGTTGATGGTCTCGGGCATGTCACGAAGTGCGGCTACTATTACTTCTGTATCATCGCAGTCGCTCAGATGGCTAAGAGGAAAGGTGCAGCCTGCCATAGCATGGATGACAAGGGCGCGGTTGCAGATACTCTTGGAGGCTGGCAACTGGATTGTACTGTTGATCTGTTGGGGTGCTTGAATGATATATGTCATGTTATGTTTTGTTTTCTGTGTTATTTGACGATGATTACTGGTAAGTCGAGAGGCTCATCGGTAACTGTCTCTGTGGAGCGAGTGTTAGGACGCTCTTTTTTGGGGCCAGGAATGAGGGGACTGTAGTAGAGTACCTGGCGTATGCGCTCACGCTGTTGGGCTGTGAACTGATAGTTCAGGCTCATGGAATAGTCCATCAGGTTGATGGAACTCCAAGTATCGCCTGTGTCGTTTTGACGAGAAATCATATCAGACAGGAGGACGATGACATCTTTACCTGCCGATTCGGCTTCTTGTCGTTTGTTTTCTATATATTGGGAAAGCCACGTGTTGTAGGCTGGTCGGTTATAACTCTTTGTGTCGGTGCAATAATCGGTATCGGCATACGACTCGATGGGTTTGTTGTCTTTTTCGGCAAAGACATGATGCAGACCAAGATAATGTCCTAACTCGTGGGCAAGTGTGGCATTGGCATCGTAGATGAGATTTTCGGTGTTCTCGGATTCTGAAGTTATGCCTTTGTATCGGTTGCTCTCAAAGTAGATGTACTTACTGTTGATGCAGAGGCAGTGAGCGTATTTCAGATTGCTCTTGGACAGTTTGGTACGCTTGGTGTTATTGAGACCTTCTATCTGGGGATAGCCTGCTCCCTGATAGGGCATCACACTGATGCCCAAAGTGATAGAAGATTCGTCTTTTGTCTGGTCGAAGGGGTATACCATCACATTGATGTATTCGTTGGGGTCCCATACATATTTGGTGTATCGGCGTGAGTTGTCGCCCATGAACTTTTCGCAGTCAATGGGGTAGGTGCCAGTCCATTTGATATATTCAACTCCTGGTTGTGCTAAGGTTTGATTTTGCTCGTTCTTCTCGGCAAGGACAAAACGGATGTGGATATTCTCGCTGTTGTCGTATTCCTGATATGTATAGACGTTGCCTTGATAGAGCTCATTGACATGGGCAACGAGTTCTTTGATTCTGGTATAGTCTACATACTGTTTCCTGTCCTGACTGTCTTGATAGAGGACGTGGAATATCACGGGTATCTGGTATTCATAGTCGTCGCTTGTTATCTCATCGTTGTCGCGGTCTTGCTCTATATCAGCATAGAATTCTTCTGTGCTGCTGTTACAGCAAGTGAGCGTGGCGCCTATTATGCATAACAGGATGCTATATATATAATGTTTCATGCGTGCGTACTTATTTATTATAATGTTGCAAAATTACAAAAAATATCGTAGATTCATACATAAAAGAGGATATATTTTTCTAAAAACAGTAAGGGCGTATCCTGCTTGATGCAGGGAAGTGCAGGCTCTGCAGTATAATATATGGCTGGGGACTTACTCGCTTATCATTTCTGTTTTGTTTATGCCGCTTGTAATCTTCCTGCTTGAATTTTGCTGGAGGATTAACTGATGTTTACAAAATGTTAGTAAATAGGGGGCGTAAAGAAGAATGTGTGGAGTAGTAATTGACAAAGTGTAAGTAAAACGTGGAAAAACTTTTGAATTCTTACTTTGTGTGCGTTACAAATTGCAAAATAAAATAGCCTCAAAAAATATGATAAAATTGCGTTAAGGAAAAATACAACTTACTCAAATTATTACTATCTTTGCATCAGAAAAAAGATATAAACCTTTAAAACGTAGTAACAATGAAACGAATTATATTTTTGTCAGTTATGATGCTCGTGACCATCGCAAGTTTTGGCCGTAAGCACGTGGAAAATGCAACAGTAGTTGCTGACACCATTTTTTATGCTGAGAATATGAGTAATGTGGCAAATGCTGATCAGGCTGCTTATTATCGTATTTTGATGACAACAGGAAGTGGTATCACCAAGAAAAATGTCTTCCAGGACTTTTATATGAATGGAAACCTCAGAGCCGAGGGCGGATATAGCTTCATCGACTTGGGTGATGACCGTAACACCGTTTTCAACGGAGAAGTTACTTCTTACTACAAGAATGGTAAGGAAAAGTGGCACGGAAAGTATGTCAATGGCAAACGTGAGGGTTACTTTACATTGCAGCTTCGCGATGGTGGTGTAGCCGTGGTACAGTTTAAGGGAGGTAAGTCAGTACATGACTTCTTTACAGTAACTTATCAGAACGGTAACATGGAAAAGAAACCTCTTTCTGAAATCAAGGGTTTGTTGTAAAGATGAATCAAATAGAATCTCTCTTATATAAATTATAATTTTATGTTGATATGACCTATATGAGGGCTATCCTCCGTGAGGAAGGTAGCCCTCTCTTTTTGGTCTTATCTCAAGAAGAAATTCTACTTGTGGCGATTGGCTCGCTGCTGGCGATACTTAGCTTTCTGTCGTGCAGATCCGCTGCCGTGGGCGCCAGTGATATATTTCTTTTTCTTGGCCTTGGTCTTTACCTTGCCGTCGTCCTCCTTCTTAGGGCTTCCTCCGGCTTTGAATACCATGCCACCCATGATAATATCATCAATATCATTCATATTCTTTTGTCTTTAAATGGTGTTGATGTTGTTTTTAAAAATCTTTTCTTCTCTCGGTAGTTACAAACTCCTCACCACTGATTAGTGGTGGAAGAGTCGTACGTGGGTGAATGCCATGGCTATGCCATACTTGTCGCAGGTCTCGATAACATTATCATCTCGGATACTGCCACCAGCCTGGGCAATATATTCTACTCCACTCTTGTGGGCACGTTCGATGTTGTCACCAAATGGGAAGAAGGCGTCACTGCCTACAGATACACCTGTGTTCTGGGCAATCCATGCTTTCTTTTCCTCACGGGTCAATGGCTCTGGCTTCTCGCTGAAGAAGTTCTGCCATACACCATCCTGCAGCACGTCTTCCCATTCATCGCTGATATATACGTTGATGGTGTTGTCGCGGTCGGCACGGCGGATTCCCTCTTTGAAAGGAAGATTCATCACCTTGGGGCATTGACGCAACCACCATTCGTCTGCCTTGGAACCAGCCAGACGTGTGCAGTGGATGCGGCTCTGCTGACCAGCACCGATGCCGATGGCCTGACCATCTTTCACATAGCATACAGAGTTACTCTGTGTGTATTTCAACGTGATGAGCGAGATGATGAGGTCGCGCTTTGCCTCTGCTGTGAATGTCTTGTTTTTGGTAGGGATGTCCTCAAACAAGGCAGGATCGTCGAGTTTCACCTCGTTGCGGCCCTGCTCGAAGGTAATGCCGAATACCTGCTTGTGCTCGATAGGTGCTGGCACAAAGTCGGGGTCTATCTTGATGACATTGTACGTGCCCTTGCGCTTTGCCTTCAGAATTTCTATTGCCTCAGGAGTATAGTTTGGAGCTATCACGCCATCGCTAACCTCTCGTTTGATGAGGGTGGCTGTGGCAGCATCGCATGTGTCACTCAAAGCAACAAAGTCGCCGTAAGAACACATACGGTCGGCACCGCGTGCACGTGCATAGGCACAAGCCAATGGTGACAGTTCGATGTTGACGTCATCGACAAAATAGATTTTCTTCAGTGTGTCGCTCAGTGGAAGACCAATGGCTGCTCCTGCAGGAGAAACGTGTTTGAAACTTGCTGCTGCTGGAATGCCTGTAGCTGCCTTCAGCTCTTTGACGAGCTGCCATGAATTGAGAGCATCGAGAAAATTGATGTAGCCAGGGCGGCCATTAATAACTTCGAGGGGAAGTTCACTGCCATCCTCCATGTAGATTCGAGATGGCTTTTGGTTTGGATTACAACCGTACTTTAATGCTAATTCTTTCATTGCAAAGTTCTGTTTGTTAAGAATTTGCTGCAAAGTTACAAAAAATCTCTCTTTTTGTACCATTCATAAGAACTTTTTTGTACTTTTGCAACCAAAATAGAGAATTTCAAACACGTTAGGTTATGAAAAATGATTTGACTCATCTCACAAGTGAAATCGAAAAGAAGGTTGGTAAGAAGATTCCGGTTGGAGCTGATTTTGAGAAATTGGCCTCTTTCTTTGCTATCAAGCATCACATCAAACTGAATGCTGATGCGCTTCATAAGGTGTGGAACTATGTGAGTGGAAAGGAAAAACCAACCAAGAAAACACTGAACAAGTTGGCGCTTTTTGTGGGGTATCAGAGTTGGGATGATTTCCATGAGGCTCTGCATGGAGATGATGACGGAAATCTCAATTACGAAGTGGAGGAGGAGAAGAAATCGGATCCCTCCAACTATGATGATATTTAAGTCGGAATGTTACCGAAGAAAAACCTTTGCAGGTATGGATATAGAAAAAGGAGACTCGACAATGTGTATTGTGAGTCTCCTTTATCTTTTTACTTAGGATTGTAAGCGGAGTAAAATTATTCAGCGTTCTTCTGAATAGTCTTCTTCTCAGCGATACGAGCCTTCTTACCTGTAAGGGCACGGAGGTAGTACAACTTAGCACGACGTACTTTACCATGCTTGTTCACCTCGATAGAATCGATAGCAGGTGACTCGATAGGGAAGATACGCTCAACACCTACTGTACCTGACATCTTACGAACGGTGAAACGCTTCTTGTCGCCATGGCCGGAAATTTTGATAACTACACCACGGTAGAGCTGGATACGCTCCTTAGAACCCTCGACGATTTTGTAAGCGACTGTGATAGTATCACCTGCCTTGAACTCAGGGAACTTCTTGCCGGTTGCAAATGCTTCTTCAGCAACTTTAATTAAATCCATTTTGTTTTATAATTAAATATTGTTTGTCGTTCCAACGCAACATAGACGAGCCACTCGTCAGCCCATGCCAGCGGTTACGCCGAAAAGCGGGTGCAAAGTTACAACTTTTTCTTATATCTTCCAAATTTTCAATTACTTTCTTTATTTTTATATGATATTTTTTTTGTTCTTCTTGTTTTTTTAGTGTATCTTTGCAATAAGAAATAAAACAAGTTGAATCATGAGAAATAAATGTTTAGCTATTACTGCATTTCTTTTGGCTACTTGGGGTATATCTACTCCTTGCGTGGCTCAGAAGTACAAGGTTACAAAGGTGCAGCGTTCCCGTATTTTGGTGGATAAGAGATTTGATCAGAATCCTGATGCTCAGGCAGCTGTCTTTATAGCACCTTATAAGCATAAGGTGGACAGTATTATGAGTCCTGTTGTGGGTGAGACTGCTCACTATATGGCTGCTGGTCGTCCAGAGAGTGAATTGAGCAACCTGCTTTGTGATATTTTGGTATGGGCTGGTAAGGATTTCGAAGAGAAGCCTGTGTTCTCCGTTTATAATATGGGTGGTATTCGTGCAGCCTTGGCTAAGGGAAAACAAACGGTTGGGGATGTCAATGATATGGCTCCTTTCGAGAATAAGATATGTTTCCTTACTTTGACGGGTAAGGATGTGCTTGAACTTTTTTCTCAGATTGCCATGCGTGGTGGTGAGGGCGTAAGTCATGCTGTAAAAATGGATATCTCGAAAGATGGGAAGCTTTTGAATGCTACACTCAACGGACAACCTATAGACGAGAAGGCTTCTTACCGGGTGGCAACGCTTGATTATCTGGCTGAAGGCAACGACCAGTTGACTGCCTTTAAGAAAGGAACGGATGTCTTTGCGCCCAAACAGAGAGAGAACAATGTGCGCTTCATAATCATGAATTATTTTCGTGAACAGGCTGCACAGGGAATGTGTGTGGAATCTAAAGTGGAAGGTCGTATAGTTATCAAATAATATCTATGATGAAGAAATATTTTTTTGCTGTGGTAATGTGTTGCATTACTTTCAGTTCTTGGGCACAGAAACAGTTGGTGGTGCTGCATACGAATGATACACATAGTTGTGTGATGCCTCTGAATCCTAATTTGGCTGATACGGCTATTGCTGACAGAGGTGGTTTCCTTCGTAGGGTGAACATGGTGAAGCAGGAAAGACAGAAGAATCCTGACCTTCTGCTCTTCGATAGTGGTGATTTCTCACAAGGTTCACCTTATTACACACTCTTTAAAGGTGATGTTGAGGTGGGACTGATGAATGAGATGGGATATGACGCTGCCACGATAGGTAATCATGAGTTTGATTTTGGTATTGATAACATGGTTCGGCTTTTCAAGAAGGCTAAGTTTCCTATCGTTTGTTCCAACTATGATTTCACTGGTACGGCTTTGAAGGACATCGTTAAACCTTGGGTAGTGTTGAAACGCAGGGGAGTAAAGATTGGTGTCTTTGGTTTGGGACCTCAGTTGGAAGGACTTGTCACTGCTGCCAATTATGGCCCTATCAAGTATCTTGACCCTATAAAAACAGCATTGGAGACAGCTACCTTCTTAAAGAAAAAGAAGAAGTGTGACATCATTATTTGTATTTCGCACTTGGGATGGAATGTGGAGAATACCGACGATGTCCAGACAATACCTGGCACCCGTTATATAGATTTGGTATTGGGAGGTCATTCACATACTTATTTTACAGATTTGAGATATGTGAAGGATTTGGATGGAAAGCCAGTTCCTGTCGACCAAAATGGCAAGAATGCCATTTGGGTGGGCAAGATAGTCTTGGATTACTCGAAATAAAAAGTCAATGCTATCATTTTGCTGTGTGCTTTCTGGGAAGCCATAGCATATGGTAGCATATTTTTATCCTTTATATTATTAATGTGCCCTTTATCGACTGTGTTGCTGATTCCATACATGAATTTCAGTTCCGGTCTTAATTTGAAGAACGGAAGATATAAGTCACATCCTACTCCGATTTCTAAGAACAGGTCTGTTTTCTTTAGTTTGATATAATCGTCATTGCTGTTGTTCAGGTTGAACATCGGATTGATACCCGCCATGATGTATGGTCGGTGATTGTTGAAGCGGGGAGCTGCAAAGATGAGGTCTACAGCTGTAGAGAGATAGGCTGTTTTCATCTCTTGCATCTTCTCGGTAGGACGGTCGTTGGCATCCTTTACCAATAGGTTATGGTAGGTGAGGTGTCGTGTGCCGAAATACATGGCAGGAGCTACTCGTAGTTGGAAGTTGGTGTTGAGACGAAGCTCACCCAGTACGCCTACGGTGAATCCTGCATCCCATCTGTCTTGATCGACGGTGACGCATGATTCTACTTCTTGACCTTCCTCGTTGATATAGGTTTGATGCCCCATGTTCACCAACTCTAAGTCTTGTAGGTGTGTGCCTACCAATACACCAAAGTGGAAAGTACGAAGGTCGGTATAGGGACGATTCTCTACGGTACGTTCCTGTGCCTGTGCCTGGAAGAGTACCAATCCTATAAGGGATATGATGATAAATATCTTCTTTTTCATATTCTTATAACGGAATACATGGTATCTTATTGCCCTCAACTTATTTCGAAAGAGTATAAATTAATAAAAAAATGATACCTACTTGTAGGTATTTGAAAAAATATTATTATCTTTGCACCATACTTAATAGGTATAGATTAAAACAGATTGAACAAAACATTATTAATATTAAAACTTTATTATTATGGCTTACGTAATTGGTGACGATTGTATCGCTTGCGGTACATGTATTGATGAGTGTCCATCAGGTGCTATCTCTGAGGGCGAGAAGTATTCTATCGACCCAGATGCTTGCACAGAGTGTGGCACTTGCGCTGATGTTTGTCCTAACGAGGCTATCAGTCTTCCTTAATTATTAAGGAAAGATACTTTAGTTACATAAAACATCTTGAGCGGCTCTTTAGAGTCGCTCTTTTTTTGTTTCTTTTGTTTTCAAATCTGTTTTTTATTCCTGCCTTTATTATAAGGTTCAAATGTAGGTGTATATTTTATTATTATACATTTTCACTTCAATCTTATAACTCAAACGAGTATAAAAAAAGCGGAACTCCTTCTGGAATTCCGCTCTTGAATATTTCTTGTTTCTTATTATTCAGCTGTAGCTTTTGTGCCCTTTTCGATAGCATCCTTTGCATATTTGTTTTCAGGATCCAACTGGAGCAATTTCTCCCAGTATGGTTTGGCCTTTTCAAAGTCCTGCTTGTCGTAGTTGTAGATGAAGCCCATGTACTGATAAGCCTGCTTCAAGTAGCCGACTTCGTCAGCGTCACACTGCTTTGCCTCAAGCTCCTTGATTACTTCATCATAAGCAGGGATAGCCATATCGTCCAACTCGCTTTGGAATGCAGTGTTACCTTCCTGTAGTTTGGCGAATGCCTTCAATGAAGGATATTTCTCAGCAAGTTTGTCGTAAACACTAATGGCTTTTTCTATGTTCTGAACTTTAGTTTCTGCATTCTTCTTAGCCTTGTTGACATAGATTTCAGCCAACTTCATGAAGTCTGTAGGAGCTGCATCTGGGTTTTTGTCCATATACTGCTGGCTGTATTCCAACGCTTTGTCCTCATCACCCTTTTGCTTGTATGCCTCAGAGATGTACTGCAATGGCTTAGGATCGTCTGCCTTGAGCTGCAATGCCTTCTCATACTGAGCGATACCTTCATCGTACTGTTTGTTGCCTACCAGTGCCATACCATAGTAAGTATAGTCTCTTGATGTCTTCTTGATAGAGTCTGTACCCATGATGACCTGTGCATGCTGGAGAGCTACATCGAATTTCTCGATATCTACAGCAGACCATACAGCAACTCTGTGGAAGGTAGGATCTTTAGGGAACTTCTGCAATCCACTCTCGGAGAGTGTCAATGCTTCATCCTTCTTGTTGACCATATAGTCGGTGATAGCGTAAGCTACATAGATATATTCCTCCAACTTGTTAGGATCGGTCTGCTTGAAGAGTTCGTAAGCCTTGTCGTACTTACCATTGCTGTAGAATGTGTAACCTGCCATAGCCTCGTAAGGATATTCTGGGTTCACTTCCTTCAGCTTCTTCAGTGTCTCTGCACTTCTTACAGGGTCAATCTTCTGATATACATTGGCATAGCTGATGTATCCCTGAGGATTCTTAGGATCCATGACGATACAGTCGTTGTAGCTTGCAGCAGCATCACCACCATTGTCCTGCAATGCGTAGATATCACCTTTCAGGATATAGGCGTCACCAAAGTTTTTAAACTTCATGGTGATAGCATCTGCTACAGCCATAGCCTTGTCATACTGCTTGTTGATAGCAAGAATGTTACCCAAAGCTACAAGAGCCTTTGGGTCTTTCTTAAACTCTTTCTGGTACTCCTTCAAGGACTTATCAAAATCCTTTGAGGTTGCGTTACCAGACTTGATATTTGCCTCTATCGACTTCAGCATGTCCTTATAGTTGACATCCTGAGCCATTGCTGGCATTGACAAACCCATCATCAATGCGGCAGCCACTAAATATTTAATTGCTTTCATAATCTCAATTTTTATTTGTGTGATTACTATTTTTATTCATTAGATGACACCTTCATCCAGAAAGTTTAATCGGATTCTTATTTTTTAATATTTACTTTCTTGTAGGTTATGTCGCCTCTATAGGGAAGCAGACCTGATTTGAATACAATCAACTGTCCTCGTGGGTTCGTGATGTAGTTGGCAAAGCTCCATGGGAGCGCCTTGTGTGGGTCTACTACTATAGCATATAATGTTCTTACGAATGGATATCTTCCGTCGAGAAGGTAAGCCTGATAGGGTTGCCAACTGTTCGATGGAGTTGCCTTGTCTTTGATAGACACTCGCATGACATGAATATTCTTCTTAAAGGTGGTGTTGGTGGAATCTCGACGGTCGTTCAACCAATTAGAACCAATTACACCGATAGCGCCTGGAGTCTCGTCTACGAAGTCAATTACCTGCTTGCTTGTCTTGGCTGCCATGATTTTGGCACCCATCTTTTCGCCATGCAATACAGAGTCAACCACCCAGTTGGTAGTAGCCGAGCGTGTATTGTCGAAGATAACTTCGATGTCTCCTCTTTTAGAACCAGGAACAATGTCGCTCCATTTTGTGGCTTTTCCTGTCAGGACACGCTTGATGTCGTTTACCGTTATACAAGTATCTTGGTTGTTCTTGTTGACGATAAAAGCCAATCCATCGTATCCGATAGGGAAGACTGAAGGAATAACATTGCTTTTCGATTTCAAGTATGCAATCTCGCTATCTTTCAGATGACGAGTTGTGAATAAAAGAGTAGTCTTGAAATCTTTGATCATCTGAAGTCCTGTGACTTCATCTGAATAAATGGGCTTGAGTTTTGCCTTTGGAAATTCAAACTCAAACTGTGTTCTCTCCTCGTCGATGATAGGGCTCAGACTTTCGTCTGCATAGAATTCAATAGTGCCCGACGTAGGAGTATCTGTTCTACCATCTTTGGCTTTCTTCTCACCACATGATGAGAAGAAAGCCATTGATAGTGATATTAATCCTATAAAAATATAAGATGTTTTTTTCATTCTATTACTGCAATCTAAATACAACTGGAACTGTGTACTTCACACGTACGGCAGAACCATTCTGCTTACCTGGACTCCATCTTGGCATACTTCTTACAACTCGAGTAGCCTCGCGGTCGAGTGATGGGTCTACGGAACGTACAACCTTTACATCAGTGATTGAGCCATCACGCTCTACAACGAATGATACGATTACACGACCTTGTACACCATTCTCCTGAGCGACAACAGGATACTTTGTGTTGCTTGAGAGGAAAGCCTGCAAGGCAGCTGGGCCGCCAGGGAAGTGAGGCATTTCTTCTACAACATCAAACACCTTGTTAGAAACCTCAGGCTTTGGAGCTGGTGGTGGTGGTGGTGCTGCAACGGCGATATCGCTTCTTACAGCTTCAGCCAGACGGTCTTTAGTACCTTCCTTGTTCTCAGTACCTACGGCCACCTTCTCATCCAACTTGTCCATTTGCTTTACCTGATTTTCCTCTTTTACGAGTTCATCCTTCTTGATGACAGGTGCAGTAAACTTCTGAGTCTCGCGAGCCACAGGTATCTCCTTTTTAGGTTCAATCTTTGGCTTCGCTGGCTCTTTCTTCTTTTCTTCTTTCTTAGCTTGCTTCTGGAGTTCAGCCAACTGCATAGCTTCCATGTATGCTTGCTGTTCTTCGGCCTGTTTCTGTTCGATAACCTTCCAAGCCAAGAATCCACCTACGAGAGCTGCAGCGATGACCAAGATCAGAAGAGCCTTGATGTTTCGGCCAGAAGTACCCTTACGGAGCTGGTAAGCACCATACTCCTTGTTCTTTCCGGCGAAAACCATTTCGACCCATTTAGGATCGTATAGATCTATTTTTGCCATTTCTTTCTTGTTTTAATTGTTAGCAATCATCTTACATCTTAACGTTTCTTGACTTGAGAAGCTTCTCGTCGTCAGCGCTAATCTTGTCGATGACATACGTACCAATGTTCAAAATCTGCATTTCATCGAGTGCGTCAACCATATTCTTGTACGAAGCATTATCAGTAGGCTTGATGACGATAGTCAGGGTTGGGATCTTACCATCCTTTAAGTTACCTGCCTTCAAGTCACTCAATTTCTTCTGATAGATGCTGTCAGGATATTGTTTTGGATTCTTAGAACGCTCCATGTTTAACTCCTTAACAGCGAGTGAGATTCTCTCTACTGGACGTGTACCGTTCTCTGTAGCATGCTCTCTCAAGACCTTGCGGATACCATTGGTGCCCCATGTAGTTTCCTTGATCCATGTAGGATCATTGTATTGAGGGATACCAGCACCGTAGTAAATCTTGTTGTCAGCTGTTACATAGAGGGTAACAGTCTCAGAAGCTTTCGCCTCGTTCTTCTTGTCCTCTGGTTGGTTGTCATCATTACTTGGCATAGTCAGCTCCATTGTCTGAGGTTTGCTCAATGATGTACACAGCATGAAGAACGTGATAAGAAGCATGAGCATATCCACCATAGGCGTAAAGTCTACGCGGACATTCATTTTCTTTTGTTTGCTTTCTTTCTTTGCCATTTATTCGTCCCCCTGTTGTTTTAACTGTGTAATCATATAGTAATGACTCTCGTCCATATCCTGGAGTTCGTTCATCACTCTCTTAACTGTCTTATATGGAGTAGAAGCATCAGCCTTGAGGGCAATCTTGATGTCCTCGTTTGACTGGCGAGCAGCGTTTACCCACTGCTGGAATTCGCTCATACCACCATTAATACTGTCGAGAGGAATACCTTTCTGCTGGAGATACTGTGGACGCTTAGAAGCATTCATAGCCAAGTAAGTCTTCAGGTCGCCCATTGGGACACCGAATGTACCCTCACTCTTGAATGTCTCTATCATCTTAGGTGTCAGCTCAATACCGAAAGCACCAGTCATAGTGCTCAGTGAAGCACCCAGCTGATCAGTATTATCAATACTCATAAATACTTGGCCCTCGCCGGTAGGATTACCAGCCTTGTCCTTTTCAGGATTTACCAAGATAGTCAAGACTCCGTTCTCAGGCACCTTGATTTCAGACACAGAACCTGGTGTGTTTACCTTTACAGGCTCATTCTTTACGAAAGTAGAGGTGAGCATGAAGAAGGTAAGCAACAGGGTCATAACGTCTGACATAGGCG
>OIYY01000567.1_pt1 | contig 25244 bp, 18 predicted proteins | sample 1588341 | NCBI WGS metagenome assembly OIYY01 (sample SAMN03283287) | human gut metagenome | biome: human-associated habitat; material: feces | host: Homo sapiens | place: Peru | collected 2012 | reverse complement strand
CACCGGCTTTGTGTCCTCCCATTCCATCTGCTACGATGAAAAGATTCGGAAGATTTCCTACTGCAGTGTCAGACGAGAAATAAAAATCCTGATTCATCTCACGAATAGCACCTGCATCCGTAATGGAAAACGTCTTCATCTAGTTTATTCCTCTCTCTTTATCTATATGCTTCTTGCGAAGCTGTCCACAGGCACCGTCTATATCTCTGCCCATTTCCCTTCTAATAGTAACATTAATTCCGTTTTTTTCAAGTCTCTTTTTGAAAGCCTCTATAACATCCTTGTTGGACTGCACGTAGTCGCGCTCCTTTATAGGGTTGACCGGAATCAGATTTATATGACAGTTCATGCCATGCACAAGCGCAGAAAGCTCTGCTGCATCCTCGGCTGTGTCGTTCACTCCGCCGACTAAGCTGTACTCAAAGGTGACTCTGCGGCCGGTCTGTGCAAAATAATACTTGCATGCATCGACCACATCATGTATATCAAAGCTGTTTGCAACAGGCATGAGGGCCTTTCTCTTTTCCTGATTGGAGGCATGCAGTGAAAGCGCCAGCGTGATTGAAAGCTTTTTATCTGCAAGCTGTCTCATGCGAGGTACGATACCACAGGTGGAAACAGTCAGATTACGCTGGCTGATATTGATACCGTTTTCATCAGTGAGAAGCTCTATAAAGCGCAGCAGATTGTCGTAATTGTCAAGAGGCTCGCCTGTGCCCATGACAACCACATTTGAGATGCGCTCTCCTATGTCCTTGCCTATCCGGTAAATCTGGTCAATCATCTCAGACGGCCTAAGTCCCCTGACGAGTCCGTCAAGAGTGGATGCACAGAATCTGCACCCCATCCTGCAGCCAACCTGCGAAGAGATGCACACCGAATTGCCGTGCTTGTACTTCATAAGCACACTCTCTATTACATTGCCGTCGTCCAGCGAAAAAAGATATTTTCTCGTGCCATCGAGCTTTGACACCTGCACCTGCTCTTTTTTAAGCGAGATGAGCATTGCATTGTCCTTTAATACCTGTATGAACTTTTTTGAAATATTGGTCATCTCATCAAAGCTGTCCACATGCTTCACATGAATCCACTCATATATCTGCTTCGCACGGAATTTCTTTTCTCCGAGCGATATGATAAACTCTGTGAGCTCGTCCATATTCATTGATTTGATGTCGGTTAGTTGTTCTTTTATTATCTGTTCCATATCGTTTTATTAAATTTACATTTAATTACTGCTCTATAATTGTTTTTCTTATTGTTATTGCTTATTACTTCATGATTTACTTTTTACAAATCTTGCAATGAAGAATCCGTCACTTCCATGCTCACCGGGCAGCATCTGTTTCATTCCGGCGCCATCCGCAAAGCTCTTATCCAGCTCAAACTCAGGATGCTTTTCAACAAACCACCTCACATTGTCCTCATTCTCAGCCTCATCTATTGTACATGTGCTGTAAACGAGCACTCCGTTTGGCTTCACATATGTATGCACGGTATCAAGTATCTGTCTTTGAAGAGCGACAAGCTCATCTACAGACTCAGGTGTCATCTTGTAGCGGATGTCCTTCTTTCTGCCGAGCACTCCAAGCCCTGAGCACGGCAGATCACAGATCAGTATATCTGCCTTTCCTATGGAATCTGCGTCAGGCACTGTGGCATCCCACATCTCTGCCGACATATTGTTAAGGCCATGCCTTTCTATATTTTCCTCAATCATACCAACCTTGGTATCAGTCAGGTCACGCGCGAGCACATGGCCGCTTCCCTGCAAAAGCTCAGCAATGTGGGTGCTCTTGCCACCCGGTGCTGCGCACACATCTATCACATAGTCGCCCTTCTTGGGAGCTGCAGTCTGTGCAACAAGCATGGAGCTGATATCCTGCACATAGAAAAGTCCGTCTCTGAAGCTCTGCAAGCCATTCAAATAATCAAATCCAGATATAACAAACGCGTAATTAAGCTCATCAACCGCTGTGACCGTCACGCCCTCTGCCTCAAGCATCGCGCGAAGCTCATCCGGAGTACACCTGGTCAGGTTTGTCCTGATGCTTATTGTACTCTTACTGTGAAAGGCCTTGAAAATCTCCTCTGCCTTCTTCTCTCCGTATGCAGCAACAAATCTGTCCACTATCCACTGTGGCATGGAGTATCGGATGCTTAACGTATCAAGCTGTACTGAGTCAATATTTCTTGCAATATTTCTGAGTACACCGTTTACAAAGCCCGAAAGCTGTGCAAACTTATGCCTCTTTGCAAGCTTCACTGCCTCATTGCATACAGCAGAATCCGGCACCGCATCCATGTACTTCATCTGGTAGACACTCATGCGAAGGAGGTTTCTGATAAACGGCTTCATCTTCTTCACCTTTGTCTTTGAGAAAGAGTCTATGATGTAGTCAAGCTGCAGCATATACTCGATGGTGCCGTCAACAAGCCTTGTCATAAAGGCTCTGTCCTGCTTAGGCAGATACTGATATTTGTCAAGCACACTGCGAAGCACTATATGTGAAAACGCTCCACGCTCATTAATCTCAATAAGCATCTCAAGAGCAAGCTCACGCGTATCTACAGAGTGTGCCGGTATATTATTTTTACTGTGATTATTTTTATTCTTATTATTCGATGTCATATAGTTTAATCTACATTTAATTTTCTAGGTTTATTTATCCAATTTATACTGCCTTACCTTGCTGTCCTGCTTCAAGCAGCAGCTAAAACAATATCAGTCGTCACGCCTGCGTCCGTTTGTGATAAGTATGATACGAAGAAGCTGTAAAATAGCAGCCGCCGCACTGGCCACATAGGTAAGTGCCGCTGATTTAAGCACCCTTCTCGTGTACTTAAGCTCATCATCTGCAAGTATGCCCTGTGTGCGAAGCATGACAAGCGCACGCCTTGAAGCATCAAACTCTACAGGAAGAGTCACAAGCTGGAAAAGCACTGCTGCCGAAAACAGCAATATGCCTATATCAATAATAAGCCCTGACGAGCGTGTATTAAAGAGCAGGCCGATAAGTATAACAGGCCATGCAAGCATGGAGCCAAAATTGGCTATAGGCACGAGTGCACTTCTGATTGAAAGAGGTGCATAGTTTTTTGCATGCTGTATAGCGTGTCCACACTCGTGGGCAGCTACGCCAAGCGCTGCAACCGATGTGGCGTTGTATACAGGATCAGATAAATTCACGGTTTTGGTGCGTGGATCGTAGTGGTCCGTCAGACTGCCTGACACATGACGCACCTGCACATCATATATGCCTGCCGCCTGAAGCACTCTCTGAGCCACCTGTGCTCCATTCATGCCTGACATGCTTCTTAGCTGTGAGTATTTATTAAATGTACCTTTAACTCTTGCCGATGCAATCATACATATCACTGCACCTATCACAACGAGTATATATGTCGGATCCCAGTAATAATATCCCATGTATCATCTCTCCTTGCTTTTTGTAACTATTCATAACCCCCCGCCTCATCAGCTTTTTGGTTCTCAGTGGTTCTGAATAGTTATCTTATATTTATAATGTGAAGAATGAGCCCTCTTCCACATGACAGCCTCTCAAAAATGAGCCTGTATCCATGCGCTTCTTACCCTGGAGCTGTACCTCTACTAAAGATAATGCTCCTTTTCCTGTCTGTACATACATATCATTTTTACCGATATGATAAATACAGCCCGGCTCATAATCATCGCTGCCGTCAATCACCTTTGCACTCCACACCTTAAATGTCTTACCATTCAGGTGGGTGTATGCGCTCGGCCATGGATTAAGCCCCCTTATAAGCCTCTCAATCTCAACAGCCGGCTTTGTCCAGTCGATAAAGCCAAGCTCCTTACTGATCATTGATGTATGTGTAGCCTCCTCGCTGTTTTGAGGAGTATACTCTGCAGTGCCATCCTCTATCATCTTCATGGTCTCCACACACAGCCTTGCTCCCTCTGCTGAGAGCTTATCAAACAGGCTGCCGCCGGTCTCATCAGGTGCGAGTCTGACTGTACTCTTTGCAATCATATCGCCGGTATCGACGCCCTCATCCATCCTCATGGTAGTGACACCTGTAAACTCGTCACCGTTAATCACAGCCCACTGGATAGGAGCCGCACCTCTGTACTTTGGCAAAAGTGAAGCATGCACATTGATACAGCCGTATCGAGGCATATCAAGAATACTCTTTGACAGAATCTGTCCAAAAGCAACCACGATTATTATATCTGCATTAAACTTTCTGAGATACTCTATATTAGCAGTCTCTCTTATTTTAACCGGCTGGAATACCTCAATACCGTGCGAAAGCGCACACTCCTTGACCGGTGTATACTGCATTGTCTTGCCGCGGCCCTTTGGCTTGTCGGGCTGTGTGACAACCAGTGCCACCTCGTGCCCTGCCTCTATAATTGCCTCAAGTGTTCCCACCGAAAAGTCCGGTGTTCCCATGAAAATTACTCTCATCTTACTGCCTCCCAGATATTTTCCAAGCTCAGATAACAAATGTCATCCTAATGATTACTCCTGTGTATCCTCATATGTCACATCGTGAAGTGCGCCCTCAACCTTCTCCACATAGAGATGTCCGTCGAGATGGTCAAGCTCGTGGCAGATACATCTGGCCAAAAGCTCTTCTCCCTCTATCTCATACTCATTCATATCCTCGCCCATGAAGCGAGCCTTTACATAATTCGGGCGGGTCACCTGTCCGGCTTTTCCCGGTACTGAAAGACAGCCCTCATCGCCAGTCTGCTCTCCGTCAGACTCGATAATTTCAGGATTAATCATCACGATTGGACCCTCGCCCACATCGATAACAACGATCCTCTTTAATATGCCAACCTGTGGTGCGGCAAGTCCTACACCATTAGCCTCATACATAGTCTCAAGCATATCATCAATAAGTGTTACTATCTTTGGAGTCACCTCCGTAACCTCTCTGCAGACCTTGCCAAGTACAGGGTCTCCCTCCACTCTAATAGTTCTAAGTGCCATAATTGCCTCCTTCTATATCTGTCAAAATCCACTCATCGGATTGAAATCAAATGAGATATTAGCATGTTTCATTGCCGTATCAGCTTTCACCGCCTGCTCTATGCCATCCTTTATGGAAATGAGCGCCGCATAGTCAGATGTCTTCATGTAAATCACCTTGCGGTATATGTCATTTACCTTGGCGATGGTCGCATCCGCAGGACCGATGAGCTGAATCAGATGCCTATCATCCGGGCTCTGATTTTCATCTGTATGCGATATCATCTGCAACGCTATATCGTACACTTGCTGTGCCATGCTGCTGCACTCACTCTCATCAGGTGATGTGACATGGACTAAAAGCATATTCCATACAGGTGGATAGTTCATAAGCCTTCTGTACTCTATCTCCTTATCGTAAAAAGCCTCATAATCCTGCTCTTTGGCAGTCCGGATGGCATAGTGGTCAGGGTCGTAGGTCTGGATAACCACATTACCTGGCAGCTTTCCTCTGCCGGCGCGCCCTGCCGCCTGGGTCAGCAGAGCAAAGGTGCGCTCCGCCGCATGAAAATCATTCACATGCAGTGACATATCCGCCGCCAGCACACCAACCAGCGTGACATTTGAAAAATCATGCCCCTTTACAATCATCTGCGTACCGATAAGTATATCGGCCTCATGATTGGAAAATGCCTGCAGAATCTTCTCATACGCATCCTTCGCCCTCGTGGTGTCATAATCCATGCGCAGTATACGCGCCTGTGGAAAACGCTTTGCCACCATCGCTTCTATCTTCTGTGTGCCGGCCTTAAAGCCGCTAATGTACTTCGAGCCACAGCTTGGACACACCTTAGGCACCGGCTGTCTGTAGCCGCAGTAGTGACAGACCATCACTCCGCCGCTATGTTCACTGAGTGATACATCGCAATGAGGACATTTTACCACAAAACCGCACGCTCTGCACGACATAAATGCCGATTTGCCCCTTCTATTTAAAAAAAGCATGGTCTGCTGGCCATTTAAAAGCCGCTCCTCCATAAGCTCCTGAAGCCTAGTGGAAAGAATCGAGCGGTTTCCCTCACGAAGCTCCTGCCTCAAATCGACAACCTCACACTTTGGAAGAGGTCTGTCGTCCACACGCTTATCCAGCTCCAAAAGCCTGTAAACGCCTGTCTTTGCCTTGTAATAGCTATCCACCGACGGTGTTGCAGAGCCAAGTACCACAATAGCATCGGACATGCGCGCGTACTCTATCGCCACCTCCCTGGCATGATAGCGTGGCACCGACTCGCTCTTGTATGAATTCTCGTGCTCTTCATCTATTATGATAAGTCCTAAATTTGAAAAAGGTGTGAACAGCGCCGACCGCGGGCCAATCATGATGTCAATATCACCATTCTTAGCTCTCTCAAACTGGTCATAACGCTCACCATTTGAAAGTCTTGAATTGATTATCGAAACCCTGTTCCCAAATCTGGCAAAAAAACGCATCACGGTCTGGTAAGTGAGGGCAATCTCGGGAATCAGCACAATCGCCTGACGCCCGGACTGTATACAATGTGCGATAAGCTCCATGTACACCTCTGTCTTGCCGCTTCCGGTGACACCCTTAATCAGATAAGTATTTCTAAGGCCAGCGGCAATGTCGCCTTCTATCGCATCGACCACACTCTGCTGCGCAGCATTCAGTACCTTATCATAGGTGTCCACACTCATATGCTCCACAGGATTTCTGTAACCGCTCTGTGTGATGACCTCGATAAAGCCGCTCTGCTCAAGCGCTCTTATAGTGGCAGCTGACACCGACAGCTTGCCTGTCACAAAGGAATACTCAAGGCGCACCCCATCATCAGCATCAATCAGCGCACGAAAAAGCCGGGCCTTTGCCTTTTGTTTTTTTGCCTCGCAAAGCGCAAGCTGCGCCCTTGCCTTTACCTTGTCTATTTTCAGTGCAATACTGCGGCTCACCTGCTCCTTAGCCTGCTTCTTTACAGGTATAACAGTCTTAAGCGCCTGATTCATGGTAGAGCCGTAATTGCGCCGTATCCATGCCGCAAGTGCGATGAGCTTTGCCTCCACAGCCACAGAGTCTGCCTTTATCCCGATAAGAGGCTTTGTCCTTGCCGGGTCATACTCAGGCTTATCCGTGACCTCAATCACATAGCCTGTGATAGTGCGGCTGCCAAATGGAATATCCACGCACACACCCGGACGGATGTCGCATAAAAGCTCATCCGGGATGCTGTACTGAAATGTCTTATCCAGTTTTTCGTGGGATATATCCACAATCACGTTGGCATACATAACTGATACTATTTAACTCCTTCGTATTTCTCCTCGCAGTACTTGCAGCGGTAGATTTCGTTTTTCTCATCGGAAAGTACGAAAATCTGGTCAAGCTCCTGCTCAATTGAAGTGATGCATCTTGGATTTTTGCACTTGATGACATTTTTCACCTGATGAGGCAGCTTAAGCTCCATCTTGTCCACAATCTTGTCACCCTTTATCACATTTACAGTGATATTGTGGTCGATAAATCCAAGGATATCTAGGTCTAATGATTCTATCGGACACTCTACCTTAATGATATCCTTCTTGCCCATCTTGCTGCTCTTTGCATTCTTAATGATTGCAACTGTGCAGTCGAGCTTGTCAAGCTTTAAATCCCTGTAAATCTGAAGACTCATACCTGCCTTGATATGATCGAGCACAAAGCCCTCATGTATTCCACTAATATTCAGCATATTATCCTCCTTTAGTCCTCAGCCAGTCCAAGCAATGTCAGAATAAGCGCCATACGCACGTAAACCGCATACTGTGCCTGCCTGAAATAGCATGCTCTCGGGTCATCATCCACATCAACAGAAATCTCATTCACACGTGGGAGCGGATGAAGTACAATCATATCATCCTTTGCAAGCTCCATCTTCTCCTTTGTCAGAATGTAGAAATCCTTCAGACGCACATAGTCCTCCTCATTGAAGAAACGCTCCTTCTGGACACGTGTCATGTAGAGCACATCAAGCTCTCCCATGGCATCCTCGAGCTTTTCTACCTCCTTGAACTCGATATTGTTGGCACGAAGCACATCATCGCGCACATAGTCAGGCACCTTAAGCTCCTCAGGAGAGATAAGCACAATCCTCACATTGTCATATCTGATAAGTGCATTGATCAGTGAATGCACTGTACGTCCAAACTTCAAATCTCCGCAAAAGCCAATTGTGATATTATTCAATCTGCCCTTGATGGAACGGATTGTAAGGAGATCAGCAAGTGTCTGGGTAGGATGCTGATGACCTCCATCGCCTGCATTGATTACAGGAATACGCGATTTCTCCGAAGCTACAAGCGGTGCACCCTCCTTAGGATGACGCATGGCACAGATATCCGCATAGCATGAAATAACCCTGATAGTATCTGAAACGCTCTCGCCCTTTGACGCAGATGACGAATCAGCACTGTGGAAGCCTAACACCGAGCCTCCCAGATTAAGCATGGCAGCCTCAAAGCTAAGCCTGGTTCTCGTGCTTGGCTCGTAAAAACAGGTTGCAAGCTTCTTTCCATCGCACTTGTGTGCATATTTCTCAGGATGAGCCTCTATATCATTTGCAAGATCAAGAAGCTTGTCCAACTCTTCTACAGAAAAATCCAACGGACTCATTAAGTGACGCATAATTTGCCTCCATTCTTATTCGTGTAACTATTCCAAACCACACCACGCACATTCGCAAAAACGCACGTTACACGTGCTTTCCCGCTGCTATGCAGCTAATTTTGCTCATGAGTGTGGTGGTAGCTCTATTCGAGCCACCTTGAGAACAGAAAAACCTGCTGTTTACATGCAAGCATGACACATCAGCTTTTCCTGCTCTCAGTGGTTCTGAATAGTTAATTGTTTTTAACATTTTTTCTATCATATAATATCTCCGTACAATATTCAAGTTGGCTTTTACACTTTTTTGTTGTAGAATATATGTCAGAATATAACTGTTCTGAACGTTTAGCAATTGTAGTGAAGTTTTCACACAATTACGACAATTTCAACATCAAAAAGGAGAATAATATGTCAGTAAATGAATCACAAATCAAAAACACCACAGCAGGCGCCATCGATGATGACGATGCCGTAATCTTTAAGGAGAGAAAGAGACTGCTGTTTTTCGGTCTGCCGTGGACCTTCACGAAGTACACGATCACACCATCCTTTATCACTGTGGAGTCCGGACTTTTAAACACCACTGAGGATGACTGCTACATGTACAAGGTAGCTGATGTAAAGCTCACCACATCACTGATGGAGCGCATTTTCAGACTCGGCACCATAGTCTGCTACACAGGCGATGTCACAAGCCCTGAGCTTAAGCTCGTTCATGTAAAGCACTCACGCGAGATAAAGAGCTATCTGCTCAAGCAGTCTGAGGCTGCAAGGCTAAAAAGACGCACCTTAAACACTGTGGATATCGGTGCACACGGAGCAGACATGGCAGATTTGGACCATGATGGCATTCCGGATTCGATGGAATAAAATTTGCACATTGTACACTATTTAAAGGAAGCAGCTTCCGGTTAGTCCGGAGGCTGCTTCTATTTTCATTTCATGCTATCTAATTTAGACAAATATCCTTCGCATATGAATAAGAGATTATTTCTCCCTGCTTAGTAGCAATATAACCTTTTTCTTTATGTGAATAGTTTGATATATCAACTGAACCAAAATCCTTAAATTTCAAATAAATGCGTTCAAGAACATTCTTTTCCTCATCAGATAAAACACCCTTTGGCATATCACACTCAGGAATCACCTGATGCTTTTCATATCCATTATCATAAGTCACCTCAATATGAGCCAAATGGTCTGCTGCCATCCTTCCAAAAAGCATATCAAAATTTTCAGGAACCGGGCCATATGGTAAATGCGCATACCTTAACCCTGATATTGAAATACCATTTTCCTTATAAAAAATCATGTCTGAATAATTTAACAGCTTCATCAGCTTTGTCTTTAACAGCTCTGTGCTTTTATTTGCAAAAAATAAAACCATTGCACACAATTTTTCATAATCAAAACCTTTAAATCCATTTTCCTCACATGGAATTTCGGAGAAAAATTCATCAAAAAACTTTCTATTTTCTCTGTATTCCAAATTCTGCTCAAGTTTTTCTACAATATCAAGCAATTTTGTCTTCTGCTTTTCATCAATGTCTATCTCATTTTCTGTAAGATATGACCTCATATTCTCAGGATTTTTCAAAAAAATCAAAAGACTATTATGAGCCCGGTCCTGTAACGAACCATTCTCGTATCTGCAGATAGTCTTATCTCCCCAGTTCAATAATTTTGAAAAGCCTCTCTGGCTTAGTCCATACTGCTGTCTTATTTTTTTAATTTCTTCCGGAAGAAGAAGCTTATGCCTCCTACGATATTCATTGTATGCATTGATAAGAGTAGCATTATCTAATTCCTCAGAAAATAATTCCTCTCCGCACTCAGCACATACAAGAACCTGCGCGTTTACATCTATCATCTCTCCGCATACATTATAAGATTCTTTTTTTGTAACTATTGTAGTCTCAACTTCTTTTTTGCATTCTTCACAATATCTTTTCATCGACTCCACCTCCTATAGCCTATGCGAAATCATCCTCATGAAAACCGAGACACTTTAGAATGTCTGTTCCATTTTCCTGCGTGATTTTTAGCTTTATGTAAAACAATCTTCCGGCAATATATTTTTTAAATTCCCATATATCCCCCGGCTTATCCGGATTAAAGTCCTGCTTTGGTCCCTTATAATAATCACTCACGACAAGTTCCAAAAGCTCTGCCTTTGCATCAGTGATTGTTAAACCGTGCTGTGCAAGAGACTGCATATTCTTTCTCCTTGGAACAAAATCATATCTGCCTGCTGAAATAAGCGCTTTTGCATTTTCAAGAAATATGGCTATATCCGATATGTTAGCTATATTATTCACTCCCCCACCTCCATATATATGATATATTATTTGTTCTCATATGTCAAGAAAAATGCGGTCATATGACCGCATTTTATCAATCAATAATTAAAAATATCCTCTGACCACAGCCTTTCGAGCCACAAGCTTCTTAAGCCTCTTATACATCACGACTGCAAGCTCACAATCCTCTGTATCAAGCTTATCAGGTCCATAATTGGCCATAAGCACAAGCTCCATAAACCTCTCAAAATCACTCCTTACAAGCTCAGGATAAACAGCCAGCACCGCATCAACAAACTCAGGTCTTGTGGTGTCCATACCAGCGGCTTCCAAACAAGCGCCAGCCTTAGCAGATATCCTGCCATCCCTCTCAAGCAGCTCATAAAAGCTTATGAATATGATTCTAACTCTATCGCCCGGTGAAAGCCTCTTATCGAGCGCAAGCGTGCGTCTCTTCACATACCATACGCGCAGTATGACCGCAATTATCACAAGTAATATGCCACACACCGTACCAAGCAAAAGCTTAAGCTGCCTGATGCGCTTCATATCGGCCTCGGTATCCGCTGTATTCTCTCCGTCACGGTCAGCATCCTTGTCCTTTTTGTCTGCAATGCTTTCAGTGTCCTCTGTGTCAGCCTCAGGCATATCGAGATTGGCAATAGTGCCGGCAAAGCCCGGAGTCGTCTCCACAGGAGTCCAGCCGCAGTCAGGCATGTAAATCTCCACCCACGCGTGCGCATTGTCATCCTGAAGCACAGCCATATACGAGCCGTCAGCCTGTCCCGAAAACAGATTGGCAGGAGCCGCATAGCCCACCACATAGCGCGCCGGGATGCCGCAGGAGCGGAACATCACAACAGCCGCCGAAGCAAAGGCCGTGGAATCACCCTTCTTTTTTTCAAACATAAAGCGCTCTATGTAGTCCTCATCATCAGAAATCTTTGAAGCAGATTTGGAGAACTCACACCTCTCCCACAGAGTCCTCACAACAAAATTCTTCACATCATCAATCTTTTCATATGACAGGTCCTGCTTCTGCGTATCGCTCAGATTTCCCTCAAGCTTCTTGTCCCACTCCTTTTTCTTCTTTTTGCAAAGCTTTTCGATGCGCTTTTGGCTCTCAGGCACATCGGTATAGTGGGTATTCACATACGACTCGTATGAAGCCTCCAGCTCATCAAGCATATTCCGATGATTGTACGAGCCCAGCGCACCTGCTGAGTCACCGCCATCAGAACCGGAAGCATCCACATCCATCCACTTCTTCATCGTATCGATGTATGTGCTGTTCTCAAAGTACTCATACCGGTCATCCTGTGCAGTCTGCCCCTGCACTGAGCAGTCACCGCCCAGGATATCATAATAATCATTCAGGTAAGCCTGATATGGCACATAGGTGTACGCAGTATTCGCATTGAGCCTCTCGACTGAGATTGTGCGTGAGGACACAGCTTCCTCACCTCCCACGGCATCAGAGCCATCCACGGCTCCGGCACCATCCAAAGCTGCATCACCGGATGCAAATTCACCTCCCATCCGGCTATTAACATACATCATCCGAAGGAATGGCATATTCTGGATATAAAGGAGAGAATCACCATCCGTCTTCCAGTTTAAAGCCGCATCTGTCAGGCTGTCTGCATCACCCATGCCCCATCTGTTTTGCGTATAGTCTGCACCCATATAGCCCTTTAAATAAAGAATCTCTGTAGGCTTCTCACTGACAGTCACCTTAAGCGACTCCACCTCATCATAAGCCGTACCGTCCACATCGCCAAGCACACCATCAGACACGCCTCCTCCCACGCCCTCGAGCGAGAGATTGAGCCTGCCGCCTGACACCTGCGGCAAAAACCTGTACAGAAACTGAAGACCGCTGCTCTTCACAGGAGCAGTCACATCCGACACCACGGAAAGCGGAGCATTTACAGCCGGCCTCACCACAAAAAAAGCTAAAAGCACCACAACCGCACCACAGCCTGCACAAAAAGCCGCAAGCATATTGGCGATGCGTCTGGCTTCCTTCACATTCGTATCAAACACAGCCTCATCGCCCTTGCCCCAGAGCCTTCTTCTCACGCGCACAGACGAGCCTGCATATGTGCATAAAAAACAAAGGAGCAATACAAAATAAGCTCCCTTTGAAATCCTTCCACCACTAAGCAGTGAGCATATCACCACAGGAAAAGCCACAAACAAAAACATAGCTCCATCCTGCCTCTTAATCACAGCCTCAGCCATCAACCAGGCAACCATAAAAAACAAAAAGATAAAAAAAATGGTTGCCCCGGTTCCGGCATCTGAAATGAGAGTTATGCCACTTTGATAAGTCCGGTTCATCTGACCGGCAACACAATTAAAGGTATATAGTAAGCCCTTCTTAAAAGCATCCTGCGCAAGCAAAATGCCAAAGCACCACAGCATGATGCTAAAAAGAAGGACGAAAAAGCGATATCTAACCAAAGCCCTGTATTCAAATATAAATGTAAACCACACACAAAGGGCTGCCCCGACAGCCGCAAGCACCGGGTAACTTACTGACACTGAAAACGCATACAGAAAAATCCTAAAAAGCGCCATCACTGAAAAAAAGCACATGGCCGTCATAGGCCATATAGCGTGTGTCCCCTTATTCCCGGGCTTCGTGAGCAGTGTGGCTCCTACAAGCTCTAAATCTCCCATACTGCAAGCTCCTCATCCACCTTGTCACAATCAAAGCGCTTCACGCACACACCGTTGTGATAAAAGCTGCCATCCATGCCAAGCCGCATCGTATTGCTGTCAGCCGCAATCTCCCTGTTCTCATAGAGAGCCTCCACATCCACAGACTCCTCATACATGCCCGACTCACAAAGCTGCTCGAGCATGGAGTATGTATCAGACTCACTCGCCACAAACCGGCTCATGATGCGCTTCTCCTTATCATCCCACCAGATGACATGATGCTTCATAGAGGCTTCCGCCATAGACCACGACACAGAGCCGAGTATCTCAAGAAAGGCATCCATCACACTGACACGTTCATCGCCGGTGCCTTTATATGACATATCGGCAAAGATAAATGCAGTCTCATTCATCGGCAGACTGTACTCCTTCACCATGAAATCATCAGTCTTTGCGGAAAGCTTCCAGTGAAAGCTGTGGAGAGAATCGCCTCTCCTGTACTGTCTGATATCAAACACCTCAGACGAATCCTCACCATGACGCAACTTTGAAAAAAGCTCACCGTCCACCGACTCCGAAAGCCCAAGCACACGCGCCATGTCAAGCATATGAATCCTCGGCAGCACAAACACAGACGAGCTATGCTCTGAAACGCTGCACTCGCGCGTAAATAGGCTCAGGTAATCCTTCACTGCGACCTTTCCTATATTGAAATACAGCTTGCCGCAGTAGCCGGTACGCAGGTAAAAGCAAAGCGAAGAGCCTGAGCCCGGCGTAACAAAGGCATCGCGCGTATAGGCACTCTCCCTGCTTGAAAGCCTGCTGTGACACTCAAGTGTAACCGGCACCGTGCTCATCGGAAGCACAGAAGCATTTGAGACATGCACATCCACCTCAAACTTCTCTCCCTTTGGCACATATCTGTCCGGCACCACTAAGGACGCACTCAGATTTCGCTCCAGATAAACGGAAAGCATAAACAGGCACGGCACAAGCAAAAGCTCAAACGAAAGCAGTGTGCGCGCTATATCATTGTCCCAGAACAGCGCAACTGCGAATGTACATATGATTAAAGCTATGTAAGAAACCTTTTTCTTCATCAATACCTCCGAAAATCAGACAGGCTATCGGCCTATTGTCTGCGGTGCCGGCTGCTTCACCGACGCCAAAATCTCAGCAAGAACATCCTGCGCAGACTCATTGTACATCCTGCCCTGAGCACTCAGCACAATCCTGTGACGCGCCACATTGATAAACACAGAAGCCACATCACGCGGCAGCACATACTCACGCCCCTCAACATAAGCAGCCGCCTTGCTCATCCTCGCAAGTGCAAGCGCACCACGCGGGCTGACTCCCAGCTCTATCCTGTCATTATTTCTCGTGGCCTCCACCAGGCTCACGATATACTCATAAACCGTCCTGTGGACAAATACACCCTCCACTTCCTTTTGTATCGCAACGAGCTCATCAGTGAGAATGGACGGCATGATATCCTCCATAGGATTGCCATGGTCACGGCTCATCAGAATATCAAGCTCATCTGCCCTGTCAGGGTATCCCATGCTGATGCTTATCATAAAACGGTCAAGCTGCGACTCCGGCAGCATCTGCGTACCGGCAGAGCCGATAGGATTCTCCGTAGCGATAACGTGAAACGGTTTTGGCACCGGATGAGTCACACCATCCACCGTCACCGTGCGCTCCTCCATCACCTCAAGAAGCGCAGACTGTGTCTTTGGCGATGTACGGTTTATCTCATCAGCCAGAAACAGATTGCACATGACAGCGCCCTCCTCATAGTCAAACCTGCCAAGCTCCTTCCTGTAGATGGAAAAGCCTGTGATATCTGTAGGCAGTACATCAGGTGTAAACTGCACACGGCTCTGCTTCATATCCAAAACCCTCGCAAACGCAAGCGCCATGCTCGTCTTGCCCACTCCCGGAATATCCTCAATCAGTATATGCCCGTTTGCAAGAATAGCCTCCATAATGGCAAGCACACAGTCATCTTTTCCTATAATCACCTGTTTCACAGATTGTATAGCCTGAGCGGCCTTCTCATAACCCTTCATATATTACTCGTTCCTCTCTCTTCTTCTGCGCCTTACAATTATAATAAAAATCACAGTCTCAAGTGTACCTGCCACAGCAAGTGCCACAAGCATCCACGGCCACACATCCACTATTCGCTTCGTGAGTGCGCCAGACTGCATCTGATTCTTTGTCTCACTCTTCTTCTCGCCTGTGTACTCAGTACGCTCACCGCGCACCAGAAGACGATGCGAATTAATCGCATACGGTGTACAGGTGACAAGTGTACAGTAATCCTTCCCCTCCACTATATCAAGGTCTCCCGATTCGTTAGGCTCGACTACCTTAATCTGATCCACCTTGTACGCAAGAATCTCATCGAGCACATGCAGATAAAACTCATCACCCATCTCAAGCTTATCAAGATTCGTAAAAAGCACGGCACTCGGAAGACCTCTGTGGCCTGTCAGCACGCAGTGAGTACTCTCGCCGCCTAGCGGATAGCTGGACTGCTCCATATGACCAACACCCTTTGCGAGCACATCATCACTCGTGCCGCTATATATGGGCAGATTCACATCAATCTTTGGAATAGTGATATATCCAAGCGACTCTCCGACATCCACAAGGTCTGCATAGCTGACCGCACTGCTCTCACTCTCTGTGCTCTCAGCCGACACCACGGTACTCAGCTGGTCATTGTACTTGGTCGCAGCCTCCTTTAAGGCATCCACCTTTTCCTCGTCCAGCTGCTTCACCTCACTGTCGTAGCTCGTGATAGCAGAGCTAGCATGCTTTTCATTTATACGGTTGCTGATATATGGGTAGAGCGCAATCGACATTCCGGTGAGGAAGAGGATGGCGCAAAAGATAATTCGCAGTTTCTTCATAGCTTGTATTCCTATAGCTTTGTTTCCTATACCTAAGGCTTCTGATAGCACTTATTCAAATCCACAACAGCATTAGCTGTATGCCTGTCTGATTGCAGGTTTGAATAAATGTTAGCATATCACTTCAAAAATGTAAAATAGAATGGTAACCTCCGCACACGCAGACCTGTAAGTCTGTATGTACGAAGGTTAGTCATCCCTTTGCTCTGTAGGAGCACTTTATTCGCTTAAATCTTATCTAAACTCTCTTTGGCTATTGCCATTGGTTAGGCTCTCTTTCTTCCTCTGAGCATGATGTATACTGCAGCGAGCATTCCACCGATACCAATGATAAGGAACATTGCAGTTCCGATGTCACCGGTTTTTGGAAGGGTGAAGCCTTTGCGGTTGATGATAGTTTCGGTCATGATACCATTAATATCGTTATTATCATCATCTTTAGCCTTATCTACCGTTACTACAGTACCTGTAGAACCTTCACCTTTAGTGAATTTAGTTGTTTTGGTTGAAATATCATGCTTTTTGAGTATTGCCGTTCCATCACTATTAATAGTCCACTCTTTACTCTCGGTCCAAGTTGTTGTATATGAAATATTAAGTTTTATAGCAACTGGAGCCTTTAATAAGTTGTATCCCTGTGGAGCCTTTGTCTCTATAAGATAATACTCATCATTTCTAAGACCTGACTGTGTAACTTCTCCTTTAAGATTTCCTTCACCAGCAGTTACTAAAGAGGATTTATTTACTTTTTTCCAAGTCTTATCTGCAGCTAAACCTAATGCCTTAGCCTGTTCTGTTGTTAATGCATCAATTGTACCTGAAGCAACAGATTTATATAAATCAAACTCTGCTCCATTTAAAGCCTCATCATTTGAATTGGTTTTGTGAATCTTAAAATCAAATGTGTACACTGCTGTACTGTCCTCAATTTTATCCTTTCCAGGATTTTCACTTGGCTTATTAGGGTTATTATCGTCTTTTGTATCTGGTAAAATAACATTTGTATACTCTAATGTAGCAGTATTCGGGTTTCCTGCTATAGTCTTTACAGCAGACTCATTTAATGTAGCATTATACTCAATTACAAGTGTTCTACCGGCATAAACTTGCATATTCTTAGGTGAAAATGTAATCTTAAATCCATCTGCATCTGTATCCTGTGCTACAGACCAGATTTTAGTAGCCTCTTCACCATCTTTAACGATATCTGTTTTGTTAACATCTGATGAATCATACATTTTAATTGTATCAATATTGTCATGAAGGTTAATAGGTGTATCAGTAAGTGTAAATTCTTTTAATTTCGTAATGTTGCCTGGTACATTTACAGTAATTTTGTAAGGTACAGCATCACCAACACTATAGTCCGCCTCATGTCCCCATGTTGCATTACCATCAGCAGTTGTAGGTCTCTTTTCAACCTCTTTTTTCATGTCAGGTTTTTCGTTTTTTACAGTAATTGTGGAATTTGTAACTGTTGTTGTACTTCCAGTATATACCACTGCCTCTCCATTTTCATTTATTTCAAAATCATAAGCTGTAACACCATCCATGATATATCCACTATTCGTTCCACGGTCTGTCTCGATAAATCTATAATGGCCTTTTGATAATCCAGCTACTGTAATTTTTCCATTTGCAGTTTCTAAATTTTCAAAAGTATCTTTTTTAGCAGAATACTCATCAAGGTCTTTACAATCTTTCCATGAACCATCTGTCTGTTCTTTCTGTAAGCAGAATTTCACTCCTGACAGTTTTGTAGACGCATCATTGCCTTGCTTTTCAAGATTTATTGTACCATACCGTGTTCCATTCTTTGGATATACATTTACATCATATAACCAATCAGTTTTACTTGAACTATTCCCTATTGAAGTTGTCATTGGAATTGATACTAAAAACGGACTAACAGGAGTCTTTACACTATCCGGTTTTGTTGTCTCTATAACTACATAAATACCAAGATCCAGACCAGAAAATGTTGTTACACCATCTGCATCTGTAAATTGCTCATTGCCAACTGCTGTGTATCCTGGATTTATTTTTCCGTCAGTATCAACATAGTCACTTACAGTCACATCCTTTGCTGCAGTGCCACTTTTTGTTTTTCCATCATAATACTGTAACATATCATTGGTATCCATTACCTTATAAATGGTAAATCCAGCTCCTTTTAATGGAGTAGCGTTTTCAGCATTTGTACCTTCTTGATTTGTAGGTACATTATTCAAATCTGAGGTCTCACCTGTACCGTCTGGCAACTGTGTCTGGTCTCCATTATACTCATACTTGTGAATTGTAATACTACCGGTTTTTGTAGTATCAATTGTCGCAGCTGTTGTCTCTGGACTTTCAGGTGTCGCCCAAGCCGGTGTGCCGAATGATGTCAGCACCATGGCTGCGCCAAGGAGACCAGCCAACATTTTTTTAATTTTTTTCATGCTTTTTTCCTCTCTTATATCTTTTCATTGTTATCGTGTTACGTGCGACCGGCAGGTGTTACTTGCCAATCGCGTTTCTTCTTTGTCTCTTAAGTCTGGAGTATTGTACCTCCTTTCTAAGAGTAATCAAGAAAAATATCAAGCAGCCTAGCGTTGCGAGCGCCATTCCGCATAATATGAATAACATTGCTCCATAACCACCGGTTTTTGGTAGAAGGAATTTCATACGGTTGCTTATCTGGAGGCTGATGGTGTTTTTTGTATCATCAGTATCTCCAAATGTGTAGTTATGTTTACTTCCATCATAACTCTCACCCTCGCTACGCACGATTGTTGTTCCTGTTCTATCTATTTTTATGATTATTGGATCCTTTAATAAACTGTAGCCCTCTTTGGCTTTTCTCTCTGTCAGTCTGTATATTCCATCCGGTAAATCCTTAAATTCTGCTATACCAAGAGGTGTGTCCTTTCCTGTGCCTGATATTTTCTCTGTGCCTGACGTTGTTTGTTTTCTGATATCAAACGTTTCATCTACTACATAATTGTCACTGTTTGCAACAGGATTTACCTTTTCTAGTGTAAACTCTACATCATTAAGCTTCACGCTTTCATCAGACGCATCCACCTTGGTTATTTTGATATTAGTTTTTGGACTATATACATTAGTGATTGTATATGTCTTGTCTACCTTAGTTGAAGGTTCAGATTCACCCGCTGATACGTTATTACCATTATTATATGACTGCACTTTAAAGCAATCATTAAAATAATCTCCAGTACTCAGTTCCTTATATGTTTTTCCGTCTTTGACTACCTCAACAACCCGATACTCATATGGATTATTTTGCGATTTTGTATAATCAGGATATCTGTCAAGGTTTTTAAAAACATATTTCCAGCTATTGTCTGCATTTTGATTATCAGGCTTAAGCGTAATAACAGGTGTTTCATTCCCTTCGCTATCAGTAACTGACACATCCTCCCATGTCGCTTCAGTAGTTGATTTCACTCTTCTTTGCAGCTTAACTGTTACACTATCCGGGATTTTTGTAAATGTATTGCCATTTTTATCAACCCACTTCTTTTCAACAGTCAGGTTAATAACAGGTTTTTTCGTATTTTGGAAAGTAAATACAGTATTCTCTGCCGTTGAGTCTGCTTTGATTTTGCCATGTATAACCCAGTTTCCACTACTATCCTTTACCTTAGTGGCTGTATACTTTGAGTCATCGTCACTGTAAGTAGGCTGAGTAATTGCTATATCATTGAGCGACGAGCCATCATCCGGCAATATCTCTGAGATAGTATATTCAGTTCCTGCCGGAATACCTGTAATCTCCTTACTCTCTCCATATTTCAGTTCATATGTATATGTATATTTATCTTTATCATCTCCATTCTCAAGAGCCATTCCTGCAATATTGGTAAAAGTAACCTTAATCTTATATACCCCCTTAAGGTTTTCAGGAGTATCGCTTGAATATGCTCCTTCTTTTAATATCTTGATTGCACCGGTTTTGACTTTGTTTGTGTATTTTACTTTCAGCTTTGTTGCAGTTGTTGAGCTATCAGGATCCGTGAATGACCTAAACACTATTGTGTTTTTCTCATCCCTGTCAGCATCAGAGCTTTTAGTACCATTTTTCTTAGCCCATCCAGTTGCTGTATAACCGCGATTAGATAGTTCCCGACCATCTGAATCCATACCACTAACATATTTTTCCTGTCGTCCATCCTTAAGGGCTGTTTGTCCATTCTGAGTTGGAAGTGCAACCTGTTCAGCCTGCGTAACAGTTTTTGCATTCGTTGGTACAGTATTTTTTACTTCTTCTCCATTTTCATACAGTGTCCACGATGGCTCAAAAACCTCTGTATCCACATCCTCACTCAGTGCTATATAGCTGCCTCGCCTGAACTGATCTGCAAATGTAGCAGTCTCTCCATTTGCCAGTGTAAACGTTCCATCTGCACCCAGTAAATTTGTTGTGGATGAAGTTCCTGACGATACTGTATATACTGCATTTTCCGGATACATCAATGTTCCTAATTCTACAGAGCCATAATCCGGTATCTCGTACTGTTTAGTAACAAAGCCTGTTGGCTGTGTCACCTCTGTCGATGGTATAAAGATAAAATCATCGAGGTACATATCCCTGCTTAAGTTATAGTCAAATTTGATATTTACAATCTTTGAAAAATCAAACGTCGTTGTAGTTTTACTCAGCTTGTCCAAATCTATTGTAATTGTATTCCATTTTCCTTTTTTCAAATTCAGACTGTTATATGTATTACTCGCCGAAAGGAATCCACCTATTTTAGTACCTTTACTATCTTCCAGCTCTACATACATATTGTTAAGCGAAGGTGTTTCGGTTACAACTCCATCATACAGACTAAACTGCAGATACTTATAATGATTTGTAGTGCTTTTGCCTATTGTATATGTAGCATTGAATTCTTTTCCTTTTCCGGTTGAAGGGTAAATAATGCCCCACCTTAAATGCTTGTATGTACCATCGTCTGATAATTCAGCCTTCCAATGAACCACATCGCTCTTTTCGGCTCCTCTATCTGCTTCATCCCTACATGTTGCCAAATATGCAAACGTATTATCTCCTACATTGGCAACTGTATTATCAAATGTTTTATTAAAGGTTATATTATTAATTTCCTGTCCACCGGTGGCTTCTTTCGCATCATAGTGTGTTGCCTGATTTAATATGGTAAACGGGAATGCTGATACATCGTCAAAGCATTCTTTAAAATCTTTAGCAACATCAGTTGTGTCCACATTCTTCTCCACCTGGAACTCGTTCTCATCAGGGAAGTTGAATGATAATGACAGATTGGACTCCCAAAGACCGCGCTCCATATAGAACATGGTGAGGGTGTGCTCTTTGGTGAAATAATCATCTGTAATTTCCTTTACATCCTCAAAGCTTTTTACTACATTTTGAGTTATACCACCTGATGATGTATCATTTTTAACACTCGATACTGTTGCTGTTTTCTCTTTAAAATTTATCGTTCCTGAAACCTTACCATGTCCTCCACCTACATCAAGCACCAGCTTACCATCAATGAATACCCATACGTCATCATCTCCGGAGAAGTTGAACTCAATCGGTACCTTCTCATTATTACTTGTAGTAACTGTTCCATCAGATGACAACCTAAACTTCAAATCAAACTTCTGACCAAAACCATAATTGAGCTTGACTGCCTTTCCTGACTGGTCGTTATTATTAAATGGAAAATAATTATTTTCAGTTGTAGCCGGAAAGCCTGCACTAGCTGTCTGTCCTTTAACTTGCAATTCTGTTGGAGTGAGAAAATACCCATCTTGAGTGCTGTTTTTTAGTTCTAGGTTATGATTCGAGTAGCTGTTTTCTGCACTGTTATAACACCAATAATCAACATCTCCTGTTTTATTATTATCAGACACACTCTTCATAGGTACTTTTACAAATGGGAATGTAACATTCTTATACACTTTACCAAGTACCGTATTCTTTGAGTTGTTTCCCGTAAGAAATGACTCATTAAAGTAAGGTGCTGCTACTGTTCCATTGGATGTATCTATCATCAGGTTTTCCTGTGACAGTGTATCTGACACCAGCCCCTGAGTTGCATTATGTCCATCTTCTACATGTGGATCTTTCAGTTCACCTGCCGGACTTGTATTTGAACTGGTGTATTTCGTCGAATTTCTGCCCCACATTGAATTGTTATCGTAAATGAATTTACTCCAGTCATTGCTGCCATATAAATTTAGTGTATTTTCAATATCTGAATATGGGCTTCCATTATAGTTCTGAAAATTTCCCCAGTATATAGGCGATGATGCTGAGTTCTGACTATAATATGAGCTGAGTGCCTGATCAAACTGTCTGAATGGTTGGTAGATAAAATGGTGATTACTTAATTCGCTTAATGTTTTTTCTGAATAATTATCTCTGTTGTTACCATTCAGCTCATAGTCTGAATAATAGTCATACAGGGTTGTATTGACATAAAGAGTGTTACTGTCTCTGAGGAGTTCTCCAGTCGGCACATCTACGATTTCACTTGCGTCTGTTGCATCTGCCTTTGTTTTGCCATCTGCATCTCTTATGCTATATATGTTGTCCCAGTATCCTGAACGCTTCTTTTTTGAGTTATATATAGCATCATCGCTTGTGTCAGCATAGAAACATGGGTTGTTATATTTTGACCATACATCATTCAAGTCCAAATCAACCGTTTTGCTGGCATTATCATTCACACCCTTCCAAGGCACAACTGCTGTTTCACCTGATGCACTATAAAACAGAATATGTGAATATTGCTCATTCAATTCGGCTTTGTAAACATCTGACCATGTATTACCATTCTTAGTGTATGCAGAGATTTTTGTCAATTTACCGGCGTTGAAGTTTTTACCAGTAACATTATCTATTTCAGCGTTATAGCTATCATTCCATGCAAAGAAGAAGATGTTTTCGCCATCTCTTGGCAATGAATTATTGTCACAATCTTTCGTATCATATTGTAGCTTTGAAAGAGTTGTATCCAGATATATAGGATATGTTGTTGTTTCTGTATATGTTCCTTTCACACATACATTTGCACCTTCAAATGTAACTAGATTATTGTTTCCATTTGGATAAAATCTGTAAACATTACCAGTGTCGTCTGTCAGTTCAAATATTGTATCGCTAGCTATTGTTTTTCCAGACAAATCATAGCTGAGTACTTTTGAATCTGTGCTATCTGCTGTTAATTCTATTTCTGAATTTTCAATTCCTACTATTCTACATTTATATTTTTCTACATTATTTACACTAAAATGAAGATTATCGAAATACAATTTATTGTTTGTAAATGTTGGATTTTCTGTACTTGTCTTTGATTCACTCCAATCCGTGCTTATTTTTCCATTCGAATCCTGTCTGATTCCGTAATACAAGGTTCCACCTTTATTTATTGCATCCCCTATTTTATATGAATCAGTAACGGCATTTCCATTTGCATCCACATATCTCATGTACTGGTATGGATTGATACCATTTTGTGGAATATTTACTGTGGAATTAGTTAATTCGGCATTTAAAACATCCCCATCACTATATTCGCCATCCACGCTAAACTGTGCCTTAACGCCTGTCAATGTACCAGTCATATCAACAAATGATAGTGTATTGTCAGCATATGATTGTTTTACTGCTATAGTATAAACAGGATTATCAATCCTACTGGTACCATTTTGTACAACTACACTTCCCTTAGCTTCATCTACTGTTAATGTTGACTCACCTGTTCTATAATAATCATTACCATTAATTTGACTCCAAGCATTTTTATCTGTACCATCGACATATGTAAAGTAAAACTTACTGCTACCATAGGATGAGAAATCAGAAACCTGGAATTTCCAAATGCCATTTTCATACGTTCCTTTTTTAGGCTCTCCTCCATTAGCATTTGTAAACCTAATGAATATTGCACTACTACTATTCCAGTCTGCATATTGATTCAAATTCATACCTGTAGTGTCAAGATATATATACTCTTTACTAAGCGTCACGCTTGCACTATCTGCCTGCTCCTGCGCTTCTTCCGCAAACGCACTTACCCCATAAACTGCTATTCCCAATATAACAAGCACTGCCATCACAATGCTGACTTTTCTTTTGAGTATTTTTTTCATTACTCTCATAATCAACTCTCCATACGATTCTTCTCTTAGACTATTTTCGTTATATATAATTATATACTTTAGAGACTTTTCGTAAATATAAATATTATCAGATTTGTATCACTATTTTCATATCTTTTCATTTTTAACACAAAAAAATCACTAATCAAATGGTATTTTATTCCTAATTTTAGTACTTTTTGTCGAATTTTGCCTCTCGGTTTACATTCTGCCGCAGCGTGAGGGGCTTCATCCCCTGAGGCCGGCTGGGGCACGCTCTCTCTCGTGAGCGAATAGCGAAGCTGCTTAGATACTGTTGAATTATGCACACGATACACAGAAATGCCCTGCCACGGATGGCAGGGCAAGGAGAACCGCGCCACGGACGGCGCGTTTCGACGGTTTCGTCGAGCATAGTAAATCTATAAGGCATAATTCCTACAGTATCTTGGCTGTGTAGCGTAGCTCAAGCGAGAGTGTGTGCACCTCTGCTATGCCAGCTTCTTATTTTTCTCAAGAAGCTCATAGATTTTCTCAACATCATAATCCGGCTTCATGGACAATGCCGCTTCGTAAATTGGAGCGATAACCTCCTCTTTTTCTTCCAGGTCAT
>OIYY01000566.1_pt1 | contig 25298 bp, 29 predicted proteins | sample 1588341 | NCBI WGS metagenome assembly OIYY01 (sample SAMN03283287) | human gut metagenome | biome: human-associated habitat; material: feces | host: Homo sapiens | place: Peru | collected 2012 | reverse complement strand
GCAGTAACACATTTTAAAGTATTAAAAAGATACAAAGAAGGTTATACATTATTAGAAGTAAAAATAGATACAGGAAGAACACATCAAATTAGAGTACATATGTCGTATATAGGGCATCCTTTATTAGGGGATGAAGTATATTCGAAACCAGATAAAAACTATAAAATAAAAGGACAAATGTTGCATGCAAAAACTTTAGGAATTAATCACCCAACTAGCAATAAGTATATGGAATTTACTTCTGATTTGCCAGAGGAATTTGAAAATTTGCTAAAGACTTTAGAAAATAAAGAAAAATCTATTTAAGGAGAGATAGTAGTGAGAATAAATAAATATATTGCAAGTTCTGGAGTATGTTCTAGAAGAAAAGCCGAAGAGTATATTAATCAAGGAAAAATATATTTAAATGGTTCAAAAGTAACTGACTTAGCTACACAAGTTGGACAAGATGATGTGGTTACTTTAGATGGTAAAAAAATAAGCATAGAAGAAGAAAAAGTTTACTTGGTACTAAATAAACCTAAAGGGTATATTACAACAAGTAATGAACAATTTGAAAGAAATTGCATAATGGATCTAATAAATGAAAATGTAAGAGTATTTCCTGTAGGAAGACTAGATATGGATACAGAAGGAATTATAATACTTACAAATGATGGTGAATTTGCTAATGAACTTATGCATCCGAGAAATAAATTATTTAAAACATACATTGCAAAGTTAAATTATGATGTTTCTGATAGTGAAATTGAAACTTTAAGAAATGGCATTGACATTGGTGGGTACATAACTAAAAAGGCTGTTGTAAAAAAAATAAAAAAGAATGTAGTTTCAATAAGTATTGCTGAAGGAAAAAATAGGCAAATAAGAAGGATGTTTGAAGCTATAAATAAAAGAGTAGTTAAGCTAAAAAGGATTGCAATAGGAAATTTTGAACCTAAAGATATTGCCCTTGGGGAGTATAAAAAATTCTCATTGGAAGATTTAAAAAGAAAAATATATGCAAAATAATAAAACCAGTACTTATGTACTGGTTTTCTATATTAATACAATTAATTATTTTCAATATATTAATGTTTTCTTTTTCTAGCTGCCTCTGATTTCTTTTTTCTCTTTACACTAGGTTTTTCATAATGTTCTCTCTTACGAATTTCAGCAAGCACGCCATATTTTGCACATTGCTTTTTGAATCTAGCTAGTGCATTGTCTAAACTTTCATTATCTTTAATTTTAATTCCTGGCATTTTGTTTCCCTCCTTCCAGTGGGAAATACTTGTTATTGCTGTAATAAGTATTTCTGAAATTACCTTTAAATTATACAATATATTATTAAATATGTCAAGCAATAATTGACTTTTTTTGAGTATTGCACAATAAAATGTTTTTTTGTAATAAATTAAATTGACTAATATTTTGTTTTAATATATAATAAAATTGTTTTAGAAGGAGATAATTTTTATGGAGGAAAAACAAAAAATTAAGATAGATAAATCAAAATTGGCAACAAATGTCTTATCAGGAGTACTAATTGTAGTTATTTCAGCTGCATTGATATGGGCTTTAGTTACCATTGTTGCACCTAAATTTTTAACTGATGATAGCAAGTTATCTGCTTCATATGGTGAGAATACAGTGGCATTAAACAGAATTAATATGGCACTAAATAGAATTATGGAAAATCATATTGAAGATCAAGATATTGATAAGCTAGTTGATGGGGCAATAAGTGGAATGGCAGATGCTACAGATGATCCTTATACAAGATATATATCAGAGGAAGAATATCAAGAAATGCTTGTTGCTGGAACAGAACAATATAGCGGCATAGGAGTTCACATTTCATATGACCAAGAAACAAAAGGAATTATTATTTTAGGAATTATGCCTAATAGTCCAGCTCAAGAAGCAGGGCTTAAAATAGGCGATATAATAGCAATGGTTGGAGATGTTACAGTAAATACTGATACTTACTCTGAATGTGTTGATGCTATTAAAGGTGAAGAAAATACAACTGTAAAATTAACAATTGTAAGAAATCAAGAAGAAGTTATTGAAAAAGAAATTACAAGAAAGAAAATATCTGTAAATAACATTGAATCAGAACTTTTAGACAATAATATTGGATATATCAGAATTTGGGCTTTTGAAAATGATATATATAAACAGTTTAAAGCTGAATATGATAAATTCGATGGTAAAGTAGATGGTCTTATAATAGATCTAAGAAATAACTCTGGGGGTCTTGTAAATGAAACACTAAATATAGCAGATTTATTAGTTCCAGCAGGAGATGCTTTAAAATTAAGATATAAAGATGGAACAGAAAAAGTTTACAGAACAACAGATAAAAATGAAATTAATGTTCCACTAGTAGTTTTAGTAAACGGTAGAAGTGCTAGTGCATCAGAAATTTTAGCTGGTATAATTAAAGATACAAATAAGGGCGTTGTTATTGGTACAAAAACTTTTGGAAAAGGAATTGTTCAAACAGTTGAAAAACTAGGAGATAGAGGAGCATTATCTATAACAACTTCTAAGTATTATACTCCAAGTGGTGTTGAGATTCATAAAAATGGTATAGAACCAAACATTACAGTTGAGCTACCACAAGAAGAACAAAATGAAATGACTGTTTCTAGAGATAAAGATACACAATTAAAAAGAGCAGTTGAATATATTGTTAATGGAAAATAATATTTAATTAAATTGTAACAATTGCAAAATTAATTTGAATTAATTGCAATAAAAATGCTAAATTATAAAATGATTAAATACATAAAAATGAAACAATTAGCAAAATCAAGTTATTACTTATTTTGACAAGTATTGATAAAAATGCTATAATTTGTCCGAGAGAGGGCATATAGGTGATTAATATGGTTTCTAAGGATTCATTATTAAAAGTAAGAAAAGATGTTGAAGAGTACATAGGACAAGAAATATTTGTTAAAGCAAATATTGGAAGAAATAAATGCATTTATAAAAAAGGCGTTATAGACAGTACATACACAAACTTATTTGTTTTTAAGGAAAACGAAACTGATAATAAATTATCATATAGCTATACTGATTTAGTAACAAATAACTTAGAACTAAGTTTGCCAAATGGTGAAGCTATAACAAGATATGACTTTTCTACGCCAAAGTATACTAGATTATAATAAGGCGATTATTAAAGAGGTTGAATTAAAAAACTGACAGGATTTAAACTGTCAGTTTTTTCTTTTTTAATTAATATAAAAAATCTACAGTTCATTAATTATTAAGAACTGTAGAAAGTGACAAAGTCACATGTTTAAGGAGATTATATAGTATTATTATATCTTTTTAGTTAGATAAATTTCTATGTTAAATAAGTTTTATTATTTAACTACTATATACTATGTAAAAAAATAAAAGTTGTTACTTATAAATGTAATAAATTTCCTTTTGTTGAATATATTTTAGTAAATAAAAGGGAGGAATTTTTTATGTTAATAAACACTGAAAGGAAAAATTTAAATTTAAATAGTGCAACTATTAATGATATGGTTAGTACATGGATAGAACAAGATATAATAGTTCCAGATACCAAACCTGACGCTGTTAAAATAGTTAGTGTATCAGTTACACCATACATATCAGATTTTGATGTATATAATGATAAAATAAAAATTGATGGAAAGATTAATTACTTTGTAATATATAAAGTAGCTGATGAAAAATTTAGTACAAGAGGGCTATATGTATCACATCCATATACTCAGGTAATAAATGTTCCAGGAGTTACTAAAGATATGAATATAACTATAGAACCATCTGTTAAAAACATAATACACTCTTTGCCTAATGAAAGAAAAATAGCTGTAAAAACAGAAGTTATATTTAAGGTTGTGGCTAAAAGAGGGAATAATATCAGTTTAGTCAATAAATTTGATACAGAGGATAAAATAGAATGCAAAATGTGTAGAGAAAGATTTAATAACATGATGTGTTTCAAAAGAAGTATAATAGCTTCAAAGGAGGATGTAGTTCTTCCAAGTGACGCTGAAGATTTATTTGAAATTTTAAAAGTAGATGCTAATATCATAAATACTGAGTATAAGGAAAGCTATAACAAAATAATGACAAAGGGCGATATTGAAGTTAAAATATTATATTTAGCTGAAAATAAAGATAACATGGTTAAAAGTGTGAAAGTTACGGTTCCTTTTTCTGCAATGATTGAACTTGAAAATATAAATGATAAATCAAAGTATGATATAAATTATATAATAAAAGATTTTGATATAAGAATTAATAATGAAATAACTACTACAAAAACAATCACAGTTGAATATCAAATAGAAGCATGTATTAGCATGTACGAAGAAGAAGAAGTAGAGTATGTTGAAGATTTTTATAGTCAAGCACATGATTTAAAATATGATAGAACTAATTTTGATGTCGTTACAAGTACAAACAAAATAATGAAAAATATTGATTTAAAAGAAAATATATCAAATATATTACCATCTAATGCAAGACTTGTAGATTATGGCTTTGATCCAAGTTATATAAATTATGAAATAAATTCAAATATGATAAAACTGTCTGGCAATGCAAAAGTAACACTATTTTATATAAATCTAGATAGTTTAGAATTAGAAAGTAAAGTAGTAGATGTACTAGTAAATGAGAATATAAATTTGGATAATGTATCTCAAAATTCAAAAATAATTCCCGATATAAGAGACATAAATATAAATGTAACACAAAATGGAACAGATGTAGAAGTGAGGGCTAGTTTTAAATTAATTGCTATAATAGAAAATGTTAGTAGTATAAATGTTATAGATAATTTAGAAGAAAATGATATGGAAGTAGTTAATCTTGATAGTATGAATATTTATATCGTAAAAAAAGGCGACACTTTATGGTCTATAGCTAAAAAGTATAAAACAAGTGTTGATAAAATTTTACAAACAAATGATAATATAGTAGATGAAAATGTAATTGATGTTGGCCAAAAGATATTTATAATAAGGTAGAAATATTTTGAGATTAAAGTATTACCAATTAACTTTAAGACAAATGCGTTTTAATAAAAAGGCGTTTGTCTCTCTTTTTATATTTGTTACTATAATAATATTTTTGTATTTTATTCTAATGAAAAGGATAGAGCCAACAGTTAAAGAACTATGTGAGTATAAAGCGAGAACCACAGCTTTACTTGTTACAAATCGAGCTGTTGAAAAAAATATGGTGGATATTGATTATGATACATTAGTTACGATAAAACAGGATAATAACGGAAATGTAAAATCTATAAATTCAAATTCTATGCAAATGAATAAACTTGCAAGTAAAATATCTTTAGATATTCAAGACGAATTAAATAATTCATGTTATTCTGAAATGACCTTTCCTTTAGGAAGTATATTTGGTAGCAACATATTGGGAGGATATGGGCCAAAAATAAAAGTTAAAAATGTACTTTCAGGAACTATAACTGTTAAGTTTATGTCAGAATTTGAAGATGCAGGTATAAATCAAACTAGGCATAAGATTATACTTAAAGTCAGTACAAATGTAATGACAATAGCACCGTTTTATTCATCATTACAAAACTTTGAAAATGACATTACCATAGCAGAAACTGTTATAGTAGGAAATATACCAGAGACATATTATAATTTATCTGGAATGGAAGATATAACCGATGAAACAAAAATAGAACTAATGCAGTAATAAAGTGATATAGTAAAATTAGATAAAAGAAAAACTCAGAAATTTTAACATTTCTGAGTTTCTTAATTTGTTGATTGAAAATCTCTTATCTCTTACTGAATTGAGGAGCTTTTCTAGCCTTTTTAAGACCATATTTTCTTCTTTCTTTAACTCTTGAATCTCTAGTAAGTAATCCGTTTCTTTTTAATACAGTTCTTACTTCAGGATCTGTAGAAGCTAAAGCTTTAGAAATACCATGAGCGATTGCTCCAGCTTGACCAGCGAATCCACCACCTTTTACAGTAGCTTCAACATCATATTTTTCAATTAAGTTTGTAACATTAAAAGGTTTTAAAATTACAGCTTTTAATGTATCAAGATTATAAACTTCATTTATATCTTTTTTATTGATTGTGATTTTTCCTGTTCCAGGAATAATATTAACTCTTGCTATAGAAGATTTTCTTTTTCCAGTAGCATAAATATATTCTTTCTTTGCCATTTTTTAATTCCTCCTAATAATTCCACATTTCAGGTTTTTGAGCTGAATGAGTATGCTCTGCACCTTTAAATACTCTAATATTTGTAAGCATTTGTCTACCTAAAGAATTTTTTGGTAACATTCCTTTAACAGCTAATAATAAAGCTTTATCAGAAGAATTTGCCATTAAATCTTTATAAGGAGTTTCTTTCATTCCACCAATATAACCAGAATGATGTCTGTACATTTTTTGATTTAATTTATTTCCAGTTAAAATCATTTTATCTGAATTTATAACAATTACATTGTCACCACAATCAAGATTTGTAGTGTATGTAGGTTTGTGTTTTCCTTTTAATAGTTTTGCAGCTTCAGAAGCAACTCTACCAAGTGGCTTTGAATCAGCATCTATAATATACCATTTTTTTTCAATTTCTTTAGCTTTTACGCTATGTGTAGTATTATTCATATTATAAATATCCTCCTAAATTTAAACTAAAGCAACATCGAACATTTCCGGGGTTTATTCGAAATCGCTATACGATACCCATATATTATACATTTAATTAGCTAAAATGTCAACATAAATACTAAAAAATAGTGTTAATTTTTTTTAAAAGTTTTTTAAAATCAAAAAATAATTTAATAATTGTTGTTTAAAGTTTCATTATATGGTAATATTAAAATAAGATGGAGGACAATGGTTGATATGATGAATAATAGTGATACAAATAGTATAGACGCGGATATATTGTTTGCTAAAGAGGAAGCCAGAGTAAGAAAAATAATAAGTAGTTTGTATATGTATGACAATGATCCAGAACAATTAACTAAAATATATACAAGTATTTTAAGTGAGGAAAATGTAGGATTTATTCTTACAAGAGTAAGTCAAGATCCAATTTTTTTGAAGCATTTTCCAGAGTTTTATGCTAAAAATCAATTTGGCGAAAATGTAATAAACTGCCAACAAAATAATGCTTATCACAGATATGGTGTTTTTAAGCATATTTTGTATACGATAGAGTATGTTGGAAGTACTGATTTACCAATTGGAGATTGGCAAAGAAAAATCTTAAAATGGACTATGTTTTTACATGATATTGGAAAACCATATGTTAAAATAGTAAATGATGATGGAAGTGAAAGTTTTGCTGGGCATGATGATAAGTCAGTGGAACTAGCCAAAGATATTTTGCCAAGATTTACATTTACTGAAGAAGAAAAAGAAATAATTTTAACACTAATAAAATATCATGATAGATACTTAAATGAAGGGGAAGTAATATTTGATAACTTAAAGTTCTTGGCTTCAGAACTAAAGAATAATAAGGAACTATTCTTTATGCTAATAGATGTAAAAGAGGCTGATGCAAGGGCAAAGTGCATAGATGTTTAAAATAAAAATATATAATAAATTTAAAATAACAAAGAAGAAATATGTTGAGTTCTTGAATTCATACTTTTCGTATAATGTCGGAATTAATAATGGTCAGTCAGCAGTAAAAACAACTGAAGAACCAATAGCTCAAGTTACTGATTCTGGTGAATATGTAGATGTAAAATTAGACAGTGAAGGCGATGGAAATATAAGATCTTTAAAATTAAAAAATATGGTAGATAATGCTATTTCTAAAAAAGGCATTTTAGTTAAATATCAACCAGTGATAGATTTACAAACAAAACTTGTTTGTGGTTATGAAACTTTTACTGGTATTGAAGAAAGTAACATTACTATAGTAGAGATGTTAAACTATGCTAAAAATTTAGAACAATATGATAAGTTACAACAAATTCTATTCATCAATGCTATTTCAAGTTTTAATTCTATGCATGCAAAAGAGTCAAAACTTGTTTTTGCGAATGTTGATTTGGCAAGTTATAATAAATATGTAAATAAGCCTAGAATTTATGACTTTATGAGAAATGGACAAGTTACAGTTTCATTCCATAATTATGAAAGACAAGATATTACTAGCATTAAAGATACAATTAATTTAATACATCAAAATAGAGGTTATGTTGCTTTAGATGATTTTGGAATGGGAACTTTAGGAGTAAGGGATATTAATTCTTTAGATGTTGATTATTTAGTACCTGATATGACATTTATAAGAGACATAGATAAAGATGAAGAAAAGCAAAAATTCATTAGTGAACTAGTAACTTTTTGTATTGGAAAACAAACTAATATAATAGCTGTTGGTGTTGAGACTAGAGAGGAATTAAATACATTACAAAATTTAGGAGTAAGATATGTTCAAGGAAATTACATAGCAGCCCCTGATACAATGATAAATATGATTAATTCAAATTTAGAAGGTATACTTACAGATACTTCTAATGATATGTTAGTTTAAAAAAATATGGGTAGTTAAATTTTTAATTACCCATTTTATTTTATTATTTAAATTTCAATTTTATACTTGACAAAAGTAAATTTTGATAGTAAAATACTTTTGAACAAATGTTTGAAATGTTTTAGGAGGAAGATTTATGATATCAGATGAAAAGAAAAAAGCTTTAGATATAGCTATGGCACAAATTGAAAAAAATTTTGGTAAAGGTTCAGTTATGAAACTTGGTGAAGTTTCAACTGTTAATGTAGATTCAATACCTAGTGGAGCGTTAAGTTTAGATGTGGCTCTAGGTATAGGTGGTTTCCCAAGAGGAAGAGTTATAGAAATATATGGACCTGAATCTTCAGGTAAAACAACTGTTGCTCTACATGCTATTGCAGAGGCACAAAAGCAGGGTGGAATTGCAGCTTTTATTGATGCAGAACATGCACTAGATCCAGTATATGCTAGAAAATTAGGTGTTGATGTAGATAACCTAATAGTTTCTCAACCAGATACAGGAGAACAAGCTTTAGAAATTGCTGAACAATTAATTAGAAGTGGTGCAGTAGATATTATAACTATCGATTCAGTAGCAGCTTTAGTTCCTAAAGCTGAAATTGATGGTGAAATGGGTGATTCACATGTAGGTTTACAAGCTAGACTTATGTCTCAAGCTCTAAGAAAACTTACAGGTGTTTTGAATAAATCAAAAACAGTTGCTATCTTCATTAACCAATTACGTGAAAAAGTTGGAATAATGTTTGGAAATCCAGAAACTACACCTGGTGGTAGAGCATTAAAATTCTATGCTTCTGTAAGACTTGATGTAAGAAAACAGGAAGCTATAAAAGTAAATGGCGAAGTTATAGGATCAAGAACAAAAGTAAAAGTAGTAAAAAATAAAGTAGCCCCACCATTTAGAGAGGCTGAATTTGATATTATTTATGGTGAAGGAATTTCAAACGAAGGTTGCGTACTTGATTTAGCAGTAAATTTAGATATTGTTGATAAGAGTGGAGCTTGGTTTGCATATAATGGTGAAAAAATTGGTCAAGGTAGGGAAAATGCTAAAAATTATTTAAAAGAACATCCAGAAATACTAAAAGAAATAGATTCAAAAGTAAGAGAAAATTACAATATGGCTTTTGAAAAAAGCATGGGAGATATGAAAGATTCTGAGGATGAAGAAGAATAAGAAAGGTATTGATATTTTATGAGCTTTGAAGTAGCAAAAAATAAAGCAATAAAATATGTTGGAATATCTAAAAAAACAGAACAAGAGGTTTATAGAAAATTAAAAACTCAAGGCTTTGATGAAGATATAATTATGGAAGTAATTGAATATTTAAAAGAACTTGGGTATATTAATGATGATGACTATGTAGACGCATATATTAGACAATGTATGCGTCTTCTTGATTATTCAACATATGAAATAAGGCAAAAACTATTGCAAAAAGGGATAAATAAGTATATAATTGATGACAAAGTAGGTACTTTAGAAGAGTCAGACTATAATGATTTATTATTAAATAAACTATTAAATGGTAAATGTAAGAATATGGATGATTTAAAGAAAAAACAGTATCTATTTAGAAGAGGTTTAAAATATTTTGAAGATTAGGGAGGAATTTATATGCAAGCACCAACAGTTCACAATAGTGCAAATAAAGGAGATATAGCAGAAGTTGTATTAATGCCGGGTGATCCACTTAGAGCAAAATATATAGCAGAAACTTTTTTAGATAATCCAGTATGTTTTAATGAAGTTAGAGGAATGTTAGGATTTACTGGTATGTATAAAGGTAAGAAAATTTCTGTTATGGGAAGCGGAATGGGAATGCCTAGTATAGGTATATATTCATATGAATTATATAAGTTTTATGATGTAAAAAAGATTATAAGAATTGGTTCATGTGGAGCATATGATGATTCGTTAGAATTATTAGATACTATTTTAGTAGATAAATCTTATTCTGAAGGAAATTTTGCACTAACTTATAGAAATAGCAATGAACATATTATAGATGGAACTCAAGCTTTAAATGATTCTATTGAAGAAACAGCTAAAAATCTTAATATTAAATTAGTAAAAGGAAATGTATTTACTAGTGAGTGTTTTGATTGGTATATAGATGTTCAAAAATTATTAGCTAGAATTCCAGATGAATATCATGTAATTGCAGCAGAAATGGAGTCTTACGCTTTATTTAATATAGCAAAAGATTTAGGAAAAGAAGCTGCATGTCTACTTACAGTTGTTGATTCACATACTAAGAAAACTTTAGTTTCAACTTCTGATAGAGAAAAAGCTTTAAACGATATGATTAAAGTAGCTTTAGAAACAGCAATAAAATAAGGAAAAGGTTATGGAAATTTTAAACAAAGAAAAATATAATGTAGTATTACAAAATTTTGAAGGTCCAATGGATTTACTTTTGTATCTTATAAGTAAGCATAAGATGAATATATTTGATATATCTTTAAGTGAACTTACAGATAAATATATTGAATATTTGAATCAACTTACTGAATATAATATAGAAATTACTAGTGAATTTATTGTAATGGCAGCCACTTTACTTGATATAAAAGCTAAAAGATTGTTGCCTGAACTAGAACCAAAAGAGGAAGAGGATGATGTTACAGAAGAAGACATTATAAATAAAATCATAGAATATAAAAAATATAAAGAAATATCAGAAAAAATATTAGATATGTATAATGAAAATTTTGGATCTTTTTCTAAACCTTTTGAAAAAATAAAATATAAAGAAAAAACTCATTATACTGGTCAAAAATTAGATAAAAATGAACTTTTTGAATTATACTCAGATATTTTATATCGTAATGCTAGTAAGATAAATAAGAAGGCACAAGAAATAAACAAATTAGCAGTTTATGAAAGAATAACTGTAAAAGACAAAGTAAAGCAAATAGTGGGATATCTAAAGAATAATAAAAAATTGGTATTTAATTCTATGTATAATGTTAATAATTGTAATAATTTAGAAATTGCAACAGCATTTTTAGGAGTACTTGAACTTAGTAAATTAAAACAAGTTTCTATAGAACAAGAGTCTTTATTTTCTGATATAAACGTTACAAAAAATATTGATAGTGGTGAGATAAAAGTTGATCTTTCTAATATATTGGAATAAGGTCGAAAATGTGAAATAAATGTGATAAATAGTGAAATTTTTGCGAAGATATTGAATCTAAATTTTTACTGTGATATAATAAGTTAGCACTTGAATAAAGAGAGTGCTAACTTATTTTTGTTAAGGAGGTGTTATATAATGTTAAAACCTTTAGGTGATAAGATTATATTAAAAAATGTTGATATAGAGGATACAACAAAATCTGGTATTGTATTACCAAATTCTTCAAAAGAAAAGTCTTCTTTAATGGAAGTTGTAGCTGTTGGAGATGGAAAAATGTCTGACGGTAAGACACTAGAAATTGTAGTAAAACCAGGAGATAGAGTTGTATGCTCTAAATATTCAGGTAGCCAAATAAAATATAATGAATGCGAATATTTAATTTTGAGTCAAAATGACATACTTGCAATTGTTGAATAAGGAGGAGTGAGTTATATGTCAAAAGAATTATTGTTTGGAAGAGAAGCTAAAGAAGCTTTAGAAAAAGGAGTGGATACATTAGCAAATGCTGTTAAGGTAACTCTTGGACCAAAGGGTAGAAACGTAGTTTTAGAGAAACAATTTGCTTCTCCACTTATTACTAATGATGGTGTATCCATTGCTAAAGAGATAGAACTTGAAAATCCATTTGAAAATATGGGCGCTAGCTTAGTAAAAGAAGTTGCAACCAAAACAAATGATGTAGCAGGTGATGGTACAACAACTGCTACGGTTCTTGCTCAAGCTATGATAAAAGAAGGATTAAAAAATGTACTATCTGGTGCAAATCCAATTATTACTAAAAAAGGAATAGAAAAGGCTGTAAATTTGAGTGTAGAGGAAATAAAGAAAATATCTACTCCGGTTGAAGGAAAAGAAGGAATTGCAAGAGTTGCTTCAATTTCAGCAAATGACGAAAATATTGGTAATTTAATTGCTGATGCAATGGAAAAAGTTACAAATGATGGTGTTATAACAATTGAAGAATCTAAAACAATGAATACAGAACTTAATGTAGTTGAAGGAATGCAATTTGACAGAGGATATTTATCTTCATATATGGTTACAGATGCAGATAAAATGGAAGCTCTTTTAGATGATCCGTATATTCTTATTACAGATAAGAAAATATCATCAATTCAAGAAATATTACCAATATTAGAGAAAGTAGTTGAACAAGGTAAAAAATTACTTATAATAGCAGATGACGTTGAAGGAGACGCTTTATCTACGCTAGTAATAAATAAGTTAAGAGGAACATTTACTTGCGTTGCTGTAAAAGCACCTGCTTTTGGTGACAGAAGACGTGAAATGTTGCAAGATATTGCAATTTTAACAGGAGGAGAAGTTATAAGTTCAGATCTTGGATTAGAGCTTAAAGATACTGATATAATGCAATTAGGACGTGCAAAACAAGTAAAAGTAAGCAAAGAAAATACTATAATAATAAATGGTTATGGTGATGAAGAAAAAATTGCTGAAAGAGTAAAAGAAATAAGAGCAGAACTAAAAAATACTACATCTGATTATGATAAAGAAAAATTATCAGAGAGGCTTGCAAAAATTGCTGGTGGCGTTGCAGTTATAGCTGTTGGTGCTGCTACAGAGACTGAAATGAAAGAGAAAAAATTGAGAATAGAAGATGCATTGGCTGCAACTAGAGCTGCTGTTGAAGAAGGAGTTGTATCTGGAGGCGGAACAGCATATCTTAATATTTTACCTGCCGTAAAAGAATTAGTAAACTCTTTAGAGGGGGATGAAAAAATTGGTGCTAATATGGTTTTAAAAGCACTACAAGCTCCAGTTATGCAAATTGCACATAATGCTGGTGTTGAAGGTGCTGTAGTTGTTAATAATGTCTTAAATCTAGAAAAGGGTATGGGATATGATGCACTAAATGATAAATATGTAGACATGAAAAAATCTGGAATAGTGGATCCTACAAAAGTAACAAGAACAGCATTACAAAATGCAGCTTCTATTGCTTCTATGATAATTACTACAGAAACATTGGTTGCTGATAAGAAAGAAAAAAATGAATGTAATTGTTCTCATATGGATAATGGAATGGGAATGATGTAATAATACAATATTTATACTACATAGAAATATAATAGATATATATAGTATAAAAAAAGGTGTTCATGTGAACACCTTTTTTGTTTTATGGTTGATTAGACAACGTACATTTTATTGCCATTTTCAATATTGAGTAATCCTGATTTGCAATTTTCCGAAAATGGAAGATTACCTTTGTTGTCAAAGTTTTCAAATACGTAATCTCCAGCAGGAACTATCTCTTTTAGAGAATCATCATATAAGCCATATCCAGAATTCTTTTTGTTTTTATTCGTAAATGTGTAATAATACCTTCCGTCGATTGGATTTGATTTTTGGTCGAAGATTTGGCCGTTGGCTTTAGCATGCGTACCATTTTTTATATTATAAAGCACTGTGAAATTATCTTTTAAATATATGGCTGCTACCATATCACTTTCGAAATATTTCAAAGTTGTAGCCTCGATAGGAATAACAACATTCAAATTTCCATCCAGTAAGCCAAATTTACCATTTAAGCGTACTTCAAAATATTTGTTGTTAATAGGGGCAATGTAATCGTACTGGTGATTTTCAACTTTTTCGAGGTTTTTATCAAAAATGCAGTATTCGTGATCGCCGCCTATGATACGTGCCGAAATATAACCGTTTATCCATTCTATTCTTTTTTCGTTTACCATCTTGGGTAACCATTTGGATTCCTTCATAGGGGCTAAGTGGGTGTACTGGGTGTTTAGAATTTCGTTATAATTGGTATCTATTACGATTATATTGTAAAAATTTCCCAAACCTTCCTGCTTCCGAAGTGCTTTTGCATAGCCGTTTTTAAATTCTGTTACATAGAGAAGTCCATGTTTAAATTTTGAAGAATTTCCTTTTTTTAAAGTTTTCATAGTACAAGATCCTTTCATATTAATGATTTGGTTAGTTAACGAATGTGACACAATTATATCACATTATGTAAACAATTGCAACCATTGCGATTATTTTATAAAAATAAGCATAAAAAATCCCTGAAATTTTATTTTCAGAGATTATTTTATTTAAGAATTTAAAACTAATATAACTCCAGCAATTGAGTTACCAAGAGTTAGAACTAATCCTATAATACTTAGAACAAGACCAACTGTAGCTTTTGATTTATTTTCACTTTTTCTACCAATAGCACTCAAAATAATACCAACTATATTAACAGGGTATCCAAAAAGAGGTATAAGCCAAGCGATCATACCAATAATACCAAGCACAAGTCCAGCTGTTGCTTTTCCGTTATTATTCATAAATTTTCCTCCTTATACTAATAAATATATATTAACATATGAATTAAAAAAATACAATATTAATTCCAAATTTGCTTATTTTATTGCAAACTTTATCAAAATAAGTTATAATATAAGCATATAAACGAGGAAAAGTAATGGAAGAATATATTAAAAATATTGATTTACAGAAGGTATCGTCCCAAACATTAGCTTTTATAGGAGATGCTGTTTATAATGTATATATAAGATCTTATTTAGCATCTTTAAGCAATGAACAAACTGGGAAATTACATGTTAAATCTATTAAGTATGTTAGTGCAAAAGCACAATCTAAAACTATAGATTTAATTTTTGATCTGTTAAATGAAGAAGAAGTACAAGTTTACAAAAGAGGAAGAAATACACATATTCCATCTGTATCTAAAAATGTAGATGTAGTAAATTATAAAAAGGCTACAGGATTTGAGGCTTTGTTAGGATATTTATATGTAAAAAAGGAAAATGAAAGATTAGATTTCATAGTTAAAGAATCTATAAAAAAATTAAATGAGGTGATGTAAAATGGCAAATGAAAATAATGTAAATAATGAAGCTCCTAAAAGAGATTCTTACTTAGAGGATATTGTTTCTAAGGCATCAAAAGAAAATAAGGAATTATCAAAAGAAGAAATAGCATCTGCTGTTGAAAGTACACAGTTCCTTAATAAAATGGAAGAAATTGATTTATCTGATGATTCATATAGAGTAATCTTTACAGATGGTCAAAAGCAATTATTATATGATGATGGTGAATTTTTTGAAATAAGTACAACAGATTCTAATGGCCCTAAGAAAAAAATAGGAAAAACAGAAGCTAGAAATATGTATATAGAATATTTCATAAAATATGTACTTAACCCAATGATAAATAAAGCTCAAAGACAAAAGGGTGTAAGAGCAGTAGAAAAAGTTATTAGACCTCAAACAAAGACTAGAACTGTAAGTAAAAAATCTAAGAGTAGAGAAGATGATATGGTTTTATAAAAAATACTAGGACATTAAAATATGTCCTAGTATTTTATTTATTTAGATATTGATTGTTTTACTTGATCAATATCTGCTTGACCTGCAGGGGCAGCAGGTACATAATAACCCTTTTGTTTTGCTATTAAATAAAGTTCCCATTGAATATCTTCTAATTTATTTCTAGCATCAACAATTGAATCTCTAAAGTTTTTATTATTAGATTGTTCAATTGTGTATTCCAAAAGTGTTATTGTAGAATTTAAACATGATAGTGTATCATTTACAGACATTTTTTCATCCATTACAAGACACCTCCTTAAAGCATGTTGCAAAGTTTAGATTTTAACCCTGTAAGTTCATTACAAAGTTCATCATAAACTTGCACCAAGTTTTGATCATCAGTTAATGTTTTAAAATAAGCAATTTTATCACAAAAATTAGTTGAGTGACCACATATGTGTCTTATGTTTTGAATTTCAATTTGATTTAAATTATCCATAAAATAAATACCTCCTTTTAAATCATACATAATTATTATTAGCTAAAAAACTTAACTTATGCATATATTTAGCTTGTAATAATTTACAATTATTTTATAGTAGGTTTTGCAAATAATGAAGCAAGATATCCAAATACAACAGCAGCTGCTATGCCGGCTGATGTAGCTTTAACACCACCTATAAATATTCCCAAAAATCCTACTTCATCTACTTCTTTCATAACACCTTTTGCAAGTGAATAACCAAAGCCAGATATTGGAACCGTAGCTCCAGCACCACCAAAATCTACTACATGTTGATATATTCCAATCGATGTAAATATGGCTCCTAAAGTAACAAACAATACCAAAATTCTAGCAGGTGTTAGTTTTGTTTTATCAATCAAAATTTGACCAATGGTACAAATAATTCCGCCTGTTATAAAAACTTTTAAATATTCCATAAATATATCCATTTTTACACCTCATTTTCTATTGCAACGGCATGTGCAATTGATGGTATAGATTCACCTTGCATTGAAGATACGGGACTCATTAGAGCTCCTGTTGCAACTACTAAAACTTTATTTAATTTTTTTGTTTTTAATTGTTCATAAAAATATCCGCTAAAAACACTTGCCATACATCCACATCCACTACCACCTGAATGCGTATCTTGAGCTTCATTGTCATATATTATTGCACCACAATCTTCATGAACACTTGAAATGTCAAATCCTTGTTTTGAAAATAAATCTACCAAAATTTCAGATCCTAGTATTCCCAAATCACCAGTAATTATTTTGTCGTAATAATTGGGATTTCTACCTGTATCTTTAAAATGTGTGTATATAGTATCAAAAGCTGCTGGAGCCATAGCGCCTCCCATGTTTGTCATATCTTTTATACCCATATCTACAATTTTTCCTGGTGTGACATATGTGACATATGGACCTCCACTTGTAGTATCTTTAGGTACAACCATCGCAGAACCTGAAGCGGTAACTGTACATTGTCCTGTTGGACTCATCTGATTTCCATGTTCAAGGGGCATTCTAAACTGTCTTTCGGCACTACAAAAATGTGAAGATGTAGCTGCTATTACCTTTTTGGCAAATCCAGCTTCAATAAAAAGAGAAGCTAGAGTTAAGCTTTCACAAAATGTAGAACATGCTCCATATAAGCCGAAAAATGGAATGTTAAAATCTCTTATACAGTAACCAGAAGATATACATTGATTTAAAAGGTCACCTGCAAAAATATAATCTATATCTTGAGGCGTAAATCCATTTTTAGATAAAAGATGATTTATACATACATTCATCATATGACTTTCACCTTTTTCAAAACTTTTTTCTCCAAAAAATACGTCATCTATATGTAAATCAAAATAAGAACTAAGTGGTCCAGCAAATTCTTTTGGACCAACAATACTACTTGTATCTAATATTTTAGGTGTATTAACTAACCTTATTGACTGTTTACCAACTCTCATATTATCCTCCTTAGCCATTAAATAAATAATTTAATTAACCAATATATAAAACCAATTATTACAGAAGACGTGATACCATAAACTAAAACTGGCCCTGCAACTTTAAACATATTTGATCCTAAACCTAGAACATATCCTTCCATCTTAAACTCGATAGCAGGAGCTACAATTGAATTTGAAAATCCTGTTATTGGAACTGTTGAACCAGCTCCAGCAACTTTTCCAAGTTTAGAATATACATTAATAGCTGTCAAAAATGCTCCTAAAAAGATTAATATTATTGTACATATAGTTGCAGCATCATCTTTTGAAACTCCAAAATGCATTGAAATGTCAATTATAAGTTGACCAATCATGCATATTATTCCACCAACTAAAAATGCCCAAAATATATTTTTTGTAATCGGACTCTTTTTTGCCATTTCATTCACGTAGTCTGAATATTCTTGATCATTCATTGCAATATTTTCATTCATAATTATCACCAAAAATATTATTTGCAAATTTTGTAAATAATATTAAAAAAGTTGAAATTGAACAAAATTTTTGATATAATCTAAAAAACAAACATACAAATAGTGGAGGTAGTATTAGATGGAGAACGAGAAGAAGTTTAATAGTGAGATGTTTGGGTATGACAAAAAAGAGGTTGAAGAATACATCAAAGCCATTAAAGCTGATTATGAAAGCAAGTTACAAGCTGAAAAATCAGAATCTAACAGAGTGGCAAACGAGCTGACTATTGTGAAAAGAAAATTAGAAAGATATGAAAGTGACTACGTTGAAAAACAAGAAAAAGTAGCCAATGCACTTATAACTGCAGAAGACCAAGCAAAAAAAATTATTGAAAATGCTAGAACTGAATCTTTTGCAGAAAAAGAAAGAATCGAAAATTTAATTGAAATGGAAAGAGAAAAATTACTAGATATGAAAAAAGAAGTAATTGACTTGAAAGAAAAAACAATAAGATTATTAGATAAATATAGTAATGAAATGAATACATTACTTGATTAGTAATAAATTATTATAACCGTAATATAAATAAAACAAGAGGTAGTTGTTTTATGAAAGTTACGGTTGCTTTTTTATCTAAAAGAAATAGCATTTGGGGTAAAAAGGATTTTAATATTAAGAATTTATTTTTAAAATTTACTGATAATATTTTTAAGATTTTTATATTTTTTGTAATAGTACTAGCTTTGGGATTATTTCAAAAAATTGTAAAGATTCCTAAAGGAATTTTGAACCTTGCAACTAATTTTAGATTAACTGAAGAATTTAACTTTGGAATGAAAGAAATGGTTGCAATGAATGGTATATTTAATGTAAAAAATTACTTAGTTGGTGCAAAGCATGAAGAAATTAAGGAAGAGGTCAATCCTACAAAAGAAGATAATTTGAGAAAAATTGATGCTTTAGCAGAAGATAAAAATGATGTAAGTGTATTTGCTGGTAAAAATATAAATTTTGAAATTACTGAAAATGGAGAAAATTTACAAAGAATTAGTATGGAAAATATTAGAATATTAAATTATTCAAGAAAAAGAGATATTGATTATAAAAAATTAGTAGAAGGTGTTGTAAATTTAACGAAATCTAGTGATAAAATTTTAATTTATAATACACATACTTCTGAAAGTTATGCTAATTCTGAAGAATATCAGTTTGAATATTCTGGAGTAAGAAGATCCCGTGATGCAAATTATAATATGTTAGCGGTAGCAAATGAATTTAAAAATAATTTAAGTAATAAAGGATTTAATGTAACGCACAATACAACTCCACATGATTACGGAACATATGATAGTGCTTATTCAAGATCTAGAATAACAGTCCAAGAAGCTCTGTCAAGAAATCCTGGATATGGACTTTCAATTGATTTACATAGAGATGCTATTGAAGACTTAGACTTTGCACCTTCAGTAAATATTAATGGTGTTGATGTGGCACAGTGTATGTTTGTAATTGGTGTTGGATATGATGATGAATCTAATCCTTATTATGAAGAAAATTTAAAATTAGCACTAAAATTGCAATACATAGCTGACGAGGTATATCCGGGACTATTTAGGCCAATGATAATTAGAAATTCTGTATATAATCAAGATTTAAATAAATATTCCATTTTAATAGAAGTAGGAGCTTCTGGAAATACTTTTGATGAAGCTTTTTATGCAACAAGGTGCTTGACAAATTTACTTAATATAATGTATAAAGATTGATAGTAAAAAAAAATTGTGATATAATCTGAAAACGGTTTTTAAGAAAGGTATGATTTAAGTGGCTGATAAATTAGTAATAGTGGAATCTCCATCAAAAGCTAAAACTATAGGAAAATATTTAGGAAAGGAATATGAAGTAATAGCTTCACAAGGACATATAATAGATCTTCCAGTAAGTAAACTGGCAGTAGACGTAGAGGATAACTTTAAACCTCAATATATTACAATGAGGGGAAAAACTAAAATTGTAAAAGAAATAAAATCTAAAGCTAAGGGAAAATCAAAAGTATATATAGCAACCGACCCCGATCGTGAAGGAGAGGCAATTGCATGGCATATAAAGAACACTTTGAATATACCTGATAATGAAAAATGCAGAATTGAATTCAATGAAATTACCAAAAATGCCGTAAAAATGCTGTTGATAATGTAAGAATGATTAATTATGATCTTGTTGATGCTCAACAAGCAAGAAGAGTTTTAGATAGAATAGTAGGTTATAAGCTATCTCCTGTTTTATGGAAAAAAATAAAAAAAGGACTTAGTGCCGGTAGAGTACAGTCAGCTACTTTAAAGATAATAATTGATAGAGAAAGAGAAATAGAAAACTTTGTACCAGAAGAATACTGGGATTTATCAGTAAAATTAGATAAAGACAAAAATAAATTTATTGCTAAATTTTATGGTAAAGATGGCAAGAAAAAAAATCTTAGTAATGAATCTCAAGTAAAAGAAATAGTAGAAATTATTGATAATAAAAAATATGTTGTTACCGACGTAAAAAAGAGTGAGAGAAAGAAAAATCCAGCTCCACCTTTCACAACATCGTCACTTCAACAAGAAGCATCTAGAAAGTTAGGATTCGGTGTTAAAAAAACTATGATGGTTGCTCAAAAATTGTATGAATCAGGTTATATTACTTATATGAGAACAGATTCAGTTAGACTTTCTGACGATGCAAGAAAAATGGCAAAAGATTATATAGAAAAAACTTATTCAAGTAAATATTATGAAAATAGATATTTTAAGACTAAAGATACTGCCCAAGATGCCCATGAGGCTATTAGACCATCAAATCTTTCAAATACGATAGATGGACTTTCTAAGGATGAAGAAAAACTATACAGACTTATAATGAATAGATTTTTAGCTAGTCAAATGGCTGTTGCAGTATACGATACAACTAGAGTAATGATAGAAGTAGAAAAATATAATTTCGTAGCAAATGGAAGCATTATAAAATTTGATGGATTTATGAAATTATATATTGAAGGAAAAGATAAAAAAGACGACGAGGAAGATAAGGAAAATATATTACCAGAACTTGAAGTTGGAGATGTTTTGTTACAAAAAGACTTAATCTTTAAACAAAAATTTACAGAACCACCAGCTAGATATACTGAAGCATCACTAGTAAAAACATTAGAAGAAAAAGGAATCGGAAGACCAAGTACTTACGCACCAACAATCTCTACAATAGAAGATAGACTTTATATTGAAAAAGAAAATAAATCACTAGTACCAACTGATTTAGGAAAAATAGTAAATGAATTATTAGAAAACAATTTCAGAGATATTGTTGATGAAAAATTTACAGCAGGAATGGAAAACAAGTTGGATATGATTGCAGAAGGCAAAGAAAACTATGTTGATATGTTAAAGGAATTCTATGATCCTTTTATAAAAAACTTGGAGGAAGTTCAGGATAAAATTGAAAGAATTAAATTGCCAGAAGAGGTTACAGATGAAGTATGTGAATTATGTGGAAGAAACATGGTTATAAAACAAGGAAGATTTGGAAAATTTTTAGCTTGCCCAGGGTATCCAGAGTGCAAAAATGCTAAACCAATAGTTCAAACAATTTCTTCTCCTTGTCCAAAATGTGGAGGAAAGATTTTGGTTAAAAAGACTAAAAAGAGAAGAAACTTCTATGTATGTGAAAATAATACAAATGATGAAAATAGCAAATGTGACTATATTTCATGGAATAAACCAAAAGAAGTAAAAAAAGAGGAAAATTAACCTCTTTTTTTCATTATATCAATAAATATTAAATAAATTTAGCAAAAGTGTTGACATAATTAAATGCATATGCTATAATATAAATGTACTTAAGAACAGTACCTTTTAAATAATTTGAAAAGGAGTGAATCAATATGCCAAGAGCACCTGCTTTTGCAAGTAGATTTATTATTTAATTTGTTTTGACGGCGCGGCAGCTTGTGACTGCAAATGATCTAACAGAGGAGATCAAAAATATGAAGTATACATCAGGATTTACATAGGTTAAATATTTTCTTTAAAGATAATTTTAATTTATGGACTCTATGAATAGGCTGAAGGCTTCTTTCCTTCAATTCATCAAAAAATCTCAGAAAGGAGTGCTTGATATGATGATAAGACCCCCGAACATCATTACAATCTGTGATATAATTTAATTTAATGTCGGCGGCTTCAGGAGGATCAAAACATGAGACGGTTTCCAACAGGATTTATTTAAATTAATAAAAAAGAGTAACAGAAATTTTTCTGTTACTTTTTTTTCGTGGAAAGAGCTCTCTTGAAAAAAAAGTTTTCTTGTATTATAATGATTAGGATATTATAGGTTATGGAGGAATACTTGTGAAGGAAAAAATAGTAAATGTTGTTGGGGCCGGGCTTGCAGGGTGTGAATGTGCATATAAACTTGCAAATTCAGGAATAAAGGTAAAACTGTATGAAATGAAAAAAATTAAAAAAAGTCCAGCACATAAGTCTGATAATTTTGCTGAACTTGTATGTAGTAATTCATTAAAATCTGATGAAATTACAAATGCATGTGGATTATTAAAAAAAGAAATGGAAATTTTAGGCAGTATTTTTATAGAAGCGGCGCACTATGCAAGAGTTCCAGCAGGACAAGCATTAGCTGTGGATAGAGATAAATTTTCAAATTATATAACTAATAAAATAAAATCAAATAAAAATATTGAAATAATAGATGAAGAAGTGGAAAATGTGGATAATTTAGAAGGAATAACTGTAATTGCTACGGGTCCACTTACAAGTGATAAATTGATGAAAAATATATCAACTTTGATAGGAAACGATAGTCTTTATTTTTTTGATGCAGCTGCTCCTATTGTTGAAGCAGATTCAATTGATATGAGTATAGCATATGAAATGGATAGATATGGTAGTAAAGAAGGTGGAGATTATATTAATCTTCCTATGAATAAAGAAGAATACTTGAATTTTTATAATGAACTTATCAAGGCTAATCAAGCTAATAGACATGAATTTGATAAACTAATTTTGTTTGAGGGCTGTATGCCTATAGAAGAAATGGCAAAACGTGGTGAAAAAACTTTAGTATTTGGACCATTGAAGCCAGTAGGTCTCGATAATCCAAGAACTGGAGAAAAAAATTATGCAGTTGTTCAATTAAGAGCTGAAAATAATGAAAAAACAATGTATAATTTAGTAGGTTTTCAAACAAGTTTGAGTTTTCCAGAACAAAAAAGAGTTTTTAGTATGATACCAGGTCTTAAAAATGCAAATTTTATAAGATATGGAGTTATGCATAAAAATACTTACATAAATGGTGGAAATTTGTTAAATAGTAATTTTAGATTGAGAAAAAACGAAAATATTTATTTTGCGGGGCAAATTTCAGGTGTGGAAGGTTACGTTGAATCAGCAGCTTCTGGACTTATGGTTGCCATATCAATTTTAAAAAATATGCAAGGTGAAAGTATAACTTTTCCAGAAGATACAATGCTTGGAAGTCTTGCAAAGTATGTGTCAACAGAAAATAAAAATTATCAACCAATGAATGCTAATTTTGGTATTTTAAAACCATTAGAAAAAAGAATAAAAGATAAAAAAATTAAGTATAAAAAAATGGCTGATATTGCAATAGATAGTATAAATACTTTGAAAGAAACTCTGTGAATTAAAATGTGTACAATATGAAAATTATAAAAAATAATTATCAAGTTATATCAAAAATAATAGAGAGGAATTGAGCATATGAGTAAGATATATCTTTTTTATGGAGAGGAAAAATATGATTTAGAACTTAGAGTTCAAAAGATAAAAAAAGAATTTACTAATTTAGAAATAGGAATAAATCTTTTTTATTTGGATTTGCAAAATATTGATGAACTTGAATCTATCTGTCAAGGAGTTTCTTTTTTTGGAGAAGAAAAATTAATTATAATAAAAGATACAAAATTAAGGATAGATGTAGATTTATTAAAGGATGCAGGAGAATCAACAACAATTATTTTGATTGAAGATACTGTTGATAAGAGACTTTCTCAATACAAGGCAATTTCTAAAATTGGAGAAGTTGTAGAATTCAAACCAATGGACTCAAATCAAATGGTGGATTATATAATAAAAATGCTTTCTAGATATAACGTTAAAATTTCTAAAGCTGATGCTATTTATATGGAAAGCATTTGCTTGGATGATAAATCAAATATTATTAATGAATTAAATAAAATAGTAAATTATTTAGATGGAGAAGATACTGTAACTAAAGATATGATCGATAAAGTTTGTTCAAAAAATTTTAGTGCTAAGATATTTGATTTGCTTGATGATATAGTTAAAAAAAATAAGAAGAAAGCGTTATATGAACTTGATGAACTTTTAACTCAAAAGGAACCAATAGTAAAAATTTATATAATGCTATATAAGCAAATAAAACAAATATATTTAATAAAAGTAGCTAAACAAAACAGATTGAATGATATAGCAAAAACTTTGGAAATTAATCCATATGTATTTAAAAATTTAAGTAGAGTAGTAGATGGATTTACAATAAAAGAATTAAAAGATATAATTTATGCATTTGATGAATACGATGCCAAAACTAAAAGTGGTGAAATGGATTTTGAAATTGGTCTAAAGAAAATAATATATAGTATGTAAATTAAAAGAGGTGATAAAATGAATGAATATATGAAAATAGCGATAAATGAATCAGATAAAGGAAGTAGTATAGGTGATGGAGGCCCATTTGGAGCTGTTATAGTAGATAAGGAAGGAAAAATAATAGCATCTTCTCATAATAAAGTCTTAGTAAATAATGATCCAACTGCACACGCAGAAGTTGAAACAATTAGAGAGGCTTGCAAA
>OIYY01000565.1_pt1 | contig 25341 bp, 26 predicted proteins | sample 1588341 | NCBI WGS metagenome assembly OIYY01 (sample SAMN03283287) | human gut metagenome | biome: human-associated habitat; material: feces | host: Homo sapiens | place: Peru | collected 2012 | reverse complement strand
CGATGGTAGTGCAACGTACGTTTGTGTGAGAGTAGGTCACTGCCAGGCTTCCCTTCCTAAGAACCCGTATCAGTTTTCTGGTACGGGTTTTTGCTTTTCTAGACTAGATGATTTATCCTTTGTCAGAAGGAGATCTTTTCATGAAAATTCGTTTATGCACAGAAGCTGATATCGATGCTGTAAATGCAATCTATAACTATGAAATTGAGAACGGTGTTGCTACATTTGATACTGTCATCAGATCAAAAGATAATGCAATAACTTGGTTTAATTCTCATAACACTTCTAATCATCCAATCTTTGTAGCTGTTGATGATAATGATAAGGTATTAGCTTACTGTTCTTTATCTCAATATAGAGACAAAGATGCCTTCGATACTACTGTTGAAATCTCTATTTATGTGGATTTGTCTGCTCGCAGACAGGGGATTGCAAGAACTCTATGCAACCATATTATCGCCTATGCTACTTTGGAGCGTTCAGATATTCACAATATTGTCTCTGTCATTACTTCTAGTAATGAGAAGTCATTAAATCTTTTTAAATCATTAAACTTTAAAGATGGTGGTACCATACCTGCTGTCGGAATTAAGTTCGGTCAGACATTAGGTATTACAAGCTTGTATTTATTAGTTTAATTTATGTTGTGCTCAAAATAAGGATTCATTATGTCATCTGTATTAGAGAATATTAAAACACGTCGCTCTGTTAGAAAATATAAACCAGATCCTGTGCCTCGTGAATTAATTGAGAAAGTAATCGAGGCAGGAACCTATGCTGCAACTGGTAGGGGGCAGCAATCTCCAGTCATCATTGCAGTTACTAACAAAGATCTTCGTGAAAAGATCACTAAATTGAATGCAGAGATCTTTGGTCGTCCTGGTTTTGATACTTTCTATGGCGCTCCTGTGATCTTAATTGTTGCTGCTAACAAAGCTAACAATACTGCTATCTATGACGGAGCTTTAGTCTTAGGAAATATGATGCTAGAAGCTCATGAATTAGGCTTAGGTTCTTGCTGGATCCACCGTTGTAAAGAGGCAATGGACAGTGAGCTCTACAAAGATCTATTTAAAAAACTAGGCATCGTTGGGGATTACGAAGGTGTAGGTCATTTAGCTTTAGGTTACGCTGACGGACCTCAACCAAAGTGTGCTCCACGTAAAGAGCACTGGTCATATTTTGTAGAATAGATTACAGCCAGATAAATTTGCTTTGACACTAAAAAGGCCTTGCTTTTGCAAGGCCAACTCATCTATTCTACCTCTCTTACCCAAATAGGTTATTCTTACCAAATACCTAATGTGTACTGCAATAACAGGCAGACTACAGTAATACCTACCCAGCAACACATTCCTAAGAATATAGCTGTAGATCCTGTTTTTACTAACATAAAAAGATTGCAGTTAAGACCAACGGCAGCCATTGACATGACAATAAGGAATTTGCTCAGGTCTTTTAATGGTACAAATGCTTCTGAAGATACGCCACATAACATGGCAATTGAGGTTACAAGAGAAGCAAGTACAAACAGAACGATAAAACGTGGCACAATCTTATGTAACTTAAATCTTGGTGCCTGCTGATTGATAGTAAGATCATGTCGGGATGCAAAGATGACTGAGAGCACGATAGTAATAGGAATAATTGCTAAAGTTCTGGTGAGCTTTACAGTAACAGCTTTATCTAAGGTTTCGTGTCCTAAAGAGTAGATACTATCCCAGGTTGAAGCCACTGCTGTAACAGATGATGTGTCATTTACAGCAGTACCTGCAAAAATACCAAAAGCTATGCTGTTATGTGACATTCCTAGATTTTGAGCCAAAGTAGGAAATAATAAAGCAGCCAGCACGTTAAAGAAGAAAACTACTGAAATAGCCTGAGCTACTTCAGAGTCATTAGCCTTGATGACTGGAGCTGTCGCAGCGATAGCAGAACCGCCACAAATAGATGAACCTATGCCAATTAATGTACATAGCTTTGTAGGAATGTTCATGTACTTGCAGATCACAAAAGAAATAATCAGTGAGGTTGTAATGGTGATAATGATAATTGGTAATGATTCTTGAGCTGTTTTGACAATAGCCAAAAGGTTCAATCCAAAACCTAAAAGCACAACTGCGGTCTGTAAAATGATTTTGGAAGTGAATTTTACACCAGGTTGTATGATCCCTCTTATAGGTATCACCATACAGATAATCATACCTAACAAGATAGCAAAAACAGGTCCGCCTACAATTGGAAACAAACTACCTAGATAGGTAGCAAGGAGAGCTATTAAAAAGCATAAAATTATGCCAACAATGTTAGTTTTTATAAAATTCATAGTTGTTATAGTTAATTATTTGTAGCTTGTGTTAAAGAAAAATTATACCAAGGCCCATTCTACAATATAAAAATGGCAAAATCGCCTTGATAATCATGTTTGTATACATTGTTTTACACCTTTTTGAAAATAGCCTAACGTAATTAACAAATAATTAATCCTGCAGACCGGATTAAATACGTCAACTATTTGTATTCAATAGAGCTTAGCTATTTCCATTTATGAACTGAATTTTTGTAATTTTGACAAAAATGGCAAAAAGTGTTGAAATATTTTAAGGCAAGAAAGGTAATTATCTTGCTGAAGGTTGATAACTGTTTCAAAGAATTCAAATTTGGAGTTTATATGATTAAGCATATCGTTATGTGGAAATTCAAAGAGGGTACTGAAGAGAAAATGAATCAGTTCCTAAAGGGATTAAACGGTCTTGTAGGTCAGATCGAGGTTATCAGATCTCTTCAGACTGGCGTTAATATAAATCCAAAAGAGAAGTTCAGTGCTACTTTAATCTGCGAGTTTGACAATATGGAAGATCTAAATAAATATGCTACAGATCCTCGTCATCTTGCAGTTGCAAGCATTTGTCACGAAATTGCTCTAGAGCGTGTAGCTGTTGATTTTGAAGAATAATCAGGAATTTTTGCAGAAGATTAGTTGTTTTAGGTTATAAATCTATTAAGACTCTAGATAAAGCTTACTGCGGCTAACTTTAAGAATAAAAGAGAAAGATCTTGTTGTCAGACATTGATGGCAAGATCTTTTTTTTATAAATAAATTTCTATTTTGCTAGCACTTTTCCTTTTATTTTCTTGTGAAATTTAGGTTCATATACAATAATTTAGAAAAATGTAAGGAGTATGTTATGGCGATAAATTTTGCAATTCTAGGTTTGGGTATGATTGCTAAAGTTATGGCAAGTACCATTTTGCAGATGAATAAGTCTGGAGATAAAAGTGTCAAACTGTATGCGGCAGCTTCCCGTTCACTAGAAAAATCACAAAGCTTTTGTAAAGAATTCTCTGTTGAAAGATCTTATGGCTCTTATGACGAGTTGTATAACGATAATAATATTGATTTAGTCTACATTGCTACTCCTCATTCATGTCATTTTGAAGAAGTAAAACTTTGTTTAGAACATGGCAAAAATGTTCTGTGTGAAAAGGCTTTTACCGTTAATGCCAAGCAAGCTAAAGAGTTAATCGATTTAGCAAAAGCGAAGAAACTGTTACTAGCTGAAGCTATTTGGACTCGCTATCAGCCAATGCGCAAAATTATTGCTGATACTATCAATTCTAATATCGTAGGTCCAGTGACTATGCTTACAGCAAACTTAGGCTACGATATCGTCTCTGTTCCACGTTTGGTAAAACCTGAGTTAGCTGGTGGTGCTCTCTTGGATGTTGGTATTTATCCATTAAATTTTGCCAATATGATTTTAGGAGATCCTGACAGGGTTGAGGCCGTGTGCATCAAGAATGCCTCTGGTGTGGATATGTCAAATTCAATTACTCTTTGCTATGAAAAGACTGGTGTGATGGCGGTGTTGTGCTCAAGTGCTATGGGTATCTCTGATCGCTTTGGTATGATCCATTGTAAAAGAGGTTTTATTCAGGTAGATAACGTAAATAATCCACAAGGATTGAAAGTATTTGACAGTAACTATAGCCTCATTAAGGAAATTAAGTGCCCTAAGCAACTTACAGGTTATGAGTATGAGGTATCTGCATGCGTCAAGGCAATTGAAGATGGCAAAATAGAGTGTCCTCAAATGCCTCATGAGCGTACCTTGTATATGATGCAACTTATGGACTCAATTAGGGCACAGTTAGGTATCAAATACCCATTTGAATAAAAGGAAAGAACTATGCCACATAGAGTTTTAGTAAGTATTGATGTAACCCCTGAGCAGTTAGAGTTAATAAGTTCATCTGGTGATATTGAAATCACTGTAAAGAATCAGAAAAAACTTACAGCTGAAGATGTTTATGATAAAGAGATCATTGTAGGAAATATTGCGCCAGCTCTTACCAAAGAGGCTAAAGCTTTAAAGTTTTTACAGTTAAATTCGGCAGGATTTGATAATTATGTTGGTGTTTTGGATAAGAACGTTAAACTATGTACCGCAGTAGGTGCATTCAGTCCTGCTGTAGGCGAACATATGCTGGCTATGACCTTCTCTATCATCAGACATTTTCCTGAGTATCGTGATAAGCAGTTAAATAAAGACTGGTCTGACTGTGGCAAGATCATCTCAGTTGAGAATTCAACTGTAGCTGTACTAGGACTTGGTGATATCGGTGGTAGCTATGCGCGTAAAATTAAGGCGTTAGGTGCAGCCAAGGTAATTGGTGTAAGACGTAATGTAAAGAATAAGCCTGATTATATTGATGAGGTTTATTCCTTAAAAGAGTTAGATAAAGTTCTACCAAAAGCTGATATCGTAGCGATGGTGTTGCCTTCAAGTAAAGAGACCGTCAACATCATCAATGAAAAGACCATCGCGATGATGAAGAATGGTGCCTATCTGATCAACGTAGGCCGAGGCGATGCTATTGATCAGAATGCACTTTTAAGTGCCTTAAGAACAGGTAAATTAGCTGGAGCTGCCATTGATGTAACTACACCTGAACCTCTTCCAAAAGACAGTCCTCTTTGGAATGAACCAAAGTTATTACTAACACCTCATGTTGCAGGTTGGTTCTTCTTGGATGAAACTGTAAACAGAATTATAAAAATTGCTGCAAGAAATATTTATTCATTCCTGCATGATGGGGAGCTTATTAACGTAGCTGAACATTAAAGCTTGAAAAGAGTTGTTAGAGCTTTGTTACAGGTAACAGATTTGAATTGATATTCGTAAGACATGTGATCATAAGAAAAAATGAGCATGAGTGAGGAATTATATGGAATATGTAGAGTTTGGTTGTAATAAGACAAAAGTATCCAAAGTCGTCTTAGGCTGTATGCGTATACAACAATTAGGTACACAGGGGGTATGCTCTCTTTTAGATACAGCGCTAGATTGTGGTATCAACTTTATTGATACTGCTGACTGTTATTCAAATGGTCAATCTGAAGAGCTTTTAGGTGATGCTTTTACCCACAATCCTAATTTTAGGGAGACATTCTTTTTACAGAGTAAATGTGGTATCAGAATAGATAGTGATTTTGTAAGCTATGATTTTACTAAAGACTACATTATCTCATGTGTAGAGAACAGTTTAAAAAGATTAAAGACAGATCATTTAGATTGTCTGTTACTTCACCGTCCTGATGCCTTAATGGAGCCTAGTGAAATCGGTGAAGCCTTTAATTCATTAAAGGCATCCGGTAAAGTCCTGAATTTTGGAGTAAGCAATATGAATCCTATGCAGATGAAATTACTGCAAAGTGGTTTAGATTGTGAGCTTGTAGCAAATCAGGTTCAGATGAGTGTTTGCCATACCAGAATGATTGACTCTGGTTTTAATGTAAATATGGATAATGATCCTTCCATAATGCGTGATGGTGGTATTTTAGAGTACTGTCGTTTAAATCATATGGTGGTACAGGCTTGGTCTGTATTACAGTATGGTTTCTTTAAAGGTGTTTTTGTAGGCTCTCCTCTGTACTTAAAGCTAAATTCCGTATTAGATAGAATTGCCTCATCAAGAAATGTATCGGCATCAGCTGTAGCTATAGCATGGGTTTTAAGATACCCAGGACTCATGCAGACTGTAATCGGAACAACTAAACAAAATAGAGTTATAGAGTGCTCTAAGGCCTGTGATGTTCATCTAACTCACAAAGAGTGGTATGAAATCTACCTTGCTGCAGGTAACTCCCTTCCATAAATAAAACTATAAAAAAAAATGAACGCATGATGACTACCAATCTTATGGACAGACCATTTTATTGGTAGTCATTAAATCTCAGAATTTACAAAATAAGAACGATTAGTATGAGAAAAAAAATAAATTAGTGTAGGGAACCTACAGCGATAAGTATTTATCTAGCCTCATCGCTACTATCAGTGTCTAGTGCTGCAACCATGCAAAATTAGAGCCGCTACTACAACATGCTCTTAGATGATGACAGTTCTGCGGAACTAAAAAGTAACAGAGAAGCAGAAAACATAAGTTTTAATGTAGGAAACTACTTTTCAAGCAAAAACACCATTAAAGACATCTTAGAGAGTAAAGAGTTCTCTAGCTTTGCTAATTTACTTGTTCCTGAAACTGATAAGAAAGATCTTAATGTTCATCTAAATGAATTCCAAAGGATCATGCCTTATTATCTCAAAGTGACAGCAAGACATACTATAGAGTCACTGGATTATTTGTATGATGAGGTAAAAAAGGGAAATCAGATTTTTTATCCAATCTACACCCCATAGCACATTAAAGAAAAGGAAGAGTTGAAAGATACCGGCCTTTTTTCTTTAGAGGTAAGAAAAAAGCTCCTTTTGCCTTAATTTTACTAGGAGGCTACTCTTATAAAAGCTTAATTCATGAAGGTTTTCCGTTAACTTTGAGAATATCAAGGGCAGGTTACAATGCTTTTGTGCTCTCCTATCGACAGAAAAAGGTATTAAGCGGTTCTCAGGATCTTGTGAAAGCTGTCAACTACATCAAGAACAACTTCAGCATGTTCGGGGTGTCAAAAGAAGACTACTCTTTATGGTGAGCCTCAACTGGTGCTCAGATCATTATCAATGTTACTCATATCTCTGAGAAGACATTTTCTGCTGGTATTATCATGAGCAAGCCTGCAGTTAACATCTATACCTACCCAATAAGTTTTTATTGTACAAATGAAGATTCTCCTATCTTCATAGTTGTAGGAGAAAATGACAAAATTGTAAATATGACTGTTTTAAAGTCATCAGTTGCAAACCTTAATATCAATGCTAAATATACTGAAATGCCAAGATTAGAGCATGGCTTTGGTATTGATCCTGAGACTGCAGGTAGTATCAACTGGATAAGTCGAGCAATTGCTTTTTGGGGAAAGAATAAAGAAGAGTTCTAGAAAAGAAATTTCAAGTCAAAAAATAAGGGTTAACTCAACGTTAACCCTTTTTATTTTAATAAATCTAGTGATAGATTTTAGCTAGTGCACACAAGCAACTAGACTAATTCAGCCATGTCTTTCGACTAAGATGCGTGATTAGTAAAGTCTTGTATGGCGCGCATTCTCGCGGGCCAACTTTTTGGCGTGACGCTTAATTGCAGAAGCCTTTGCACGTTTACGTACAGTTGTTGGCTTCTCATAGAATTCACGGGCTCTTACATCGGCTAAAATACCGGCTTTTTCGCAAGAGCGCTTGAAACGTCTTAAGGCAACGTCAAATGGCTCGTTCTCACGTACTTTGATGACTGGCATGTGGAAAACCACCTCACTTATTAAATTCCAATGTCAAAAACAGTAGGTCTTTGACGATAAAAACAGAGGCGATTATACAAAAAAATGCTGTTTATGTAAATTGTTTGATCGAAGAAAATTAATGCGTTAAATCACAAATTAATTTATTTAAAGCTCAAATTTTGTTTACACCAAAGCTTTTACCAATAATGTTCCTAAATAACAGGCAATTAGTGCTACACCTACATTTAATGACACATTTAAAAATGCATTAAAGAACAGTCTTTGTTCTATTAAAGACAGTGTGTCAAAACTGAATGTAGAAAAGGTTGTAAGACCACCTAAGAGTCCTGCTGTAAGAAATGACTTTAAATTTGCATTTGATAATACGTAAGGGTGAGTAAGAAATATTCCTATCACAAATGAACCTACAATATTTACAAAAAGCGTTGCTAGAGGAAATGAAAATGATATAGTCAATTTTGAGATGAGTGTTCCTAAAAGAACTCTTAAGATTGCGCCTATAAAACCGCCCATTCCTACACACAATAGATTTAGAAACATTTTACCCCCACTTTGAGCTTACTTCCTTGTATAATCTACCACGTTTGTTTGAGGAGATACTAATATGCTAGCTCTACTACAAAGAGTAAACTTTGCAAAAGTTGTAGTTGATGGAAAGGTTACAGGACAAATAGACAAAGGAATTTTGGCTTTTATCGGACTTGAAAAAGGTGATAATGAGACCAAATGTAAAAGAATGTTCGACAAGATCGTAAAATATAGAATGTTCTACGATGAGAATGAAAAATTGAATCTAAATGTAGAACAGGTATCAGGCAGTATTCTTTTAGTATCTCAATTTACACTGGCAGCTAATACAGCCTCAGGTAACCGTCCTAGTTTTGATCCTGCTATGGCACCTAGTGAGGCAAAAGTTCTTTATGAGAAGTTTACCTCATATGCCCATAGTAAGTTTCCTCGCGTAGAAGAAGGAATATTTGCTGCAGATATGAAAGTAACCCTAGAAAATGATGGTCCGGTTACCTTCATGATTAAATATTAAAAATAAATCTGCAACAAAAAACATAAGTGACTAAAACATTTGCTAAAATAGAACGTTGACTTTTTATCGGATAATATAATGCGCATTTTAGGTATAGAAAGTTCTTGTGACGAAACTGGTGTTGCAATTTATGATGACAAAGAAGGGTTAATTTCTCATACTCTTCATACTCAGATTGCAATGCATGCTGAATACGGTGGTGTCGTCCCAGAACTAGCTTCAAGAGATCATATAAAAAGAGTTGTACCACTAGTAAGGCTGGCCCTAGAAGAAGCTGATATGAAGATGTCAGATCTTTGTGCGATTGCTTATACCTCAGGACCAGGTCTTATCGGTGCTCTTTTATCAGGTGCTATGGAGGCAGGCGCTCTCGCTTATGCTTTAGGAGTTCCCTGTGTTCCTGTTCACCATATGGAAGGTCACCTGTTAGCTCCTATGCTAGAGTCTGAAAAACCAAAGCTTCCATTTGTAGCCTTACTGATATCTGGCGGTCATACTTTACTTATAAAAGTTGAAAAGCCTGGTCTCTATGAGCTATTAGGTCAGTCTGTAGATGATGCAGCTGGTGAAGCTTTTGATAAGACAGCTAAATTATTGGGTATACCTTATCCAGGTGGTCCTGGACTAGAAAAACTGGCTGCTAATGGCAAGTCAGGAGTCTTTGTCTTTCCAAGACCCATGATTAAAAATCCAAACTGTGACTTTAGTTTTGCAGGCTTAAAAACAGCCGTATTAAATGCAACTATTGCTCACAAAGATGATCTAGGAGATGTAAAGGCAGATATCGCTAAAGGCTTTACAGAAGCAATGGCTGACACACTTGAAATTAAGTGTAAACGAGCTTTAAAACAAACTGGTCTTAAGACCTTAGTTGTAGCTGGTGGAGTTTCAGCGAATACAGATATTCGCACCCGTTTGCAGCAATTGATGAATAAGATCCACGGTAAAGCATTTTTTGCAAGAAGAGAATTCTGCACAGATAATGGTGCTATGATCGCTCAGGTTGGCATGCTCCGTTATAAAGCGGGTCAGATAGGAGATTTTAAAATCAAAGTTCATCCAAGATGGCCATTATCAGAGCTAAAAGCTTTGTAAAATATAATGGATAAAAGTGATGGATAAAATCTTTGTAGACAATTTAAAAGTAGAGTGCATTGTAGGAATTCTCCCTTTTGAAAGAGAAAAAACTCAGCCTTTATTTGTTTCTCTGGAGTTAGAAACTCCTCTAGAAGAGGCTGGTAGAACTGGTGCACTTGAAAAAAGTATTGATTATGCACTTTTGTCTGAAAAGGTAAAAGCATATATTGTAAAGCGAAAGGCTGGTCTTTTGGAAGAATTAGCTGTTGAGCTTTGCGATTTGATTGAAAAAGAATTTAAACCTGAATCAGTAAAAATAAGATTGAATAAACCAAAAGCTGTAGCAGATGCTCAGAGTATTGGTATTGAGATCTATAGAAATTTTGGAGTAGAAAATGGCAACTAGAGTGTACCTTGGTGTAGGTTCAAATTTAAATAAGGAAAATGCATTAAGATTTGCAGTCGCCAAAATTGGTCCTCTGTTTAAGAATTTTGAAAAGTCCTCTGTATGGGTAAGCCATGCAATTAGAGCTGGTGAGCCAGACTACTACAATATGGTATTTGGTGGCGACACAGAGGCTTCTTTAGAAGATTTATATGCATGTCTGCAGAAAGTTGAACAGTTAGCTGGTACTGAACTAATGTTCAATAATGGTACAAATTTTGGTGTAAAACGTCGTCTAGATATTGATATCCTTGTATTCGGTGACACTATAACTACTACTCCATGCAAATTACCAAGACATGACATTCAGGACTATCCATTTGTTCTATGCCCTCTATGCGAGTTAGATCCAAATCTTGTACATCCACTATTAAATGTACAAGTAGGTGAAATTTGGCAGGAAATGGAACCTCGTCTTCCTGAGAACAGAAGAGTAGTAAAGACTGAAATCGACTGGTCAGTAGAAGCTCCTCAGTGGCACAATGTTAAGGATTAAAAATGACACTGTTACATGTATTCGTTTTAGCTTTAATTCAAGGTTTAACTGAGTTTTTACCTGTATCTTCAAGCGCCCATCTGATATTCCCTTCAAAGCTTTTAGGCTGGCCTGATCAGGGAATTTCTTTTGATGTGGCAGTTCATGTAGGTACTCTTTTAGCTGTGGTTTTATATTATCTAGCAGACTTAATCAAGATTGCCTCATTTACAGTAGAAGCCTGTGTAAAGCGTAGGGTTACACCTATTGCCAAGATCGGTTTCTGTGTGATTATCGCTACCATTCCTGTATGTGTGTTTGGTGCTATGTTTGAGAAATTAGTTTCATCTGATATCAGAGACAGCATTGAAGTAATTGCAGGAGCTACTATCTTCTTTGGTCTACTTTTAGGTGTCAGCTCTTATGTAAACAAGAAAATGGTTTGGAAGAACCTAGACAGAGTTGAAGGTGCAAGACCTGATTCATTACGTTCTTTAACTTATACTCAAGCAATCATTATTGGTTTTGCTCAGGCTCTAGCTATTATTCCTGGTACCTCACGTTCAGGTATTACTATGACAGCAGGCCTGTTCTTAGGCTTAAAAGCAGAAGCTGCCACAAGGTTCAGCTTCCTCTTATCAATACCTGTTATATTAGCATCAGGCTTATTTGAGGTTATTAAGTTATATAAAGATGAGACTTTAGAACTTCAGTGGGTAAACATGATCATCGGTGGAGCAATTTCATTTATCGTAGCTTTGATTGTGATCCACTTGTTTATGAAGTTTATTTCTCATTCAGGAATGGCGGTATTTGTTATTTATAGAGTGCTGTTGGGTGCTCTGTTACTGTGGATGTTCTAGTAATCAGCACTGGAAATGACACAGAAAAATGGGAGCTTCAGCTCCCGTTTTTTTTCTGCTTTGATTTCCTAAATCTTAGTTTTGATTTAGTCTTAATTTAAAAAATCCTTTTTGAATTTTCAGTTTATTTTGAGGCTTTCTCTCGTAAGTTTTTACCTTCTCTTTTACATTAGCAGGCTTTTCATTACTACTATCGTTTAATTCTTCTTCTGGGAGAGTTTTTATATAGTCTTCGACTAGCTCTACTCTCTTAGAGAACATCTTGTCAGCAATATCCTTGCCTTTAAAACCTGCCTCTACAAACTCTTTAGCTTTGACATTTCTGCAAATGTTAAAGATGGATAAAAAATATTGTGCTCTAGGAAAAGGTCTGTTCTCAAAGCCTTTTCTTCCTAAGAAATCACACATGCAACATAAGACAAAAGGTTCTATTCTTTCAGGTTTTCTCCAAGCATCAAGCTTATCTAATAATGAAACAATGCCTTGTGCGCCTTTTCTGTAAAGATGATGCATTTCAGAGTGGTATAAAACCACAATGTATGCAAATTGCTCGTAATCTGTAGGAACTCTTAATCTTTGGCATAGACACTTTAAAGGTTTGATTCCTAACTGATTGTGAAGTCTATGGTGTGGCCATAAAACTGTAGGGGTTTCTCCTTTGCCTAAGTCATGGCATAACATGGCAAAACGTACAACAGTTGATTTTGTAAGTGTACTTACCTTGTGTAAGGTCATGCAGGTATGTAAGCCAGAGTCGATCTCAGGATGCCATCTTATTGGCCCGGGAATACCAAATAGTTTATTAACCTCTGGTAAGACAACTTTTAGAGCGTCTACTTTTCTTAAAACTAAGATGAACTGTTCTGGATTTTCTGTAGTAAGTGCTTTTTGTAATTCTAAAAACACTCTTTCAGGGGTAAGTTCAGCTAATTCTCCTGAATTTGCAATTTTGCGCATCAATTCTAGGGTTTCATCAGCTATTCTAAAACCTAAGTGATAGTAGCGAGCATAGAATCTTGCAACACGTAAAACTCGTAGAGGATCTTCAATAAATGCATCTGAGACATGACGTAAGATCTTCTTTTTAAGATCTTCTTGTCCATGGTAAGGATCGATAATGTTGCCATCCTCGTCCATAGCCATAGCATTGATGGTTAAATCTCTACGAATAAGATCGTCTTCAAGTGTAATGTTCTGATTAAAATCGCAGGTAAAGCCAACATAGCCATGACCGTTTTTTCTTTCAGTTCTGGCAAGAGCATATTCTTCATGGGTTTTAGGGTGTAAAAATACAGGAAAGTCTCGTCCTACTTGGTTGAAGCCTAGTTTTTTCATTTCTTCAACCGTAGATCCTACGACTACATAATCTCTGTCCGCACCTTTAAGCCCTAAAAGTTGGTCTCTTACAGCGCCACCTACTAAATATACCTGCATTTTGGCTAACCTCTGTTCTTATCTAAATTTTAGCAAAATTTGAGATTAAAGGCACTGAATTGTCAGTGTCTGTTATAATGTTTCTTCAGTCAAAATAAGAATAAAAATGAAGTTATGTACGAGTAGTTATGTACGAGAAGTTTTTTGGTTTAGATGAATTACCTTTTGATGGTTTGCCCGACAACAGGTTTTATTTTGTTGGCAACTGTCAGCATCAAGCATTGGAACTTTTAACCAGTAATCTGTCTAGAAACGGATCAATTTGTATTTTATCTGGTCCGTCAGGCTCAGGTAAAACTACGCTTGTAAGAATGCTTATCCGTTCATTACCAAAACGAATGAGAATCATTGCCATCGATGATCCTAGATTAGATCCTCACATGTTATTGGCAACCATCCTAAGAGCAAGTGGTGTAGTTGCAACTTCTTTTGAATCTATCGCAGAATTGACCCTAAAACTAAGAAAACTTCTAGAACGTTCTGTACAAAGCGGTATTGTGACCACCGTTATCTGCGATGAAGCTCAAGGTCTGTCTGATGAGGTCATCGAACAGATTCGTCTTATTAGTAATATTGAGGGCGAATTAGGCAAGATGATTAACTTCCTCTTGGTAGGACAAGAAGATCTTATCGAAAACATCCAAAAGCCTATGCATAAGATGTTTTGGGGAAGAGTAAAGGCCTTTGCTACCATTAGGGCATTAAAACGAGATGAAGTGCATTCTTATGTTAACTTCAGAATGCAGATGGCAGGTTGTCATGATCCTGTCTTTACCACACGTGCTATCAATATCTTATATAAAGGTACAAAAGGACTTCCTAGAATTATCAACTCTGTAGCTGACAGAGCTTTGTGTATTGCTTTTAATGCTCAGAAGAAGCACGTTTCAGGTCACACCATCAAAAAGGCTATTGAAGTAGTCCGCCATGACAGAAGTCTGTTTGTAGTTGGTGTTAAGACCTTCTTTAAAGAAGTATCATTAGCAATCTTTGCAAAAATACCTTTGTTAGCTTTAGGTGCACTTATAAGTGCTTTAGTCTTTAGTGCCGCCTATGTTTACTTACCTCATAAGCTAGATTCTCAATCTTTGCAGGCTCTTGTAAATAAAGATGCTACCGTTCAAGATAACTACAACAAAGCTTTAAATGCCATGTTGCCGGGAAGAACAGCAAAGAGCAGAGAAGTTGCACTTTTTAATTCATCCGTAAAAGAGAGTCTGTTTAAATCAGATGCTATTGATACTTTAGTAAAAGTATGGGGATACCGTCGTCAAGATGGCGCCAAAAGTACTTGCAATGATTTTGATAGGCTAAATCTAACCTGTAGAACAGTTCAAAAAGATCTTAACTTTGTAAAAACGCTTGATAGACCTGTAGTTCTTTCCTTAAGAAACGATGACTTAGTACCTTTCTATGCTGTGCTTATAGGACTTAACAAAGTAGAGGCATCTTTGCTCATGGGCAATAAGTTATGGAAAGTAAAAAGATCATATTTAAATCATGTTTATGATGGTGAGTTTACCTATATAATCCAAAAGTTAAAAAAAGGAGACAAGTTCGAGGATAAAGTAACAGCTGAGAACTTTGTGAAAGCCTTAAATTCAATAGGCTCATTTACAGAGTACAAAGTACCTGAGATTAAAAATAAAAAAGATCTTAAGGAGAGCTTTGAGAATTATCTAAAACAGTCTGATGATGAAGATCTTGATGCGATAATTGTAGATAAAGCTTTAGGAAAGGGACCAAAACTTGAAAAACAGTAATCTTAAAGAACAGCGAAAACTTCTTAAAGGCTACGGTTTTACCTGGTACAGCGCCTTAAAGATCCTGTTATTCTCCATTGTATTCTCAAGTCTAGGCTTGAGTGCTTTTGTTTTAACTTCAGAATATTCATTTGTTAAAGCAAAAAATGAGGTAGTTGCAAGAGTAGTAAGTACCTATGAGAACATTGTAAAGATTTATGAAGGCTCCCAAAACGGTGATAACTCTTATATTGCAAGTAAAGTCATAGGTTACAAAAACTACAAGTATCCTAATGCTAAAAGCTATGGTCCAAGAGATCTTGATCTTGAGAAAAAGCCAAATTTGGTTAAAGTAAAAGGTCAAAAGTTAAAGCTTACAGAAAACCTCTATAAAGTAAGATTCATAGATTCAAAGTAACGACCTGTAATTGCTCAAAACTTTTTGTTTTGGTTAATTTTCAGAAATAACTGCATAATAAAGTACATATATCACAGATTTAATTTCAATTTATAATCTCTTTATAATCTTAACCTATAATCCCCCTTAGGTATATGTATCGAATTTAAGGATTAAATTATGGCTGACAGAACAAGGCGACAGTCTTTAGTTGTAAGGCTTGCAATCATTATTGTGGTATCTGTACTAATTTCACTTTTAGCAGTTATAACTGTCTTTTATAAAAACTCTTCATCTATTATTGAAAAAGAAATCGTTAACAAACAATTGCCTTCAGAAACATTCCTAATTGCCAATAATGTAAGATCTTATATTGAACCTTACATCAATGAATCTAAAGTTATGGCAACCTCGGCTTATACCATGCAGTGGATTAAAAATGGCGAGAATAAAGAAGGTTACAGTATCTTCAAGCAAGATCGTAAGAATATCATTAAAGAATACGATCTTTTCAGTACTTTCTTAGCTTCATTCGTTTCTCAAACTTATTATTTCAAAGGAGAGTCTTGCGGAAGGCTCGATATTGAAGGTAGAGACTCTTGGCTTAAATACACTTTAGATTGCAAAGATGTTTATGATGTAAACATGGACTTTGACAGAGTTTCAGGTGAATTAGCCCTTTTCATTAACTACAAAATGATTGATGAAAAAGGAGACTTAATCGGTATTACTGGTACTGCTGCAAAGTTAAACAATCTTTTAAAGATGTTAAAAGCACAAAAATTCGGTGAGACAGGTTACTTTTTCTGCGTCAATGAACAGGGCTTAATTCAGTTACATCAAAATGATAGTTACATTCTAAAAAAGAACGTCAATGACTTTGATCCTAAGTTTTTATCTGTAATTAAGAGAGCTAGTACCGATAAAAATCATCTTACCTACTACACCTCACCTGTAGATCACAAAGACTACATTATCGTAGCTGTAAAAGATAAGCTTTTAAACTGGATAATTGTAGGTAAGATTGCTAAAAACGAGGTGATGGCACCACTAAATACTATGCTCATTGAATCATCCGTGCTGATGATAATCGCTTTAATTGCAATGCTAGGCATCGTCTACTACATTGGTAAGTTATTAAGCTCAAGATTAGGTCTTTTAAAACTTAACATTAAGAACTTCTCAGACTTCTTTGAAAGAAAGACCGATACTCCTAATCTAAAAAGACCTAAGAACTTTGATGAAATTGGTTTAGCTGTAGGCACCCTGTGCGAAATGGCTGATAAAATCGAAGCTGGTTTGGAGGATAACTCTCGTTCTATCGTTGCCGTGCATGACGTGCTTAATAAAGTAAATGCAGGTAATTTCTCAGAGCATGTAAGTTACAGATCAAAAGATCCTTATATTTCAGAGCTAGTTGTATCTTTAGATGCAGCTCTTAGCAACATCAATTCTGTAATGGAAAGTGTGGATACTGTTTTAAATTCATACGTTCACAATGACTTTACAGCAAGAGTTGAGGATGGTAATTATCAGGGTAAATATCTAGAGCTTGTAAATGGAATTAACAGATTAGGTCAGGTAATGTGTGAAATTCTCAAGGCTCAAAAGCAGTTATCAGACGATCTAAAAGAAAAATCAGTATCTCAAAATAAATCTATTAGCTCTGTTTATGACGCTCTACATGATCAGTTAAGACTTATAGAAAACACCACTGATGCAACTAAAACAATTACCGAGTCAAATACAGCTGTGGTAAATGAAACTGAAGAAATAGAGAATAATGCCTCTAAGATTCAAAATGTAGTGTCTATCATCAGAGAAATTGCAGATCAGACGAACTTACTGGCTTTAAATGCAGCTATTGAGGCGGCTCGAGCTGGAGCTGCTGGTAAAGGTTTTGCCGTGGTCGCAGATGAGGTTCGCTCACTTGCGGCAAGCACTCAGAGCAGTCTTGGTGATATAGTAAAAATTTCGCAAGAGCTTTTAGACAATATAGATAATTTAAAGAATAGTGTGAAGTCTCAAACGGAGTCAATCTCAATGATTGAGAAATCGTCAGATGAATTAAAAGAAAACAGTATTAGTAATTCATCATTGGTTGAACAGTCAAACGACATTTCAAAAGACTTAGGTGTAGTTGCTAATCGAATTATAGAAGAAATCTCTTCAAGAAAGTTTTAATCTGAATTTCGTATAAAGCGAGATTCATTTAAGATGCGGGTACGACATCGCGTTATTAAGAATTACGGCAAACAAATCGAACCGATCAACATCACATAATTTTTCGGTTCACTTGATGCCAAACAAGTTAATATAAACTTGTAGCTTAACGTTACAGGTTAACTACAGTATATGATTAACAAACAATTTTTGTGATAACAATCTGCCCCATTTGTTGGCCGTAATTAAGAATGAATACTTTTAAAAAATGAGATTAACATCACTCTTTTTTTAAGAAATTACAAAACTAATTGTATAAAATTAAAGTCAAAAAGAATGCTTGGCACACATTGTCATGAGGATTGTGCTTTTATATTTTTAAAGCATCATAAAAGGGATGTAAATAATGAAAATTTCAAAAGTTGCTATCGCCATTACATCATTGCTTGTTTGTTCTAATGTTTACGCAACCACTGTTCTAAAAGTCTGGGAGGATGTCCAAAAGTCACATGGCATTGCACAAGCTGTTGCAGATTTTGAAGCTCTGAATGATTGTAAAGTTGTTGTAGAAGAAGTACCTTTTATTTCTCAGGTTGATAGATTAAGACTTGAAGGTCCTTCAGGAGATGGTCCTGATGTTTTAATGATACCTGCTGATAGAGTAGGTGCTGCTACTGTTCAGGGCTTAATTGCTCCAATAAAATTCATGCAAGAAGATCAGGATAAGTATATCCGTTCTGCTGTATCTGCTTTTGCTCAGGGTGGCGAAATCTATGCAGTTCCAAAAGTTGTTGAAACTCTAGTTCTTTTCTACAACAAAGATATCTTAAAACAGCCTTATGATACTTTAAATGAGTACTATGACTATGCTATGAAAAAGAAGGCTACTTCTGACGATGAATATGGTTTTATCGCAAAGTGGGATTCTTTTTACTACGCATATGGCGTAATGCAACCTTATGGTGCTTATGTATTCGGAACTGATTCAGACGGAAATCTAGATTCCAGAGATGTAGGGTTAGCCAATGAAGGCGCAATTAAAAGCGTAGAGCTAATTAAAAAGTTTTTTGAAACAGGCTGTATTCCTGATTCTGTAAGAGGTGATAAAGGTCAGAACACTATTGATGATCTCTTTACTAAAGGTAAGGTAGCTGCAATTATCAATGGTCCATGGGCTCTAGAACCATACGCTAAGGCTAAGTTAAACTTTGGTGTATTACCTCTTCCAATCCTACCTAACGGTAAGCCTATGAGCTCATTTTTAGGTGTAAAAGGTTATGCTATTTCAACCTGGTCTAATGAGCATGATTTAGCTGAACAATTTTTACAGTTCATAAACCAGCCAAAATATGCAAAGGTTCGTTATCAGAAAACGCAGGAGATCCCTCCTATCAAGTCTGTAATGGCTGATCCTATCATTACAAATGACGATTTCGCTAATGCAATTGCAGTTCAGGCAAGTAGAGCTGTACCTATTCCTTCAATTCCAGAAATGTCCGAAGTTTGGGGACCTTTCGATGGCGCACTTGACGTAGCAATCAGCGGTAAGGACAATGTAGAAGACGCACTAAAGTCAGCTGTAGAGCACATTGATTATCAGATTGAAGCTTTCCGCTCTGGTCTTTAAGTAACTTATCAGGTCTGAATTTTAAATCGATAATTTTGGTTTTACTTTCAGATCTGGTTTACAGGAATTTAATATGAACAAATTCTCTAAAGGACTTTTGCTGAGTTTAGCCTTAGTTTATTCTCATGAGATTCTCGCAACAGAAAGGCTTGTGGTTTGGGAAGACGTAGGTCGTGCATCTACCATCGAATCAGCCGTAAAAGACTTTGAAAAGATCTACGACTGTGATGTTGATGTCCTTGAAAAGCCTATGTACCATCAGGTTGAACTTTTAGAAAAGCAGGGGCCAAAAGGTGAAGGCCCAGATGTGGTGGTTTTAGCCTCAGATATGGTTGGCGTGGCAAAAGACAAAAATCTGATTTCTCAAATTCATTTTATGCAGGTAGAAAACAGCCAATATCTGCCAAATTCAATTGCATCTGTTACTTTTGACGGAGAGCTTTACTCTGTTCCAAAGACAATCGAAACTTTAATCCTTTTCTATAATAAAGATCTCTTAAAAGAGCCTCCTAGTACTCTTGAAGAATATGTTGATTTGTCAAAGAAGCTACGCAAGAAAGGAAAGTATGGTCTTTTAGCAAAATGGGAGCTTTTCTATACAACCTATGCTCTCATGCATGGTTATGGAGCTTATATCTTTAGAACAGACAACGATGGTACTATCAATTTAAATTCATATGGTTTAGATTCTGATGGTGCTGTAGAGTCATTAAAAGTCTTGCGAAAGATGTCAAAAGCTGATCTAGTATATGATTGTGTGTCAGGTGTTGATGGCTATAACAGAATGTATGAGCTTTTTTCCACTAAAAAAGCTATTGCCGTGATTAACGGACCTTGGGCAATTGAGGATTATTTAAAGGCTGGTATCAACTTTGGTATAACCACACTTCCTACTCTTCCAAATGGTAATCCCATGGCAGGATTTTTAGGTACTAAAGGATATTCAATTTCTAAATGGTCTACACATAAAGATTTAGCTGAGGATTTTCTTCGCTTTATAAATGAGCATAAATATGCTTTATTAAGATATAAAGAGAGCAGGCAGGTACCTCCTGTAATTTCTGTGTTGCAAGATCCTTCGTTAGCTAATGACGAGCTTATCCAGGTTATAGCTCAGCAGTCTGTACATGCTGTAAATATGCCTTCAATTCCTGAGATGTCATATGTTTGGTCTGTGATGGATAAAGCAATATGGAAAGTAACCCATGCAGAACTGCCTATTGACCATATTCTTGAGGATGCAAGAAAGGATATCGAGTCATACATCCAAACTAGGATCAAAAATAATTAGAAAAGTAAGGATCACTATCTATTAGACAATTAAAAAAAGGATTTCAATTTTTATCTCAATTAAAGTCGAAATGGATAAAAGAACCAATTGAGAGTCTGCTAAAGGAGATCTTTTCATGAAATGTCTAGTAGATCTTATTGTTCACTTATAAGTCTTAAAATTTAGTTTTCTCTATCCGATAATATTCTTATTAGGTCAGCAAAGATCGTAGAACCTGACCATCTATAAAAAATAATAACTCTATAAAAGCAATTATAAGAGGACAAACTATGTCAATGAAAAAAGCAAAAATCTATGCAGTCATAGGAAGTTTATTTCTTTCACTAAATGTAGCTTATGCGGCTGATTTAGTTGTGTGGGAAGATCTTGGTAAGGCTCATGGAATCGAAAAGGCTGTAGCTCAGTTTGAAAAAGAAAATAACTGTAAGGTAATTTTAAAAGATTCTGACTATGTAGGTCATTTAACTGCTTATGAGAAGGCTGTAAAGGATGGTTCTCAGATCCCAGATGTTTTGATGTTACCTGCCGATAGAGTAGGATCTGCAGCTAAAGACGGACTTATTGCTCCTCTTTCATTCATGAAAAATGAAGAGCAAAAATATCTGCAATCATCTATCTCTGCTTTTACCTATCAAGGAAATATTTACGCTGTTCCTCGCTCAATGGAAACTATGGTTGTTTATTACAATCAGGATCTTATAAAGTATCCTTTTGAGCATTTTGAAGATTACTACAAACTCTCAAAAGAACTTAAAGCTAAAGGTAAGTACGGCATCATAGGTAAATGGGATTTTATTTATTTTGCATACGGTTTCTTAAAAGGCTATGGCGGCTATATATTTGGTAAAAATGCTGATGGTTCTTTAAATCCAAAAGATTTAGGTTTAGCAACAGACAATGCCGTAAAAGCGGCAACATATTTAGCTCAGGTATGTAAAGACATTTTACCAACATCTGTTTTAGGCAATGATGGATTTGGTGAAATTGAGAATTTGTTTAACACAGGTAAAGCTGCTGCTGTTATTACAGGCCCATGGGAACTGGAGACATTTGCAAAATCAGGCATTAACTATGGTGTAGCTCCATTACCACGTATGCCAAATGGCAAGTTTATGACTCCATTTTTAGGATTTAGAGGTTATGCAATCACAGCAAAAAGTTCAAATAAAGCATTAGCAGAAAAATTCTTAAAGTTTATTAACCAAACTAAATACGCTTTAGAAAGATATCAGTCAATTTTAGAGTTGCCTCCAATTCATGAGATTTTGACAAATCCTTTAATCAACAATGACGATTTTGCTAACGCAATTGCGGTTCAAGCTTTAAATGCTGAACCTATTCCTTCAATTCCTGAAATGGCTTTAGTTTGGGATCCTATGAACGCAGCTATTTCTGATATTGTTACAGGTAAAGCATCTGCAGAAAATGCTTTGAACAATGCTAAAAGACAAATTCAGTCTGCGATTGATGGTAATAGTTCTGCTTCTCAGAAAGCTCAAAATGAAGAAAAAGAAACTACATCTCCTGATTTAGATGAATCAATTGCAACAGAAGACACCGCTGCCTCTGATAATGAAGATTCATTAGCTCATAGCTCTGAGGCTTTAGAGTCTGATGCTAATGATGGCGTTTCAAACGATGAGACTGTATCTCATGATCAAGATGAAAATGTTGATGAAGCTTTCAGCGTAGAAGTTGAAAATGCTCCTACTGAGGCAACCAAGTCTGATGATACTTCATCAAAATCTGAAGATACAGCAACTACTGAAAATAAAAAAACAGAAGAGAAGAAATCTGTTTCTTTAGACAGCTTAGACTTTGGTTAGTCAGTAATTTTTTTATCATACCATAACAAAAGCCTGCTAATTTAGCAGGCTTCTTTTAAGAGGGAGTTAATGTTTTTAACTATCTCTTTAGGCAGTTAACAGCCTGTCTTTCAACACCAAGACATAACACATATCTTTCTAAGAATGCATTAAATCCTTCTACTCCCTTTGGATTAGGATCGATCTTAGAGCCTTGAGCATCATGGAATACCTTGTTCTCTAAGAATTCAGGCAGAGTCTCACCATCTTTTTGTGCACGGTAAGCAGCTAATAGAGCTATACCCCAAGCTCCGCCTTCACCTGCTGTAGTCATTACCCAAACAGGAATATTAAGAGCATCAGCCATAATAGACTGACCAACACCTTTAGTCTTGAATAAACCACCGTGACCTAAGAGCTTATCAACTTTTACATGCTCCTTTTTCAGGATATCCATACCTAGACGGATAGCACCTAATGAGGTGTTTAGATTTGATCTGAATAGATTGCCTACAGTGAACTTTGAAGTTGGCATTCTAGCAAGTAATGGTCTACCTTCAGGCATTGAAGTTATATTCTCTCCTGATAAATAGCCATAGGTAATAATACCGTCACAATCAGGAGCGCCGTTGTTTAAAGCCTCATTATATAGAGTCTTAAACAGAGTGTTCATATCCATGTCAATATGAGCAGCCTTTAAGAAGTCTGCAAATAGACCTACCCAAGCGTTCAGATCTGAGGTGCAGTTGTTTGCATGTACCATTGCAACCTGCAGACCGTCAGGTGTAGTTACGCAGTCAATTTCTCTGTGTAATTTCTCTAATGCTTTTTCTAGAACAACCATAGCAAAGATAGAGGTACCAGCTGAAACATTACCTGTTCTTACAGCAACAGAATTGGTGGCAACCATACCGGTACCAGCATCACCTTCAGGAGGGCAGATTGGGCAACCGGACTCAAGATTTCCTGAAACATCAAGAAGTTTTGCACCTTCTTCGGTTAGAGAGCCAGCATCATCACCTGCGCATAAAACTTTAGGTAATAGATGCTCTAAGGTGTAAGGCATTTTCTCTTCAAATAAGATCTTATTGAACTGCTCTAAATACTTTTTGTTGTAGTCATGAGTATTTGAGTCAATAGGGAACATTCCAGATGCGTCGCCAACACCTAAAACTTTCTGACCAGTTAACTTCCAGTGAACATAACCTGCTAGAGTTGTGAAGAAATCAACTGAGATTACGTGCTTTTCTTTATTTAAAATGCACTGATACAGGTGAGAAATACTCCATCTTTCAGGAATATTAAACTGGAATAATTCAGTTAGCTTTTCAGCAGCTTCAGTGGTATTAGCATTTCTCCAAGTTCTAAATTGAGCTAGATGGTTACCATTTTTATCAAAAGCCATATAGCCGTGCATCATAGCAGAGAATCCGATTGATGCTAATTTCTTGATTTGTACACCATACTGATTTTGAACATCTTTTTGCAGATTCTGATAGCAGTCTTGTAATCCAGACCAAATATCATCTAAATGGTAAGTCCACAGACCATCTTCAAGTCTGTTTTCCCATTCATGAGCACCTTGTGCAATTGGTTTGAAGGTATCTGGCTCAATTAAAACAGCCTTAATTCTAGTTGAACCGAATTCAATACCAAGGATTGACTTACCTTCAGCAATAATATTCTTAATCTCAGACATTCTGTCACCTTATGTGTAAAACAAACGATATGTTTTAAGTATATATTACAAACGTTTGCGTAATTGTTATAAAGCTCACTATTTTGAGATTTGTTTAAAAATATTTATTTTAATAAAATCAATATGATAACCAAATATGTTGATATGTGTTAAGTTTTTTGAAAAATCTTTACGAAAAAATCCGTGTTACAAACGCTTAGTTCTAAAAAAAGCATTGAAGATAAATCTCCAGCCAGAAAAGATATCAGGCTGTTTATGTAAGCTCCCTAAGAATAATTAAGTGTTACTGATGCTTTTATCTACAAAGTTTCTTAAAATGCTAGATGTAAAGTAAAAAGATTAAATACACAGGAAAGTAAAATGAGATATCTTGTAATATCAGATATTCATGGTGGTGCTAGAGAGCTTGAAAAGACCTTATGCTATTTTGAGAAATTTGAATGTGACTACATTGTCCTCTTAGGTGATCTTTTAAATCATGGACCAAGAAATACGGTACCTGAAAGCTATGATCCTATGAGAGTAGGGGAGCTTTTAAACTCTTATAAACAGAACTTAATCTCAATCCGTGGCAATTGTGACAGTGAAGTCGATTCAATGGTTCTTGATTTTCCATGCAATGCCCCATACGGCTATATTAACCTTAAACTCAAAGATAAATATCAGAAGCTCTTTTTAACACACGGTCACCTGTATGACATTGACTCTGAAAAAGTAATTAAAAAGTTAGCTCTTGAAAAAGGTGACATAGTCTTATCAGGACATACCCATGTTTCAGGTATCTTTAAAAAAGACAGTGGCATAATCAATATCAATCCAGGTTCAATTACCATCCCTAAAGGTGGTACTAAGGCAGGATTTGCTGTTATTGAAGAAGAAAAAATAGATCTTTACGATCTTGAAGGCGAAGTAATTGCTACCTACAAGTTTTAAAGTGAATTTTGGAGAAAGAAATGTTAGCTACATCAATTGATCTTGTAACAAAATACGACTATTTATCAGAAAAATTTAAAAAGGCATACCATTGGCTTGCAACAAACGACACTGCCAAAATGGAAGATGGCAGATACGACATTTGTGATGGTGTGTTTGCGATGGTTCAAAGATATGAAACGGTAGATTTTAACGAGGCAAGATTTGAATCTCATAAAGACTATTTTGACATTCAGTACATAGCAGAAGGTTTTGAAAGCTTTGGTATGGGCTTAGTCAAAGATTGTGAGTTAAATGAAAGTGTTAAAGAAAAAGACGTTTATTTCTATGACACTCCAAAGTTTTACACTCAGGTAAATTTAAAAGCAGGTGATTTAGTTGTAGTTCCACCTGAGGAAGTTCATCAGCCAAGAGCTTGCTATAACGGACAGAAAATGACCGTAACTAAAGTTGTTATTAAAGTTAAGGTATAAAGCGCATAGCAAAGCCTTCGTGATTGAATTTGTGAAATTTTTTTTGAAAAAAGATCAAAAATAATTTGACAAGAATAAAAAAAAGTCTATAATGCATTTCCGTTGTCACGAACGACAACGCAAAAAGTAAAACTCAAGCAGTTTTATAAAAGTTCTTTAAAAACAAGTACGGACAATCTGTG
>OIYY01000562.1_pt1 | contig 25480 bp, 12 predicted proteins | sample 1588341 | NCBI WGS metagenome assembly OIYY01 (sample SAMN03283287) | human gut metagenome | biome: human-associated habitat; material: feces | host: Homo sapiens | place: Peru | collected 2012 | reverse complement strand
ATGTCTGGGTTGAGAGCGACTATAACGGTATCCTTGACGGCTGGCACGAAACGCAGGCTGACATCAACATTGAAGAGCCCGTTCTGAACGGTATAAAGGTCACTCTGAAAAATGCAGCAGGCGCAACTGTTGCAACTACCTATACTGACTTTGCCGGATACTATGAATTCCTTGCTCTGAAACCCGGCACATACAAGGTCGAGTATGAGGAGACAGACAAGACCGCTGCTGACAAGAAAGTCTTGCCGGAAGAATACGATTATTTTGGATTCCTCGTTTCCCCGACGGCAACTACCGATAAAAAGACTCAGATGGGCAACGATGCCACGGCTGTCATGCAGAACAACAAGGTAGCCAAGGCAGTTTCTAAGACCTATCAGATTCCCGATACCCGCGTTGTAAACCTGAGCAATGAGAAGGATTTCTATGTCAGCACAGCGAACTGCGCAATGTACATTCCTTCCAAGGTTTACGGTTACATCTGGCAGGACGATAACTACAACGGAATTCGGGAAGCCAACGAAACAGAGAATGTAAAAACACACATCTACCTGCGCCGTACAACGAAATCTCAGTTTGCTGATGCGGATGAGCAGGGAACAAACGTCAGTGGTCATCTGCTGTACAAGTCCTACAATGTATTTGGTGAACTTGTCGGCAATGGTGATTTGAATACGGCAGCAGACGGTTACTACGAGTACGATTACCTCGAACCCGGTATCTATTATGTCGTATTTGATAACACCTATGATTACTACGGTCAGACTCTTATTAACCAAGGCAATGACGATACACTGGATTCCGAGGCACAGCCGAACATCTCTCTGGACCGCAGCCATATGTATTGCGCATGGATTGGAGACATCGAGCTGCCTGTAAACACAAAGACGGAATACAATGTGCTCAGTAAACATAATGACGCAGGTTTTATCCGTCTGTTGACAGATTTTGATTTAAAGAAAATCGAAGACCTATCCGGTATCTCATTCGAGAATGTTAAGTTCGACTACGAGATTTACGAGAAGGCAGATAATTCCGGTAAATCTGTATTCCCAAATGGTCCTTACACTACGGTTCCTGTAAAACCGGGCGATACTTCTATCAAGACGGAGCATCTGACTACAGACGAGAATGGTCTGATTCATTTCACGAATCAGGATATTGCCACCTATCATTTGACAGAAACAGAGACTCTACCCGGCTATGTGCGGGATACAAAGACTCATGTTATCAAGGTCATGCCGGAAACAGCAGTTGAGAACAATAACCTTGTCTGGAAAACCTACATTTCGGTAGACGGCGTTCGTCAGGCAGACAATCTGTACACACTCAAAAACACAAGCGAAACCACAAATCTGACTGTCACCAAAAAGTGGGATGATGCCAATGACCAAGATGGCATCCGTAAAAATGCCGTCATCACGCTGAAAGGCACAGTTACATTGCCCGATGGCAAGACTGAGGCAGTTCCGCTACAGAAGGCATACACAACAACATTCAAAGCGACGGATACCTACCTGACTTATACATTCCGCTCGATTCCTGCCTACTACAAAGGACAGACAATTCAATACACGGTCGTCGAAAATCCGATGGATGGTTATACCGCCATTGTAAGCAACACAACAGGCTCCGTTAACAACGGCTATGCTATCACTGTTACGAACAAGCATGTTCCGCAGTTTGACGACTTTACGGTAGTCAAAGTCTGGGACGACAGCAACAATGTTGATGGTCTGCGCCCCGACAGTGTTACAATTCACATGAATGGCTCGGATGGTTCTTCTACGGAAGCAACATTGAGCAATACAAAGGATTGGAAGTACACCTTCAAGCATATACCTCTGTTTGATGCGAACGGTAACGAAATCACTTATACAATCACAGAAGATGCGGTAGCAGGGTACACCTACACCGTCACGAACGAAGGCCGCTCGTTCACAATCACGAACAGCCATGTGCAGGAAACACTCAGCATCCCAGTCACGAAGACTTGGGAAGACAACGGAAACCAAGACGGCGTTCGTCCGTCTGCTATCCATGTTATCCTGATGGGTTCTGACGGAAATGTTTACGAAGCAAACCTGACAGCAGCAGGAAAGTGGAAGTACGAATTCAAAGACCTGCCGCGCTACTGGATGGAAGGTGTTGCGATTGACTACACTCTGAGTGAGGAAACAGTCGATAGTTACACCTACAAAATCGAGGGTGATGCAGATACTGGATTCACCGTGACCAACGAACATATTCCTGCGGTTACGAATGTTGTAATCAACAAGTATTGGGAAGATGCTGCCAACCAAGACGGCGTGCGCCCTGACTCTGTATCGGTTACACTTTCCGGCTCTGACGGCAAGACCTATAAAGCAACGCTCACCAAGGATGGCGGATTCTCTGAAACATTCGAGAATCTTCCCGTGTTCTTCAACAACGGCACGAAAATCGCTTATACGGTAACAGAAGATGCCGTCGCAGGATACATTGGCAAAACTGCAACAGATGATACCGGATATGTTCTGAGCATCACCAATACGCATACACCAGAAACCATCAGCAAGACAATTACAAAGACATGGGATGATAACGATAACCAAGACGGTATCCGTCCTACGAATGTAAAGGTTGAGCTGTACGGTACAGATGGCACGCTCCGCACGCAGTATCTGACCAAGGACAACAATTGGAGCTACAGCTTCGAGAACCTGCCAAAGTATCAGAACGAAGGAACGATTATTCTCTATACCGCCAAAGAAGAAGCGGTTGAAGGTTACACGCGGAAATCCGTAACTACCGCTACTGGCTTTAATTTTACGAATACTCACGAGCCTCAGACCGTGACTTACGGCGCTACAAAGGTATGGCTTGATGACGATAACCGTGATGGTGTTCGTCCGAACTCTATTACCTTGGCCCTTAATGGTTCTGATGGTTCTAAGTACACAAAACAAATGACTGCCGCTTCTAATTGGAGCGATGTGACATTCGAGCGTATCCCGATGTTCAATAACGGTAAGTATATCACTTACACGCTGAGCGAGAATGATGTCCCCTCGTATGTAAACTCGGTAGCAGTATCGGAAGATGGTAAGTTCTTTACTGTCACGAATACGCATACGCCCGACCATGCAATCATTAAGATTACTGAGGTCTGGCATGACGAGAATGACCAAGACGGTATTCGTCCTAAGAAAGTAGCCACTATCATCGTCGGCTCCAACGGAAACCGCCATGAAGTGCCGCTGCACTCTTCCGGCGACTGGCATTATACCTGCGATGACCTTGTGAAGTATTGGAAGAACGGTCAGCTTGTTGATTATACCGTAGAAGCGGTTACGATTGACGGCTATACCTCTGAGGTAAAGAGTCTCGGCAATAATGTCTTCGAGGTACACAACACGCATATTCCCGAAACGATTTCCAAGACTGTCACTAAGACTTGGAAAGACAACGAAAATCAGGATGGTATTCGTCCCGCATCCGTAACGGTAACACTGACGGGAAGCAATGCAGTATCCAAGACCGCTACTCTCAATGAGGAAAACGGCTGGACTGCCACATTCGAGAACCTGCCGAAGCGCGACCACGGCAACATCGTTGCCTACAATGTAAAGGAATCTGATGTTGAAGGCTACGAAGCCAGCATCGTCAAGACCGAAGATGGATTCCAGCTCATCAATGAACATGATTCCGAGACTACGCTGCGTACCGCAACGCTGGTCTGGCGTGATGAGAACAATCAAGACGGCATCCGTCCCGACACTGTCACCTATACGCTGCACGGCTCTGATGGTAGTGAAGTCGAGAAGACAGTAAGCAAAGATGATTCTTGGGTTGATGTGATGTTCGAGGACCTGCCTGTATATCAGAATGGTCAGAAAGTCACCTATACGCTGACGGAATCTACCGTTGATGGCTACACTACCGATATTCGCGACAACGGACATACCTTTACTGTTACCAATACTCATATTCCTGCTGTTGTCAATGTGGATGTCACAAAGGTCTGGACGGACGGAGAGAACCAAGACGGCAATCGTCCCGATTCTATCTCTGTCATTCTGACGGGCAACGATGGTAACCGCTATACTGCAACCATCACCGCAGCGAATAACTGGAAGTACACTTTCTCAAAGCTGCCAAAGTTCTTCAATGAAGGCACGCAAATCGAGTACACACTCGCAGAAGATGCTGCGTCCGGTTACAGCAATATCATCGAAAAGAAAGATGACTACACCTTCGTTCTGACAAACAAATATAGTCCCGCAACCGTTGATATTCCGGTTGTGAAAAAATGGAATGATGACAACGACCGCGATGGTGCAAGACCTGAATCCGTCAACATCGTGCTGAACGGCAGCGACGGTAAGCTCTACACTGGAACGCTCTCCGCAGAGAACGGATACACCTATGTGTTCCAGTCTGTACCGAAGTTCCATAACAGCGGTACGCTTATCAGCTACACGGTTGCTGAGGAGAAGGTTGCAGGATATACCACAGAGGTCGCAAAGGATTCTTCCGGCTATAAATTCACGCTGACCAATACGAAATCTATTGAGACGGTCACAAAGACTGTATCTAAGGTTTGGGAAGACAGCAATAACCAAGATGGTCTGCGTCCGTCCGCTATCACGGTTATTCTGACAGGTGACGATGGCAGCCGCTACTTAAAATCGGTATCTGCAGCAGAAAACTGGACGACAACATTCGAGAATCTGCCGAAGAATCAGAACCACGGTCAGAGCATCCAGTATACTGTATCGGAGGCATTCGTTTCCGGCTATACGGATGAGGTTACTCAGAACGGAAATAACTACACCATCACCAATACACATATGCCCGCTACTACTGAGCTCTTTGTCACAAAGACTTGGAAGGATAACGGAAACAATGACGGCATGCGTCCTGACGAAATCACTGTTACAGCACATGGTTCTGATGGTCGCAGCTATACCGAAAAGCTGAACGCCGACAACCAGTGGTCTGTCATGTTCTCCAACCTGCCGAAATATGCAAACGGAAAGACGATTGACTATACGCTGACTGAGGAAGCTGTTCCGGGCTATACATCTTCCATCACACGCAATGGCAAGTCCTTCACGCTCATCAACACTCATGTGGATGAGACGAAGAACATCACTATTACAAAAGCATGGAATGATGAAAACAACCAAGACGGTCTGCGTCCAAAATCCATTACTGCTGTTGTAAACGGTAGCGATGGCAGCGCACGATTCGTTCAGTTGTTCGAGAGCCAGAACTGGACAACCAGCCTCAACAATCTGCCGAAGTACAAGAACAGCACGGAAGTTCAGTATACCGTAAAGGAAAATGCGATTTCCGGCTACGAAACCGAAATCAAACAGACAGGGGATAGCTACACCATCACCAATACGCACGCACCCGCTGTTGTCACAGTCTCCGTCGTGAAGATTTGGGATGATGAAAGCAACCAAGATGGCATCCGCCCGTCTCTGATTCAAGTGACGCTGACAGGTTCTGATGGCTCTACGCACAATGCAGCTATTACCAAAAACGATGGCTGGACATATCAGTTCAAAGACCTGCCGCAATACAAGAACGGCGTGAAGATTGACTATACCTTACAGGAAGCAGACAGCAATCCGTACACTTACGAGATTGTTAAGGGCTCTGACGGGTACAGCTTCACCATCACCAACAACTATGTACCTGCTGCTGTGAATGTACCTGTCACCACCATCTGGAACGATGACAACAACCGCGATGGTATCCGCGCAAAAGAAACGGTCATCACGCTGCAAGGCTCGAACGGTAAAGTCTATCAGCATATCGTAACCGATAAAGATAGCTTTGCAACCGTATTTGAGGATGTGCCGAAATTCTTCGATGAAGGCAAAGAAGTCGTATACACTGTCACTCAGAATGAGGTTGACGGATATACTACTGATGTTACCAACACCGATAAGTACACATTCCAAATCACGAATACCCACGAGCCGGAGAAACTGGCTAAGACAGTCACTAAGGTCTGGGATGACAACAACAATCAAGACGGTCTGCGTCCGAACACGCTGCGTATCGCTCTGACCGGAACCGATGGCACCTACATTGAAAAGAACCTTTCCGCCGCAAACAACTGGACAGAAACCTTCGAGGGTCTGTACAAGTATTTCAAGGAAGGAACTCCGATTCAGTACACCATTGATGAAGAAGCGGTTGGCGGTTACGAAAAGGAAATTTCCGAAAAGGATAACCTTATCACCATCACGAACACACATGCACCCGAAAAGCTCGACTTGATTGTGAATGTCGTTTGGAACGACGCAAACAATCAAGACGGCTACCGACCCGATGCTGCGACTATCCACATGAGCGGAACCGATGGCACGCAGGACACGAGAGACTTTACTAAGGATTCTTCTTGGTCGTCTATCGTTTTCAAAGACCTCGACCGCTTTAAGGATGGCACGGAAATCAAGTATACTGTGACGGAAGATGAAATCCCGCAGTACACGACCAGCGTTGTCGCCAACGGCAATGTGGTAACGGTCACAAACACGCACATCCCGGAAATTACGCTGCGCAATATCAGCGTTATTTGGGAAGATAACGATGACCAAGATGGTATTCGCCCCGACGCTGTCAATATCAAGCTCAAAGGAAACGACAAGCTCGTTGATTCCTCTGAACTGAATGAAGATGTCAAGTGGAAGCATTCCTTTACGAAGCTGCCTGTAAGAGAAAACGGAAACGAAATCTCTTATACGGCAGAAGAGAATGAGATTCCCGGCTACACGACTACTATCGAAAAGACCGATACGGGCTATGTATTCACCAATACACATATTCCAGAAACCGTAACGGTCACAGTGGATAAGGTTTGGGATGACAGCGAAAACCAAGATGGTCTTCGTCCCGACACTATCCATATCAAGCTGGTATCTAACGGTATTGCGAAAGACGCTTATCTGGATGCGGATTCCAACTGGCATCTGGAATTTGAGGGCCTGCCGAAGTACCGTGACCATGGCATCCTGAACGAATATAGCGTGCAGGAAGTTGATGTAGACGGCTATACCAGCACGGTTACAACCGAAGATGGTTACGCCTTTACCATCAAGAACGACCATGTACCTGCTGTCATCGACATTCCCATTACAGAGGAATGGATTGATGATAACAACCGTGACGGTCTGCGTCCTGATTCCCATACCGTGATTCTCACTGATGGAATCAATACTATTGAGGAAATTGTTCTGGATAAGGATAACGGATACGGAACTGTTCTGAAAGATATGCCGAAGTATAAGAATGGCGTAGAGATTGACTATCAAATCAAAGATTTCAAGGTCGATGGATATACCACTAATATCTTTAAGGGCGACAGTGTAAAGGATTTTAAGGTTACCAATACACATGTTCCCGAAATGGTAACTGTAACTGTGACAGAAGGATGGCATGACCAATCCGACTACGATAAGATTCGTCCGGAGGAAATTGCCCTGACATTGACCGGTTCGGATGGCAATGTATATGAGAAGACCGTAAACAAGGAAACTTGGACTGCGGTATTCTCTGACCTGCCGAAGAACAGCAAGGGAGAGCAAATCATTTATACTCTTACACAAGAGGGTATAAAGGAATATAGCACCACCATCACCAATAACCAGACAGATACAATTACAGTCATCAACGAGCATGAACCCGTTAAGACCATCACCGTTACGGTTACTTGGAACGATGAAAACAATAAGGATAACATCCGCCCCGATAAGGTCACTGTAAAACTGGCTGACGGAACGACGGCTATATCCACAAAAGAAATCAAGAACGATAGCTGGAAGTATATCTTTGAGAATGTTTCTGTTTTCAATGAAAACGATAAGGCGTCGTACACCATTACACAGGATGCGGTGAATGGTTATACAACAGAAATCAAGGCATCTGATGATGGCAATACCATTGAAATCATCAATACGCACATTCCTGTTGTTCCTCCGAAGGAAGAACCCAAGAAAGAAGAGCCTGCAACACCTGCACCCGTAGTAGAAGTCAAGGTGGAACAGCCTGCACCCACGGTGCCTCTGGTCCAAACCACAAATAAGCCGACCGGCATCTCGTTCTTCGAGAGTCTGTTCGCTAAATAATTAACAAAGCGGTGTATAGGGAACAAAATGTCTATACACCGCTTTTTATTTTTGCGAGAAATTGCTTGACGCAATGTGCGAACTGCGTAGAATGAATCTTGTACGATAGATAACATCTACTTAGGCGCATTCCCGCGTTCGTACATTTCACAATTTGTCGTAAGGCAGACTTTCCATAACAGTGGGGAGCCTGCCTTTTTTATTACGAACTGTCTTGAAAGGAGACAAACATTATGACTAACGTCAACAATTTCGTTATTATCGGCCGCCTTGCAGCAGATGCTGAGGACTTCAATGCTGGCAACAACACATACACCAGCTTCCGGCTTGCCGTGAACCGTGGGCAGAACAAGGATGCAAGTTTCATTCCCGTCCGTGCTCCGCGAAAGTTCATCAGCGACAACCTGCGTGCCAAGCTGACCAAGGGTGAGTGCGTTATGGTTTCCGGACGTTTCGAGTCCGGCAGCTATGAGAAAGATGGGCAGAAGAAGCACTTCGACCACCTGAGTGCAACCACTATTCAGCATGATGTCAACGGCAACTTCTCTGAAGGTTTGCTGATGGGCAACCTGACGGCTGATGTGACGTCGCGCAACACCCAGAACGGCGGCACGATGATTACCTTCACCGTTGCCAGCAACCGCTCTTACCAGAAGAATGGCAATTGGGAGAACAGCGCATCTTACATCTCCTGCGCCGCTACCGGCAAGGTTGCTGAGTTCATTGCCGCCCATTTTCACAAGGGCGACCCCATCATGCTCACCGGCATGCTGACCAGCAGCACTTACCAGAACAAGGATGGTCAGAACCGCAACTCGTATACGGTATGGGTTGAGAAAGCGACTTTTGCAAGCCGCAAGAACGCTCAGAATGATGCTGCTACTGCCGCCCCTGCCGCAAACGCTGCGCCCGCTGCACAGGCTCCCGCCGCCCAGACTCCTCCTGACCCGAACTACGGTGGCTTCCCGGCTTCCGATTTTCAGGCCATCGACGATGAGGACGACCTGCCGTTCTAAATCCTAACACCCCGCGAGCTGCGCTATCAGGCTATACGGGCGTATCTACCAATCATCTTAACCGGGACCTTGCTGCCATGTGAGGTCCCGGCATTATTTTTCATAACAGGAGAGTGTAAAAAATGGCAAAAGTAGACCTAGCTATGATGTGGAAGAACAGCATGAATGATGTCTATGCTTCCACTATTCCCGCTTTTCTCAAGGAAAAAGGGCTGTATGACGGCACAAAGTTTCCGAATGACAAGGATGCCTGCTCAACTACGCAGCTTTCGGCAACGTTCACCCCAATGTATACGCAGGGCAAACTGACTGCAGCTTTTGCAGCAGCTCTGAGCCGTGCGCAGAGCGCGAACATAGCTGAAGGCTTCGGCGGCTATGGTGTCAACGAAGAAAATAACACCATTGCTGAGTGGATTGACAACACCATCTATGTAACAAACAACATCGGAAAGCAGGGCGAAGTGGTTTGCCTTGCTTATGATAGTAAAAACGGTCAGTATTATGTAAACTCAGGCATTGGCACCGTTGATGTTACCAAGCTGGGGTTTGCTCCATTCTTCTTCTTGTACTGGGGTCTTTTCTGTCAGCGCGACCCGGAGTTTGATGCGGCGTTCAATGAATACTGCGCGATTCCCGACAACGATGCTTCTCGTACCGAAAAGAAGCAGAAGCTGGCCTGCAAGATGGCTGGTACGGCGTATGATATCATGATGACTGCAACGGATATCGTGTTCAACACGCCGAATAACAGCACGGTTCGTCGTATGAGCGATGCCCAAATCAAGAGCAAGAAGTATGCTCCTTCTACGATTCGAGGGACATTCAAGAAAATGTCTTTCACGGGTGTTTCCAAAACGAAAGTTCCGACTTTCAGAAGCACGGCAAAGTTTGTCGGCGCATTTGCTGACGAAAACCGTGTTCTAACGGAAGAAGAAAAGGGCCTTGTCCCTCAGATTGGCGAAGAATACATCCTTCCCAAAGAGGTTGTTACTATTTGCCATCTGGTTGCCAAAACGCGCGGAACAAAGCGTCCGATGACGAATATCATGCTGCGTGGTGACCCGTCTGTCGGCAAGACTGCCGGTGCTCGTGCTATTGCTGCCGGTCTTGGATTGCCTTACACCTTCATTACCTGCAATGCTGGTACGGAAATCTACAACTTCATCGGTGAGATGATGCCTGTGGATTCTTCCAACTCGGCTGACAGTATCAATGAAGAGTTGTTCAAGGACCTGCCTACTGCCACCGATATCAGCATGGACCCTGCTGCGGCATACGAAGTCATTACCGGCACCCCTAAACCTGATGCTACCGAAGTGGAGTGCATGACCGAAATGTTCCGCAAGCAGTTGAAGCTCTGCGCTGATGCTTGCAGCAATGGGTTCAAGTATGTTGAAAGCCCTCTGGTTCGCGCTATCCGCAACGGTTGGGTCTGCGAGTTGCAGGAGCCTTCTCTTATTACGCGCCCGTCTGTCATGCCTGGCCTGAACGGCCTGCTGGATGAAACCGGCTGCGTGGTCCTGCCCACGGGTGAGATGCTGCATCGTCATCCTGACTGCATCATCATCTCCACACTGAACATTGACCTCGAAGGATGCCGTCCGTTGAACCAGTCGTTCATCGACCGTCACCATATCATTATGGATATGACGGCTCCTACGGACGCAGCCATCGAAGCTCGTATTCGTGGTATGACCGGCTGTGACGATACTGTTCCGCTCAAGACTATGATTACCTGCATGAAGCAGGTGGCGAAGACTTGTGAACGCAATGGTGCTACCGATGGCAACATCAACTCTATGCGTTCGCTTGCCAACTGGGTTCAGGCTGGTTCTCTTACCGGAGATTACTCCAAAGCCGCCGAATGGACCATCGTGAGCGGTGCAACGACTGACCCCGATACCCGCAAGCAGTTGCTGCAGGATGTCGCGAACTATCAGTTCTAAAACCAGTCTCATTTAAGCCCTGTTGCTTTTGCAACGGGGCTTTTTCTTTTTTCCCAAAATAATGTATTGGCAGAAAGGGCTCTGAGAGCCGCAAAGAGGACTTTTGCGGTCATGGAAGGGAGTATGTCAGCTTCGTGTGCAAAGCCTTTCCTGCGCCCGTTTCTGCGCCTGTGGCGATGCTTGTGTCATGTTCCCACAAAAAATCTATTAGTTAAGTGCATGACGGAAGCCAATTTTTGCGATAACAACCTCTGTTTTGTGTATAATCAGCTACAAGCCGCTAAGGTCATGCTGAATCTGCAAGAAAAAAGGGGTATGAACGGATTATTTGCTATTTCGCTAAATCAGGGTTTAGCGAAATGATGGGGATGGCATTTAAATTTTCTCGGTTCGCACGCTCTACAAAAGCACGCTTTTCGCCATTTACGCTGAATTTGTGCTGATTTTTCACTGAAAACGCTGAATCTAAGTATTTTACGCTGAAAAAACGCTGAAAAATAGCTTGTTATGAATTTTGTTACGATAGAGCTTGATGCAAAATACCGACCTTGTCGTTCTTTTGCGTTAAGTTTTGCAATGTGCCAAATCCAGCAATCCCTAGATATTGTGACAAGGAAAAAAGTCACCATTCATTGGGTGCTCTGTCTCTAATTACATGATATACGCAAGGGCACTAACATCAGTTTTTGACAATATAGCAATATGCTTGCGCCGTTTCACCTGCTATTTCTCACTGCAGAATTAGAGAATGGCTCTTTTCCTGTACGCATGTGAATTTTATATCAAAGTATTTTTGCGCCTTGCGTTTCTGTTGCTAAAAAATAGCAGATACAAGCACCGGATTTCTCCAGAATTTGTATCTGCTATTTTTAGGATTTTACAGGCATGCTCTCACAGCGCCAGAAACCGTGTTTTTAGGGGCTTTAGTTGTCAATCGATATCGTTTATGTCTTGACCGCGATTTGCGTCGCACGCCACTTCTCTCCCCTGCTGCTGAAAGCACAAGTTGTGTTTTATTCAGAAATGTGTCTCACTCTGGTGAGTACATCGGTGTTTAGCAGCAATGCAAGTATCGCAAAACGATAGGTCACCACTTCTCTGCAATCTATTGCAGCACGAATGTCTTGGATGAATACGATGCTTTGAAGTGTTTTGATTTGTTCTTCTGTCAGATAAAATGATACCTGCTTGTTTGCAGTTACTTTTGTGCCTCGCTTACGAGCTTGATTGGGCATATTGGCAATAACTGTGTCTGCATCTGGCAAAATGTAATAGGTGTCGTCTATTCCCTGTGTTTTGGAAAGAGACATGAATTCATCAGAGTTTTGAATAACTATATGCCCCTCCCCTACCCTACTCACTTTTTCAATTTCATCTTTCAGAAGCCGATTGGCAACTGTACCGGCTTTGGTGCCTTCGTAATCTGAGCGCGTCTCAAAGCATTCAAAGATTTCCGGTCTGAAACGAACCAGCACTCTAGTCTTGTTGCTCATAGTTATGCCAGCCCTCAATTAACAGATTCGATTTTTTCTTTGAGTTTTGTTGCCATCTCGATAACCTCATTTAAGGCTGCAATGTCTGCATCACGGGATTCTTGAGAGACATTGCGGATACCTCTTTCGAAGTTTTTGCTTGTGTAGATAAGGTTCAGCCTTTTCAGCACTCGTGGCGTTGTTCTTTGAACCATGCTCCCGCTTTTTTCTTTGGAACTATGCTCTTTCTGTGCAACATCTTTTGCTACAGCCATTTGCTCTACATAGTCTACCGCAGCAACTTCTTCAGGGGTGCTGTTTTGCTTTACCTCTCCATATTCTTCAGCCTTAGCCTTGAAATCCTTAAAGTCATTGTCAAAAAACTCTAAGGCTTTTATATAGGCAGCTTCGTATTCTTTCGTAGTCCCCTGCCGCTGAACATCAAACAGATACTCACGGAACGCATCGTGCAGAGAATCTCGCATCACTTCGATATGGTTCTTCCCTGCTCCTTCCGTAGAGTCTCTATAACACTCTACGCGGCTCAAAGCATCAAAGCGGTCCGCAATCTCCTGCTGCTTATTTCCTTCAAATCTAAGATACATCTCGCATTCGCTGCGCGTCAAAAATTTCGCGTTAAGAAGCTCTTTTAATGTACCTTCCAGCTTATCCTCAATACGGGCATCTCTTTCGATGGTACGTGGATTTACAGAACTTACACTCTTGATTGCGCCAAGTGCCTCTTCCCTACTCATGCTGTAAGGCTCTTCCTGCAAACAGGCAATAAATTCCGCTATCGCTTTACGGCGCACGGATTCATCACTGAAGCCGCCACGAACTTGGAGGTTCGCGCTATATAAAAGGACTTTCTTCTCATTAGGAGACAGCGGCGTGGTTATCACATTGCAGTTGCGAACCACGCTCCAAGAGGTGTCCCCCTCCCCTTCCAATAACTTCAGGGCACGGAAACGGCGCTCACCGGAAAGGAGAATCCAAACCTCTCTCCCCTCTTCCTCAGCTTGGAACACAACAAGGTTGTGCATCAATCCGTTTCGCTTGATGTCGTCGGCAAGAATGCGAATATCGTCGTCATCATCTAATTCACGAAAAATTTCGTTGTCTGGGTTTGTACGTATATTTGAGAGTGCTATGTCCTTACTTGCATACTCAATCTTATGCTTTGCAGTAAGTAAATCGTTATAAAAAGAGCCTGCCGCATTGCTGTTTACTTGCTTCAGAGCGTTGATATTGGGCAACTTAGGAGTTGCTGTCGGCTTCTTTTTCTTAGTCAGCGCCATATCACTTTACCTCCAGCTTCGCAAGACGTTTCTTCAGTTCTCTATACGCTTGCTTGTATGCAATTGATACCGGCTGCTTGGGTGCAGTGAAGCAAACTGGCTGGTGATTCGTTACAGCCATACCAACACTCAGACTATGCGGAATCTCATACTTAAACAGAGCCGGACCCAGTACCTCTTGGCATTGCGCACGAATCAACTTTGTTGCCGCTGCTTTTTTCATAACAGCAGTCAGGAGAACCCCCACGCCCTTCAATCGACTCCCCGGCGCATTGCTCAATTCATTACACAAAGCAAATGTCCTGAATGCAGATTCTTGCGAGTTCGCATCACACATAGTCGGAATAAGCACATAGTCTGCAGCGCTGATAGCGTTTGTCAGAAGCAAGGAATCACGAGTCGGCTGCGTATCAATAATGATGTAGTCGTATTCGTCCACCACCTGCTTTAAAAAGTAGAACAAAAAGTCCGCAATGCTGTTGATTTTTTTCGAACTATCGTTCTTTGAAAGAAATGTGGCATCTTCAAAAAGCTCCGGCAGCCGTTGATTGATACGAGGTGTCTGAGAGCTTCCCGGAATCATATCTACATTATCTCCGTATTCCGTAGCAGTAATAAAGTCCTGCGTTTTGGTAAACCGGAAACCGGTAAACATATCGTACAGAGCTTTGCCATCATATGCTCCGTTGGCAATCTCTCCCCTACCGTCACTTAGAGCACTCGTTAAATTTCCTTGTGGGTCTGTATCTATGCACAGAACTCTTTTCCCATCCAGCCCCATCAAGTACGCAAGATTGGATGTTGTGACGGTTTTACCGGTTCCTCCCTTCTCGATAGCAACTGTGATTATCTTTGCTGCCATTGTATACACCTCTCATATCAATAAATTAGGGTGTTCTCCCCTATCGTTGCTCAAACAGACTCCTCGAACAGCGTTCTTGCGACGCGCGTTTGTGTTGTCAAAAAAGAAAAAGTATCAAAAATCCTCATTGTTTCTTTTTATAAAATAGTTTTACCAAATTGCGAAAAGAAATAAAATTGACAAAAATCAGTGCCTTAATTATAACATGAACAGTCTTAAAGTCAACACGAATTTTGGAACATAGGGTACAAAAAATCATTTAGCTCTGCACCGACTTACGTTTGTGTTGCTAAAACGTCAAAAGTGTCAGTATTGTCCTGTTTTCGTCTTGTTGCGACACGCGTTTGTGTTGCCATAAAACAAAAAGAGCAACATTTTATGCGATTGTCAGCATAGCACCTTACGTCTGCGTTGTTGTAAAAATAAAAGCAACAAAGTCGTTTCCCTACTATTACCAGTTGAATTATTTGCGTTGAAAGAGGTATTCGCAGATAATATCTTGTTTCCCTTTACAGCGACTTGCGTTTGTGTTGCTAAAATGCAGGAAGTAAAACATCAGTAAAAGAAAAAAGCCCACCTTGCGGTGGGCTTATCTTAATCATCGAACATTGCCATGAAATCCACTTTCGGGTTGGTTCTACTTTCAAGGGCTTTCAAGGCGTGGTCACCAAGCGTGATGGTGGATGCAGAGCTTTCAATTAAGTCATTGAAAATGACCTTCCTGTAGTAGTGTGCAGACTTCGTTCCGGCATCTTTTTCGAGCATGGCTTTGTATCTTGTGCAGATACCAAACGCCCATGTCTTCAGACCGTTGTTATCCTTGATGATGCGGTTAAGTGCATTGAATGTTTCTTCTGCTTGCTCTGCGTTTTTGGAGTTGGAAAGCAATCGTCCAAGAATCGTAAAAACGTCTGTAAAGATGTTTCGTTCTTCTGCAGACAGCTTTTCCTCGTAGTCCTGATATTGAGCTTTCGCTTTTACTTCATTGCGAGCAGACAGATAGCTCATACTCAACACGGTTTCAGAAAGCGGCAAATTAAACTGTTTGAGCGTTTCTTCACTAACCGTTCTACGAGATTTTCTTGGCTTCCTGCCAATTTCACTCTCAAAGTTCTGATGTTCCTCGTGGAACGCCCTGACTTTCTTCATTTCTTCTGCTGTTTTATACTTAATGAAGATATAAAGAAATTCATATTTTCGAACACCGGGACGACGTACCGGCTCATAGTCAAACCACAGGTCTGTCATCTCATTGATTTCTGTTTTGACAGGAGCAAGAACATTCTTCTCAAAATCAGAAAATACCGGATACTTTTCAGCAACAGTTTTTTCTCTGCTAAATTTTGGTTCGGAATCACTGTTGCTTTTGCTCTTACCTTTTCGCTTGTTTCTGTTGATTTCATCTTTAGATGGCATGGAAAGCATCCCTTTGAATTCTTCCATGTCAAACATCTTGAATTTGTATCCCTCCAAAGCATCATACTTTTCCGGGAATTTACGCCGCACTTCTTTCGTTATAGGCTCAAACACAATTCCGTTTGTGTATCCATAATTTCTATCACCATTATCATACGACAAAACAATCTCGTAGATACGCATAGAATAGGTGCTTTGCATCATTAAGAGATATTCGATGCTGTACGAAGTATAGTTACTTGTGAGCTGCGCAATGTCCTTCCAAATGTCCGGATTGAACCGCATCTTGATAGTCTTTTCTCTGAAATTCACAACAGAGCCTTTACTAACCCAAGATATCGTTTTTAAGGAATCCGGACCATCAGGCACCCAGAACGTGCGGTTCTCAAGGTTCTCGACAAGCTGCTGTATATGTGGCTTATAGCTGCTGCGCATCATATTGACGCCGGTTAATTTTGAAAATTCTTGAAAGGTGATAGTGTAATACTTTGATGCATCCAAATCGTTTTTTTGGTCAATCTTTGAAAGGAGCATAAACAAAATTTTCTGCTCATTTCTTGGCAACGAATACTTTGTTTTTTGTATTAGGTCGTTGCTTTTTGTAATAAAAGACCGCAGGGGAGGCTTTGCCTCCGGGCGTACCATTGCTCTTTTAATTTTGTCAGCCTCTTCACGGCTGAGCACTTCACCAACAACAGCTTCGACTTCCTCGTTGGCTATGTTATTGTCATCTGTTTTTTTCATATTCATGTGAGAAACATCTTTTACTAAGAATATTTCTACCTTTCTACAAAATCTATTGGCAAAGTGCTTTGTCTGACAGATAGTTACACTTATGACATTATAATTTATATTACACTAAATGTCACAAAAAGTCAACGCTTACAGCAATAATCCGATTTTTGAATTTTAGCTTTTCCTAAAAACTTATATATTTATTCTCTTATATTTTATTTTCTTATTATATATAGTAGAAACGGAGATTGTTTTGCTTTTGAATAGAGATTATTTTACTTTTCAGCAGAGATAGTTTGTCCAATAGTCGGAGTTTATTTGCATCAACAACGGAGATTGTTTTTCAATTCTCGGCGTAAACAATCTCCGTTATGCCGAAAACAATCTCCGTTTTCCTATTTGGAACACGGTTTGTCCGGCGCAAATAGGGGAGAGAAGCGCAAAACCCAAATAAGAGGCGTTATTACCTTTAGATAGCCTGCTCTCAAAGGAAGCCCTGCGAGTCATCGTATATGAAAGATGGTTTACAACCCCTTTGAAAAAATCGCGTTAAGAATCTCCGTGATATGTGCTTATAGCAACCAACTCGCATGGACATGAAACTTCTAAATTGTGGCGTTAATAATCTCGGCATGAAATGGGATACCGAGGCTTCTAAAAAATCATGTTAATAATCTCTGGAATATCAAATACAGGAGCACTCACCAAATAGTGTAGACTAGAAAAAGATTATGGTAAAGGAGTGTGATTGAGGTAATTGTATTCGCTTTGTAGAAAATGTGCCGTAAATAACAATATGTATATTGCTTTTGCTTACATAACAGAGATAGGAGAAATAGTATGCGGAGATTTTTATCATGATTTTTCTGGAGTAGTGGAGTTAAACAAATATAGCGGTATAACGCAATATATTTAATAAAAGGGAATTGCTTTTATACTCGTAATCAGAGAAAATTAACGCGACTTTTTCGGTAAAACGCAAAAACTAAATACGGAAATGTGCTGCGAATAACAACTCTGTGCGGTGCAATTAGAATATTCAGATGAATTAGTAACTAAGCATTGTTCAAGCTGTATAGAAACACAAGAAATATACATATAGTGAATCATAAGTAATGAAAATCGGGTAAAACCCTCTGGCTAATCCGTTCTGGAGACTCAACTGTGAAAGCAAGACAACTCTTATTGGCCTACAGTGTGAAGCAGGGCAGGGGAGAGCCTCGAAAAAATCGTGCTAAAAATCTCTGAATTGCAGTTATGGATTCTGCAATTTCAAAATAATTATCGCGTAAACTTTCTCCGTTTGGTTGATGCCTGAAAAAAGAAAATGGCGTTAATTACCTCCGTTTGGATAACGATTTGTTGTGATAGCAGTTTCTGAATACTTAGAAAAAGTCGCGTTAATTTTCTCCGGCAGCTCGTAGGTTCATAAAAAATTGTTTTAAATTTGCGTATAAAGTAACTTTGGCTTGTTTTGGATGTGAAAAATTGCGTTAATCATCTCTGTTTACTATGAGAGCAAAATAGCTGGATGTGGCGTTAAAAGCCTGCGGATTACTGCAAATGGGCGGTTCCAGAACAAAAATTGCGTTAATAACCTCAGTTTTATGGGAAGGCGAGGGGTCCCAAATAGTCGTGTTAATTATCTCTGGTTATGCGAATACTATTGGACAGCCTGTTTAGAGAAAAAACGGCGTTAATAATCTCGGAATTGCAGGAATGAATTCTTCGATTTCGCAAGAATTATTGTGTAAATAACCTCCGAGTCCTTGAAAATAAAATGTATGAGGCAGGCAAACGCTTATAAAATTATCTCGTTAATTTTCTCTGCTTGCTGTGTTGGAGGGTTTACAAAAGTAAAAGACAAAGGGCATGCACATATTGAGGCAATAGAAAAATCGTGTTAATTGTCTCTGCTTTGTATTGAAAACATTGCGTTAAAAATCTCCGTCTGGTTTTCCATTTTGAAAAGCAGACAGGAGAAAACGTAAAATTCATTGCAGCAACAGCGCCGTAACAACAGCGACGGTTAATATATTGCATTTTAGCAACAGGAACGCAGGGCGCTGGGAGAACGGAAGAAAATTTGTCGTTTTAATTCTGAATGTGTACAAATTATAAATAAATGGGTGGTTGAGTTGTAAAAAATACAATTTTATGGTATAATAAGAAAAATAGAAACAACGAATACATAGCGAGATAATCAGAGATGCAGTTGACAGAAGAGTGGCTGAAAGAAACTCTTGCCAAAAATCCATGCCTCAAAGTACAGGTGCAGGGAGGAAAAGGCAAAGAAAAGCGATTAGCGAAAGATGAAGAACGAAAGCAAAAATACGGAAACCATAAAGTATATGAATACGAGGACGGATTCGTTTCCGGGGAAAAGAGCACAAGCGGACACGGTGCGGTTGCAGCGGTATATGATTCTACAAAGGAGTATTGCCGTTGGCTGGACTTGCAGTTGATGCAGAAAGCTGGAACGATAACAAACCTTGAAAGGCAAAAAGACCTCGTAATTCAAGATTCCTTTGTGTATGAGGAAAAGCGTGTACAAAAAATTGTGTACAAGGCGGATTTTTGCTATAAAGATGCCGATGGTAAGACGGTAATTGAAGATGTAAAAGGTTTTGACAAGAGCAGCGGCAGGTACATGCAGACTGAAGCATTTCGTTTGAAATGGAAACTTCTGAAAGCCAAATATCCTGAATATCACTTTGTATTATTTTGAGATAGAGAGACATGAGTTACGCACAAGTACAAGTAAATAATTCGATGGCAGCGCGGAGACAATATCGCGGCAAAATTTCTACCATCATGTTCAACGACCCGGAATCTGGCTATGCGATTTTCAAAATCAAGAGGGAAGAGGATAATCAGCCGATTGTGGCAAAAGGTCATGTCCCAAACCCCATTACCGGTGCAAGAATCGTATACGAAGGCAGATGGGATAGAGACGCAAAACGAAACACTCCGTTCTTTAATATCAGTCAGGCGAAGGTAGATTATGCTGCCGGTGGCAAAACGGCAATCCGCGAATTGCTGGTATCCGATTTCATGCCCGGTATCGGACCTACAATGGCAGACAAAATCGTCAATCATTTCGGTACAAACGCGCTGGACATCATTGAGAATCACCCGCACCGTTTGAAGGAAATCTACGGCATCGGTGAAGTGATGATGATGCGCATCCATGACGGATATATGCAGATTGCAAAAGACCAAGAACTCATTGCAATTCTGCTTCCGTATCTGTCAATGCAGAAAATCAGTGCCATCATCAAGAAGTTCGGCAGCGGGCAGATGGCTCTTGATGAAATCAAAGAGAATCCTTATGTGTTGTATCAGAGGTTTTCCGGCATAGGATTTCCGACAGCGGACAGAATTGCACTTGGTGGATGCGGACTGCAGCGTCAAGACCCGCGCCGCGTAACGGCAATTGTGTTGTATACGCTGGAAGTAGAAGCACAAATGAAGGGAAATTCCTTTGTTTGGCTACCGAATATCGTTACCAGCGTTGCAGATGTTATGCGAAATACGCTTCACGAAACGGTTTTCCCTGAAAAGGTTATACAGGATGCCATCAACGGAGCAAAGAAGCAGCATCTTATCAAAGCTGAACGGCTGAGCTCTATGTCCGATGCACAACAGGCAATCAGCCTGTATCTGCACAAATACTGGTTCTATGAGTGCGATATTGCCTATCTCTGCATGAACATTCACGAGGGATTGAATGCAACCTACGGTGTGGTCATGCCTGTTGACATAGAGGAAGCAATTCGCAACATCGAGCAGGCGGATGGATTTGCTCTGGACGAAACACAAAAACAAGCCGTGCGAACTGTGTTCGCATCTGATGTTCAGAATGTAACGGTAATTACAGGTGGTCCCGGCAGCGGTAAGACTACTATCATTAAAACTATTATCGAAACATGGAAAGTGGCAAGAGGACGCAGCTATTCACCAGAAGAAATCCTGCTTTGCGCACCAACAGGTCGTGCTTCAGCGCGAATGAGAGAGGCGACAGAACACGCAGCATCTACAATTCAGTCCGCCTATTATTCGATGTGTGGGGAATGTGAAGCAAGAATCATCGTAGTAGATGAATTTTCCATGTGTAATCTTGAAACGGCGCACATGGTATTTTCTCTTGCTTCTAAGGGATGCAAGTTAGTTATCGTCGGTGACCCGGACCAGCTTCCGGCAATCGGAGCAGGTAATGTGCTGCGCGATTTGATTGCGAGTGAAAAAGTGAACATCTGCAAGCTGTCAGCTTGCCATCGAAATGCTGGTTCGATAGTTGAGAATGCTATTCATATCAACAGCGGTGAGACAACCGAATCGTTCAACTTGGACGACAAGTTTAGCCTTATCGAAGGCTCCGGCAAAGAGCTGCGCACGATTGCTCTCAATAACTATTTTTCTTTTGTAGAAAAATATGGCGAAATGTATACGGAACGAGGTGCAAGTACACGCGAGGTTTTTGAAGAGGGCATTAAGCAAGTATGTTTGCTGACCCCCATCAAGAAAAAGGGAACAGGAAATATCTCTGCAACAGACCTGAATCTCTTAATCCGTGATGAGCTTAATCCTGCAACAGGGGAAAACAGTGCTTTCATTTCGACTTTCAAGTCAAAAGTAGGTCCTGAGCAGGGCTTTGAGTTCCGTATCGGTGACCGAGTAATGCTTTGCAAGAATCATAAAGGCAGTTTTGTCAACGGCGACATGGGATTCATTACTGAATACCAAGAAAGAGCGTATGACGAGCAAACCGGAGCTGTAATTCGCAATGCTTATACGATTCGCTTTGACAACCCTTGCGATGTAGAAGGCAATATCTACACAATGACAGTGAGTCGGAAAATGCTTCAATCGGAATTCGCTCTTGCTTATGCCATGACGGTCCATAAATCGCAAGGCTCTGAGTTTAAGGCGGTCGTTATTGGTGTAGAACAGTTTCGTACCCGTGGTCGGTTCTTGCAAAGAAATCTCTTATACACAGCAGTTACAAGAGCAAAAAAAGAATGTCGTATTGTCGGAGAAAAGGAAGCCGTCGATGCCGCTATCCTTGCCAATGATATCGAGTTCCGAAACACGAAGCTCGCAGATAGACTCAAACACTTTGACATGGAAAAGTACGAAGCGATTCACGAAAGCAGCGTAAGAACGAAAGAAAACGATTGGAGGGATGAAGCAGATGACTGAGCCATTGCAACTTACTGACATTGGAATCACTCCACGTAAAGCTGCACAGTTTGCGTCGAAAGGTATTGAAACCGTCCAAGACCTCTTGATGTTTTTTCCGACCAAGTATCTCGATTTCCGTAATCCTATCAATCTTGCGGAAGGAAAAAACTACGCAGGAAAGCATGTTGCGGTAAAAGGACAAGTTGTCGGCACTCGTGTTATCAATGGCAAGCACTTTATGCTTCGTTTATCTGATGGGAAAAATTTCTGTTCGGTTTTTTGGTTCAATCAAGCTTATCGCCAACGTCAATTCTATGGCGGACAGGTGCTTGCCATTGGAGGTATCGCCACATGGAGCGATGAATACAAAAGCTTGACCATTTCTGCACCTGATTTTGCTTCAGAAGATTTGACCTCGGCTTTTTGTATCAAGCCAATATACCGAAAAATCAAAGGCATGTCGGATGAATATCTGATAGACACCATCAATCTGGCTCTCCCGTATGCCAGGAAGTGTATCAAAGACCCTCTGAACGAACAGCAGCGAAACGCGCTGAGAGTGCCGGAGTTGGCTCGTGCTGTACGAATGGCACATACCCCTCAAGACGAAACCGATATCATGCTTTCTCGCCGCCGCCAAGCGGTAGATGTGCTATATCCGTTCTGCTATGGTCTGGAGGTCAAGAAAGCTGAAGCCGCGAAGACCTCGCCGTTCCGCATCAAGAATGCGGCAGAGGTTGTAAAGAGAGCACAGGAGGTCTTGCCGTTTTCGTTAACGGAAGACCAACATAAGGCAGTATGCCATGTTCTGGAAAAAATGCAGCTCGGTAATCGAGTGGATGCACTTGTACAGGGTGATGTCGGATGCGGCAAGACTGTGGTTGCACAGATTGCTGCGTTGGGCATGGCAATGAATGGCTACCAGTGTGCCGTGATGTGTCCGACACTTGTTTTGGCAGAACAACATTTTGCCGACTTTACGAAGTTTCTTGCCCGGTTTGGATTGAGCGCTGTATTTCTTCATGGCGGGATGAAAATCCGCGAAGAGAAAAAAGCACTGGCAGCAATCCAGTCCGGAGAGGCAGATGTTATTGTTGGAACACACTCTATCTTTGCAGATAAAGTGAAGTACAAGAAATTGGGGCTTGTTATTGTAGACGAGGAACACCGTTTTGGGGTTGAGCAACGCGAGGGACTCAAACAAAAGGCAAAAGAAGGTGTTCATAACATCAGCATGAGCGCTACGCCGATTCCTCGCACGCTTGCTACAACACTATATGGGGAAGGTACGGAAATCATTAACATTCACACGATGCCTGCAGGAAGAAAGCCTGTAAAAACTATCGTGTGGTCGAATGAAAATACCTGTATGGAATCTGTTTACAAGCAAATCAAGCAGGGGCATCAGTGCTATATCATTTGTCCTCTGATTGAGGATTCCGACTCGGAAACACTTGCCGGTGTTGAATCGGTTGAGACAACTGCACAGAACCTCAAGGCATGGTTCGCAAAGTACCCCGGCGTTCGCATAGAAACGATTTCCGGTGATATGAAAGCCAAGGATGTGCAGGCTGGAATAGAAGCGTTTGCTGCCGGTAATGCAGATATCTTGATTTCTACAACGATTGTGGAAGTCGGTGTTAATATACCGAACAGTACGGTAATTGTTATTAAAAATGCCGAGCGGTTTGGACTTGCCCAGCTTCACCAACTTCGTGGTCGTGTCGGACGCAGTAGCTTTCAAAGCTATTGTGTGCTGCTTTCTCAAGACAAAGAAAATGAACGGCTGAAGACAATGGCATCCACTACTGATGGCTTCAAAATTGCTGAAAAGGACTTAGAGCTTCGCGGCACCGGTCAAATTCTTGGCGTTAAGCAAAGCGGCAAAGATGTTTACATGGAAATGATGCTCAAGTATCCGAAGCTGTACAAAGAGATTCGCACTCAAGCTGCAAAAGATGTAATTTTATGTAAAAACAGTGCTTGACCGCACTTGCGAATTGCAGATAATTAAAGGCGAAGTACCATGAATTTGCCATTGCTACATGCAATGGCATTTTGCTACTACGATTTGGAGGACTATATATGGCTTTTTTCAGCAGTAAAAAAACCGCCGCCGAGACTCCTATTCCCGAAGTGATGGAAGAGCATAAGCAGAGTATCGGAAATCAGGTTATGGAAGCGCTAGGCGTTGGTGAACCGGCGGCAGCAGACAAAGCAAAGGAAGACGAGGAGTTTGAAATTATGATGCCCATGAAAAATCAGCAGCAGTTGGCAGCCGAAGAGATGGCAAGACAGCATGAAAATGTCTGTGTTATCTCAAAGGATACTGTTATTAAGGGAAGCATCGAAGTACAAGGGACGATTGTGGTTGCAGGTACTGTGAAGGGCAATATTTCTGCCGCTTCTGTTGCCTGTGCCAAAGACACCTGCAGCATCGAAGGCGATATTGTCTGTGATGAACTTGAAATGCACAGCGGCAAAATCAAGGGCAACATCATTGCTTCCAACAAGGCTATCATCAATGGCAATGTGGAAGGTAATATCGACTGTCAGAGCAGTGTTGAAACCTCTTTTGGTGAACATGCTGTTGTGAATGGTCAGTATATTCGCTGCGGTGTGCTGAAAGTTGAGCCGGGTGCTCAGATTGCAGCAACTATCGAAATGCACATGAACCAGCCGGTGAAGCATCCCATCCGATTCAACACTCCTGCCGTGCAGCCTACGGTTGATGCGGAGTTTGACTCTCCGGAAGAAGATGATTCGGCAGCTCTGCCTGAATAAAAAGGAGAAGACACATGAAACGAGTAGTAGCAGGCTTGCTGGCCGGTGTTCTGGCGGTCAGTATGCTGGCGGGATGCAGCAAACAGCTTACCCCGGAAGAGCAGGCGGCATCTGAAGCCGCAGTTCTTGCACAACAGTTGCAGGAAGAAGAAGACCAGACAGGGCTTAAACGCCTTATCAGCAATAACCTCACCGAGTATGAACAGCCGTTTTACGACTTTGTTGAAGGATTGCAAAACAAAAACGCTGATGTAACTGCAAAAGCTCTCGGTGTCCCCAATACATTTGGAGATAATCTCCAAAATTGGGTCATCGTAAATAATTACGAGACTTTTCAAAATACAGAGCTCAAGCATATTTGTTTGAGCTCTACAAAAGACGGTGCTTCTGCAGTTGTCAATGTTTACATGAAGGTTCCCAATGAGGTTACAAGCGATACTCAGCCCGATTATGTAATGAATGTTGATTATGTAAACGGAGCATGGGCATTGACTCCTCCGAACGGTGTAATTAAAGATTTTGTATTTACAACGCCTATTAACAAGGTGAGCTTTGAAGGAACTGATTTGTCAAGCTATGCATCTAAGAGTGCATCTACAGGAGTATGGTCTATCACATTGCCTCGTGCGCTCGATTTAGAA
>OIYY01000560.1_pt1 | contig 25519 bp, 20 predicted proteins | sample 1588341 | NCBI WGS metagenome assembly OIYY01 (sample SAMN03283287) | human gut metagenome | biome: human-associated habitat; material: feces | host: Homo sapiens | place: Peru | collected 2012 | reverse complement strand
GCGGCTTCGCCGTCGATAGGAGAGAAACCTATGTTAAGATAAACTATAATTTATCGACAACAGTTGATTATCCCAATATTTTTTGTTAAAATGAAAATACAATAACTTTACGGGTGTTAAGGTGATAATATGAAAACGATATTTAAAAATTGCAATCTTCTTGACGGCAGAGAGGATATGAAAATCATAAACGGTATTGATGTTATGATTGAAAATGACAAAATCGTTCAAATCGGAAAAATCAACAAAACTTGCGACAATGTGATTGACCTGACAGGAAAATATTTAATGCCGGGTCTTATCAATCTGCATGTCCATTTGCCTGCGGGTGGCAAACCGCAAAACAAACCGATGAAAACGAACGAACTTACCAAAATAGCTTTGTCATCGTCTTTGTCAAGGGCGCTTGTGATTAAAATGTGCCACGCTTACGCAATGCAGGGTCTTATGGCAGGCGTAACAACCGTTCGTGCAGTCGGCGGTCTTGATAATCTTGACACAAGGCTCAGAGATAAAATCAATTCGGGCAAGCTTGACGGACCGAGAATGCTTGTTTCCAATTTTGCGATAGGCGTGCCTCACGGTCATATGGTGGGTTCTGTAACAAGACCAGCGGCAAATATTGACGAAGCCGTAAAAATGGTGGATGAACTTAAAAGTCAAAATGTTGACCTTGTTAAGCTTATGATAACCGGTGGCGTTATGGACGCAAAGGTTAAGGGCGAACCGGGCAAACTTATGATGCAAGCCGATATGATTAAAGCGTGTTGCGACAGAGCACACAGCTACGGCTTAAAGGTAGCCGCTCATGTACAAAGCCCTGAGGGTGTGAGAACTGCGGTTGAAAACGGTGTTGATTCAATCGAGCACGGCTCTGTTTTGAGCGAAAGAGAGATTGAAGCGTTTAAGAAAAATAATGCCGTTATGGTTTGCACCATTTCTCCTGCGCTTCCTATGGCTAAGTTTGAAAGGGAAACGCTCGGCATAAGCGAAGCGGTGCAGTATAATTCTAACATTGTTTATAACAATATGATTATCGGCTCAAAAACGGCGCTTGAAAACGGAATTACTGTCGGTTTGGGCACTGATACGGGTTGCCCTTATACAACACATTACAATATGTGGCGAGAACTTCATTATTTTGAAAAGAATGTGGGCGTAACTCCTGAGTTTGCACTTTATACTGCTACGCTTAATAATGCAAAAATACTTGGCATTGATAATATCACGGGCAGTATAGAAGTTGGTAAATGCGCCGATATGCTTATATCAATTTCAAACCCGCTTGAAGATTTTCGTGCCCTCAGCCAGCCGTATATTGTTGTGGCAAGGGGTAAAATTTACAAAAAACCTAAAATCAAAAAGTACGAAAAATGCGAAGAAGAACTTGACAAGTATTATGATTGAAAATATTTTTACATATTCCGACTTATTGAATTGATTTTGTATTATATTATAATTTATCTTGACTTTGTGAAAGTTTAACTTTATAATATAAATAGTTATTTGAAAGGGGTTCAAAATTATGAATTTCAAAAAGTTATTAAAGGTTATCAGTGCTATTGTTGCTATTGCAGGTGTAATTGCTGCTGCTTATATCGCTATTCAAAAGCTTTTGGCTCACAAAGAACCTGAGTATTTTGACGATAATGATTTCTTTGAATGTGACAACGAAATTGAAATCGTAGAAGCTAAAGCAGAAGAAAAGGCAGAAGAACCTAAGGAAGAAAAGGCAGCTCCTGCTAAAAAGTCAGCTCCTAAAAAAGCTGCTAAAAAAGCTCCTGCAAAGAAAAAAGCTGAGTAATTTTAATTTACTTTGACGGCTTTGGGTGACTGAAGCCGTCTATTTTTATATCTTGTTTTACGGAGTGTGAAATTATGTTTAGTTCGGGTTTGGTGCTTGAGGGTGGCGGTCTGCGTGCCACTTATGAAAGCGGTGTGCTCGACGCTTTTATGGAAAACGATATAACTTTTCCTTATGTTATCGGTGTTTCGGCAGGAAGTTGCAACGGTGTTTCATATATCGCAAAAAATATTCACCGAATGAGAGATATTTGCATAGGTTATGCAAACGATGAACGCTATATGGGCGTTAAATCAATTTTTAAAAACGGCGAATTTCTTAACTCAAAATGGATATTCGGCGAGCTTTCATACAAAATGTTTCCTCTAAATTATGATGAATTTGAAAAGAGTAAAACGAAATTTTGTGTTGTTGCCACCAATGCGAAAACGGGTAAAGCGGAATATTTTTATCCTACCGATTTTAGAAAAGAGTGCAAAATTATTCATGCTTCCTGTGCTCTGCCGCTTGTTTCAAAGCCGGTTCAAATCGGCAAAGATATGTATTTTGACGGCGGCGTTTGTGACTCAATTCCGCTTAAAAAAGCGTATGAGGACGGATGTGAAAAATGCGTTGTTATTTTAACTCAGGACAGATATTTTGAAAAGAAGCCTATCGGTCACGATAAAGCTACTATGAAAGTGCTTCACAAATACCCTATGGTTGCGCAGGCTGTTCTTAAAAGGCACGAGATGTATAATGCCCAGCGTAAACTTGTTTTTGACGAAGAAAAAAGAGGCAATGTATTTGTTATTGCTCCTCGCTCGCCGCTCGATTTTCACACGTTTGACAGCGAACCGATGAAAATTCAGCATATCTATAACCTCGGTTATGAACAAGGTCTTGCCAAAATTGACGAGGTTAAGGAGTTTTTAAAAAATTCATAGTTTTATTTAAACGACAAGTGTATATAAATGGCTTTTACTTGTTTACAAACTGTTCAAAAATAGCCAAATACTGGCATTATTGAGCGTGTTGATTTGTTCATACTTACAAAAATAGCTTCAACCGTTTGACAAATTGAAATTTTGGTACTAACATAAAACCATAAATTAAACAGTCAAATGCATTGAACAGGAAATGACAATTCGTATCACCGTTTTCAGAAAGCTGACGGTAGTGCAAGTCAGTATCAAGGAACGCTTTTGCCCTCACCTGCAAGCAACTTTAGTGAAAGAGTGCGAGTAGTTAAAGTCGGTTCTCACCGTTATATGAGGCACTGTTAATATTTGACGGTGGTTGAGCGGTCGGCTGTGTCGGCAAGCAAAGTGGTAACACGGAAGCAAAATGAATTTATGCCTTCGCCTTTGCACAGAATCTTATGGGTTCTGTCCGGGCGGAGGTTTTTGTTTTTTCATTTGATTGTTAAATAATAAAGAAAGAAGATGTAATTATGAACACACTTGTAATTGTTTTAATTGCTGTTGTTGTTCTCGGCGCAGGCTATGTCTTTTACGGCAGACATATTGCTAAAAAATGGGGTGTTGACCCTAAAGCCGAAACTCCTGCCGTAAAGTATAACGACGGTGAGGACTATGTCCCTACAAACGGTTGGACTGTTTTTTCTCACCAATTTTCTTCAATCGCAGGTGCCGGCCCTGTAACCGGTGCCATTCAGGCGGCTGTGTTCGGCTGGCTTCCCGTACTTCTTTGGATACTTGTCGGCGGTGTATTTTTCGGCGCAGTTACCGACTTCGGTGCACTTTATGCTTCGGTTAAAAACGAGGGCAAGTCGATGGGTATGCTTATTGAAAAGTATATCGGTAAAACGGGCAGAAAGCTTTTCTTGCTTTTCTGCTGGCTATTCTCGCTTCTTATTATCGCAGTATTTGCCGATATGGTTTCAGGTACATTCACTTCGTTTGACGCCGTAACCGGTGCAAAACTTCCTACCGCTTCAATTAACGGCTCAGCCGGTATGGTTTCAATTATGTTTATGGTATTTGCCGTACTTTTCGGTCTTATCCAAAAGAAGTTTAACTTCTCGGGTTGGAAAGAATTTGTTATCGGTGTAATCTTCATCGTAATTTCATTTGCTATCGGTATTAAAGTTCCTATCACCCTTGGTAAAGACGGTTGGAGCTATGTAGTATTTGCTTATATCTTTATTGCAGCTATTGTTCCTATTTGGCTTATGAAACAACCGAGAGATTATATGACAACAATTATGTTTGTTTGTATGATTTTCGGTGCAGCTTTGGGTCTTGTTATCGGTCATCCTACTATGAACCTTCCGGTTTATACAGGCTTTAAAAACGAACAGCTCGGCACTATGTTTCCGATTCTTTTCGTAACTGTTGCGTGCGGCGCTGTTTCAGGCTTCCATTCGCTCGTATCAAGCGGTACTTCATCAAAAACCATTGCTAATGAAAAAGATATGCTCAAGGTCGGCTATGGCGCTATGATTCTTGAAAGCGTGCTTGCCGTTCTTGCTCTTTGCGTCGCAGGTGCGGCTGCTAAAAACGGTGTTCCTGCCGAGGGCACTCCGTTCCAAATTTTCTCAAGCGGTGTTGCAGGCTTCTTTGAAAAAATGGGCCTTTCGGTTCATTTCTCAACCGTATTTATGACTATGTGCGTATCTGCTTTGGCGCTCACAACTCTTGACGCTGTTGCCCGTATAGGCAGAATGAGTTTTCAGGAATTCTTCAGCGTTGACGATATGAAAAATGCTAAGCCATGGCGCAAACTTATGTGCAACACATATTTCTCAACAATTATCACTCTTCTTTGCGGTTTTATTCTTACAAAGATTGGCTATCAAACAATTTGGCCTCTTTTCGGTTCTGCCAACCAACTTTTGAGTGCACTCGTACTTATCACTCTTTGCGTGTTCCTCAAGGTTACAGGCAGAAGCAACAAGATGCTTTTCCCACCTATGATTATTATGCTTTGCGTAACATTTACCGCTCTTGTTCAGCGTGTAATCGGTCTTGTTAAGTCACTTACGGCAGGTACCGATATTTTTGCAAGCGTAATTCAACTTGTTGTTGCGGTTCTCCTTATTGTTCTTGCGGTTATCATTGTTATTAACTCGGCTAAAAGTTATGTTAAGAGCAAAAAGGGCAGTGAAGTTAAAGAAGTAAAAGAAGCTTAATTAAATTAACCCAAAAAAGAAAGACAGTACAGATTTTTCTGTACTGTCTTTTGTTTTATTTATAATCGATTAAATTTCATACCACTTGATTTCATTTGATTCAAGATGGAGTTCAAATGATGAACCGTCGCCTACATAAACGGTGGTATCCTGTGGCTCATAGGTGTTGTTAACTACGCAGTATTTACCGTTTTTAACATAAGCGTGAACTTCAACATTGTAGTTAGTTGAATACCATTTGTGAAGTTCATTTTCTGCACTTGCACTCCAAAGCACCGCTCTGTAAAGTACACGGCTGTTTTCAAAACTGTAAGGAAGACCGCTGATATAAACGCCTCTGCCCTTGCCAAACTCTCTTACCGCCATTTGTACTTCCTCTGCGTGCCTTACCGCAAACGGAAGTTCACTTGCGTTTTGAACAAGAACTGTTGTATCTTCAAGTGCAACAATGTTTTTCTTGCCCTCGCCAAAGTCAATATTGCCGCCGTTTGTATCTTCAAGGATGAAATGGTCACGATGTTCTTCCGTGTTGTAACGACGGGTGTTGAGCGTAAGTCCGTTTTCTCTTTCAACACCGAGGATATCATCAAGTTGGAAAAACTTGCCCTGCCACTGGTGCGCACCCGGTTCGCCTACACCGATAAAACCGCCGCCGTTATAAACGAATGATTTAACTGCGGTAACAACTTCTTCATCTGCCCAGTATTCGCCGCCGCCCTGAGCTGTGTCTGCGTCGCCTACATTGATGATAACATCAAACTGCTTTAATAAATCTTTGTCATTTTTAATATCGTCAAAGCTGATAAACGAAACATCAAACGGAGCACCGCTGAGCGCTTCAATAACGCCGAAGTATGAATAGTTTTGCCTGTAGTAAAGACCGTGGTGAACCATATGGTTACTCCAAGCACGCATCTTGCCCCAGCAGTTGAGCACTGCAACTTTTTTTACGCAGTACGGTATTACGCCCTGAATATTGTCGTAAAGAGTTCTGAACTCGTCACAAACAGACTTTATATATTCAACAAAGTCAGGAAACTTGAGCGCAAGTTTAAGATATCCGCCGTAGCCGATACGCTGAATAGGACTTCTCAAAATAGCCCTTCTTGCTGTTACCCAGTTAACCTTAGCTTCCTTAATAGGGTCGCCGCCTTCACAAAATACATCAGGGAAGAAGTAAGGCAAAAATCTGCCTTCGGTATATTTAACATTTTTAATATCACTGAAAAGACGGAGAGTAGCGCCGTTGCCTACACTGCCTACAACTGCGTCAAGACCGATAGAAGCAAACTCGTCCATAAACGGCTCCATACCTATCCAGTGGTCACCCATAAACATCATAGCTTCCTTGCCGTATTCATGAACGATGTCAACCATTTCCTTTGCAAGCTTTGCAACTTCTCTCCTTTGAAAAGCCTGAAAATCTCTAAATTCTTTTGAAGGAATTCTGTAAGTATTATTCATATAACCCTGGTCAATGATGAATTCAGGGCGGAATTTGTAACCTACTTCCTTTTCAAACTGCTCAAGAATATAAGGGCTTACCGAAGCGGAATAACCGAACCAGTCAACAAATTTTTCTCTTGCAAGTTCATCAAAAATAAGGGTGAATTGGTGGAAGAAAGTTGTAAATCTTACAACATCAACATATTCGTGAGTGTCAAGGAATTTGCGAAGCCTTTCGAGCGAATGTGCTCTTGTTTTAGGCTGGCGAACATCAAAAGTGATTTGCGGTTCAACATCCCATTCGTTAACAACTGCGTTGTACATATGTACCGGGTCCCACATAATGTAAGCAAGGAAACTTACTGTGTATTCGTGGAAAAGTTTAGCGCCCTGAATTGTGACATTGCCGCTTTCTTCGTCATAACTCCAAGAACCGGTCGGCACAACTTCGCCTGTAGTCCTGTCAATAACTTCCCACCATCTTGTAATGTCGTCACGGTTATTAACCTTGAGCATATCGGGATAAAGGTGGTCCATAAGATGAATTGAAAGCGTATCTTCAACTGCAGTATGAAACTTAGTCATAATGTACATCTGCTGAATTTCGTCAGGGTTAGCCTTTGCCCAGTCGTTATCTTTTCTTGTTGTGTAGTAGGTTGCATAAACTTTTGCGCCTGTGTTACGAAGTTCCTGCGGGAATTCTGTTCCGTCACAGTCACGAATAGCGTCTGCACCCCATTCGTTCATAATTTCAAGTGTTTCTTTTACCACATCCATATCGGTAGGAATGGTAACTCTTCCTTTTGCGTTTGCCATATTTTACCTCGCTTATAATTTTATGATTTTATTATTTACTTTTGTCATTTTTCCGTGCATCCTTTTTCTTACAAAAGGAACACCTTGTCTTACATAAAATGTATTGTTTGCAACATAACCGTCAGGGTTGCTTGCCGGGGTCATAGTTCCGCTCAAATCGTCAACGCTTAGGTTGTTTTCAAAGTAGTTGTGAACTGCTTGTTGCAAGCAAAACATCATACATCCGCCCTCGTTAAGACGGGAAAAGTTGTATTCATACCTTGTGCCGTCGCCTGAGTCTGCGTCATAAGCCATGCCGTCTTGGTTAAGCTTTGTGTCAACAACATCATTGTATCTCAAAAGAGCGTCTTTGCACTTCCACGGCCAAACGGCAGCCGCAACTTTGCCGGCTCTCTTTTCAGGATATTTGTAAATTCTGTCGTTCATCTCGGTTGCACAGGAATCGGCAGTGTTGTGCTCAACGAGTGCGTTTAACGCATACATAGGCGTAATTGCGTCACCGCCTGCAAATTTAACATAGTTGTTTTTAAGAACTATGTTCTCATTTCCGTACTTTTTAAATGTTTCGGCATCAAGCTCTTTTGTGGCAAATTTGTCGTGATTATAAACATAACCTACTGCAATACCCCAGCGGCTTACATTTTTAACATAACAGTTTTCAACCGTAACGCCGTCATACCTTGCAATGCCTGTTTTTTCTTCATTTTCAGGCTTAAATGCAGTCATATAAATTCCGCCGTTATTCATATGCTTGTTGTAAACATTGCCGTTAACATCGTGAATAAACAAATTGTCAAGCGTGATTGAATGAAGTGTACCTCTGTTTTGAGCCACTGCAGCTACGCCCGTTCTGTCCATCTTGTTTGGCGCACTGTAAGCTTCAGCGTCGGTGTATTCTTCTTTGTTGCTTATTTCAATGTCTTTTATAACAATGTTTTCAACATCGTAAAGAAGAATTGATGACGAAACATCGCCTTTGTACCGATGACCCGAATAATCAAGTTCCACTCCATAGTCCTGATACCAAACACCGTTGCCGTTTGTTTTTATATGCGGAAGCTCGTCACCGTCACCAAAGCTTGATATAACTATCTTTTCGCCGTTTATATTACCGCAGTTTTTAAGGTGTAAAAACTCGTTTTCAAAAACCGAGCCTTTTTGAAGCAATATTTCATCGCCTGCATTAATTTCAAGCTCATTTATTTTTAAAAGCGACTTAAATGCGGTGCTTTCGCTTAAACCGTCGTTTGCATCATTTCCGTTAATCGAGCTTACAAAGTATTTTTTCGATTTCTGCATCATATTGCTCCTCTCTTATTTTTTTGTCAATAACTGTTTTAACTTCAAAAAAGAAAAAGCGGTCGCCGTTGTTGTAGCGGGTAAACAAGTCTTTGTTGTTTTTGTAATACGCTCTTTTTTCTTTTTTTGTTATTTCAGGGAAGTTATATACTTTTTTTACCTTGTCCGTTTCGCCGACAAAGTCAAGCTTCAGCCTTGTAAGTTCATAGTCAAGGTAAGCAGGAAGTGAAAAATGAGTAAGACCGTAAACAGTTTCACCGTTTTCAAGCTGTTTTTTCCTTTTCTCGTTTTCTTCTTCACAGCGCTTTTTGACACCGTCAAGGCTGTCATCATCAATAAGTCCGAGCTTTTTTGCAAATATGAGAGAAGCTAAGGCTTGCTTCTTTTCTTCATCATTTGTAAAAAGAAATGAATTCATATTTCTTCTCCTTTTTAGTTTGATTTTAAAAAGTGAATTTTGTACATTTATATAATACTTATTTTAATAAAATAATGCAAGTAAAAATACATATTTGATGATTTTATACTATAAAAAGTGAATATTGACTTAAACCTGCTTCGCTTATATAATTAAACTATCAATTAAAGAGTGGTGCGATTATGAAATTTATACATCTGTCAGACCTTCATATAGGCAAGCGTGTTAACGAGTTTTCAATGATTGAGGACCAAAAATATATTCTTCTTGAAATACTTTCAATTATCGAAAAAGAGGGAGCGGACGCAGTGCTTATCAGCGGTGATATTTATGACAAGTCACAGCCGTCAAACGAAGCGGTCAACCTTTTTGACGAATTTATTTTCAGGCTTTCAAAACTAAATGTTAAAACATATATCATTTCGGGTAATCACGACAGCGCCGAAAAGCTTTCGTTTGCCTATCGTTTTATTGAAAAAAGCAATGTTTTTATCTCTCCCGTATATAACGGTGAAATTAAGAAACATACGCTTTTGGACGAATGGGGAAAAGTCAATATTTATATGCTTCCTTTTATTAAGCCGATAAATGTAAAACTTCAATTTGAAGATGAGGAAATAAGCAGTTATACCGATGCGATAAAAGTTGCAATAAATCATATGGATGTTGACGAAAACGAGCGAAATATAATTTTATCCCACCAATTTGTCACCGGCGCAATAAGGAGCGACAGCGAGGAAATATCGCTCGGCGGAACCGATAATGTTGATGTTTGCGCCTATGACAGTTTTGATTATGTTGCTCTCGGTCATATTCATTCACCGCAAAAATTAGTTCGTGATACGGTTAGATATTCGGGAACTCCGCTTAAATATTCTTTTTCGGAATGCAGGCATAATAAGAGCGTAACGGTAGTGGAAATGAAAGAAAAGGGCAATGTTTCAATTACTCAAATTCCGCTTGTCCCTATGCGTGATATGGTCGAAATTAAGGGTAAATACGATGAAGTTATGGCAAAAAGTTTTTATGAAAATTTAAACGCCGATAAAGACTATTTTCATATCACATTGACGAACGAAGAAGATGTTGCCGACGCACTTTTAAAGCTTCGCACGGTTTATAAAAATATAATGAAGCTTGATTATGACAACAAAAGAACGAGGGCGGCAGCAACCGTAGGCGCAACTGCAAGCCAAAGCAAATCTCCGCTTGAACTTTTTGACGAGCTTTATGAAATGCAAAACGGAGCAAAGCCGAGCGAGGAGCAGGAGGCTGTTTTGTTATCGCTTATTAAAGAAATATGGGAGGGCGAACAATGCGACCGATAAAATTAGTGATGTCTGCTTTCGGACCGTACAAGGGCGAAGTTTGCCTTGATATGGATAAGCTTGGCAAAAGCGGACTTTATCTTATCACAGGTGATACGGGTGCCGGCAAAACTACCGTTTTTGACGCTGTTTGCTTTGCTCTTTACGGCAGTGCGAGCGGCGAAGTGCGTCAAACAAATATGTTTCGTTCAAAGTATGCAAGCGCCGACACTCCGACATTTGTAAGAATGGTTTTTGAATACGACGGCAAAATTTACGATGTTAAGCGAAACCCTGAATACCTAAGACCTTCCAAGAGGGGCGACGGTTTTACAAAACAGACTGCCAATGCCGAACTTGTTTTACCAAATGGCACGGCAATTACTAAAGTAAACGAAGTTAACGATAAAATAAAAGAAATTATCGGTGTTGACCGAACTCAGTTTTCGCAAATTGCAATGATAGCTCAGGGTGATTTCAGAAAGCTTCTTGATTGTGATACAAACACGAGAAAAGATATTTTCAGAAAGATTTTTAAAACAGAATCGTATAAAGTTTTTGAAGAAAAAATAAAAGGTCAATTCCTTGATTTATGCGAGCAAAGAAAACTTGAAAAGCAGAGCACGGCGCAGTATATCAATCAGCTTTCAAGTGATGAAAACAGTACTTTTTATTATGAAATTCAAAAGGCTAAAGACGGCGAAATGCTTAGCGATGACATTATCGCTTTAGCCGAAAATCTTATTGAAAATGATACCGAGTTAAAAAGAAAATGTGATGAAAAATATGAAAAAACCACAAATCAAATAACGCTTATAAATTCTCAAATCACACTTGAAAAAAGCCGCCAAAGCGCAAAAGAAGATTATCAAAAAACGCAAGGCAAAATCAAAGAATGTGAAGAAAAATTATTGAGTTTTGAAACTGCTCTTGCTCTTTCAAAAAAGAAGTTTGACGAAAGCGAAGTTATTTCAAAAAAAGCAAGCCTTCTTGAAGAAAAAATGACTAAGTTTGATGAACTTGAAAATGTTTCTTCGCTCTTGATTTCAAAGCAAAATGAAGCCGAAAAAACACAAATTCAAATTGAGCTTTCAAAGAATAAACTTGAAAAACTGCAACAGGAAATTGAGCTAATAAAAGCCGAAAATGAAAAGCTTAAAGATTCCTCACTGCTTACCCAAAAATATAAAACACAATTAACCGAACTTGAACAAAAGAAAAATGCTTTAAAAGAACTTTCAACCAAATATCAGGAATACAAATCTCAAAAATCTTTGTTTGACAAGTTAAAAAAAGAAACGCAGAAAGCTATAGAAAGCTGGAAAACTGCGAGCGACGATTATAATGCCAAAAACAGTGCTTTTCTCTCGGCTCAGGCAGGTATAATGGCGCAAAAGTTAATTGAGGGTCAGCCGTGCCCGGTTTGTGGCTCAATATCCCATCCAAACCCTGCAACGCTTTTTCCTTCTTCACCGAGTGAGAAAGATGTTAAACTTGCCAAAACCGTTGCAGACAAAGCAAATGAAAATGCAAATACTTTGTCGCAAAAATCGGCAAGTCAAAAATCAGCCGTTGAAGCGTTGGAGGCTACTGTCAAGGAAATCGGCAAAAAGCTGTTTTGCAGTGAAAATGATATTATTGAAAATGCAAAGAAACTGAAAGAAACTGTTTTGGATGAGCTTGAAGAAGTGAAAAATTTACTTTTGATATCGCAAAAAGGAGAAGAAAAGCTTGCCGCTCTTGAAAAAGAGTTGCCGAAAAAAAGTGAAAAAATATCGCTTCTTCAAAATGAAATTTCAACTTTAAACGCTTCTTTGTCAGCACTAAAAGTATTTGTTGCAGAAAAGCAAAGCAGTTTGGAAAAACTTAAAAGCGAATTTGATTTTGACAGTAAACCAAAGGCTGTCGCAAAGCTTGATGAGTATAAAACTTTTGTGTCTTTGGCAAAAAATGAATACGAAAACGCAAAAAAATCATATGACGGCGCAAAGAACGAATTATCTGTTTTAAACGGAAAAAAAGCGGCTCTTGAAAAAACGCTTAAAGAAAGCGAAAGCTATGATATTGCCGAACTTACCACAAATCTTGATGAACTGACATCTGCTCAGAAAACGCTTGACGATAAAAGGCAAATGCTTTTTTCACGAATTAAGCATAACAGCGATATTAAGGAAAAAATCAGTGAAAACAGTGAAAAGCTTTCAGCTCTTGATAAAAAATATTTGGTTTATTGCGCTCTTTCAAACACGGCAAACGGTAATGTATCCGGCAAGGAAAAAATTACGCTTGAAACTTTTGTCCAAATGAAATATTTTGACTCTATTATCGGCAAGGCAAACATCAGACTTTTAACTATGACGGACGGTCAGTACGAACTTGTACGCAGAAACGAAGCGCAAAACAAACGAAGCCAAGTGGGTCTTGACCTTGATGTTTTGGACCATTATAACGGCACTTCACGAAGTGTCGGCACTCTTTCGGGCGGCGAATCTTTTATGGCTTCCCTCTGCCTTGCTCTCGGTTTGTCAGATGAAATTCAGTCGTCAAACGGCGGAATTAAGCTTGACACAATGTTTGTTGACGAGGGCTTCGGTTCTCTTGACGGCGAGGCACTTGATAGGGCTTTGAGTGCTCTTGTTTCCCTTTCTCAGGGCAACCGTCTTGTCGGTATAATCTCTCATGTCGAGGCGCTCGGCGAAAGAATTGACAACAAAATTATCGTGACAAAAGAGCGTGAAAACGGCAGCAGCGCAAAAATCGTAAATTGATAAATCTACCGCAAATAAAACGGAAAGAATTAAATAGGGTATTAGGCAGTCGGTATTCAGCGGTTTTGCTTTTTGCATAGCTGATATTATATGTCAAAAATAAAAAGACGGGTTGTTTTCAACTCGTCTTTTTACTATATGCTTATAATCTTTTTTCGTCTTCTTTGCGCTTTTTGTTTGAACTGATTGTGAGTATAATTCCTGCCGTAATTATACTGCCGAGTGCTAAGCCGACAATAGAAAACAACCACCAAAACGGAAACTTTTCCGATTTCTTTTCTTGATTATTCTCTTTAACTTCTTTCTTTTTGATAATCTCGCTTGAAAGCTTGATTTTTTCACTGTAAGTTTTGCCGAATTCGTCCTCGTAGCTCAGCGTCGCCGTGCCTTTTATTTTGCCGATTTTTGTTGAACTTACCTGAAAGTTGACGCTTTCGCTCTTGTTTTCACCCGCTTTGATTTCACCGAAAAAGAGTATGCCGCCCGTTTGAAGACAGTCGATATCAAAGCTTACTTTCGCATTTCTTATTAAAGATTTGCCTGTGTTCATAAGGTTGATTTCCATTGTGGCAGTATCGTCTTGAGTGAGCTTTTTAGGGAGTATTATTCCGTCGTAGTCAAGCTGAGTTTTTTGCTTAACATTTACTGTAAGGTTGTCACTGCTTGAAAATTGTGTAAAATACTTGTCTTCGTATTCACCCGAAAGAACAATTTTGTGTTCTCCTATTTCTGCCGTTTTTGAAGCACTTATTTCAGCGCTTAAAGTGTATGTGCCTTTTGGTTTGATTGTGCCGGCATAAATACTTTCTTTTTTGAAATTTATGTCGCCTTTTTCTTCACTTAGGGTGAGTTTTAAATTTTTAATTTCTTTGTCACTGCTCTCGTTTTTGAGTTTTACCCTGAGCATTGCGCTTTTTGACGGCGAAACGCAGTCATTTTCAAGCGAATATGACACTACGATAAGCAAAGGTTTTGAAGTGTTTAGAGTGGTTTCTTTTTCAGTTGTTGACGGCTTCGTTGTTGTTTCTTTAACTTTCAAAACGGTTATCGGAATCTGCGACGAAGTCGTGTATGAAACATAATCTTTGTCTTCATACTCGCAGTTAACGCTCAGTTTGTGCGTCCCTTCACTTGCGCTTTTTGAAACTTTAACGGTATGAGTTAAAATAAATTCTCCGTTTGGTTCGATTTTTCCGATATAATTGCTGTTTAGCGAAGTTGTGTTTATTTCACCCGTTTCATCGCTTATTGTAAGTACGATGTTTTCAACGCTCTTTTTTTGGCTGTAGTTTTTCAGCTTTAATTCAAGCGTTGCACTTTCGTTTGGATATAACCGACTTTTTGAAAGGGTGTAGCTTTCTACCAAGAGTTTCGGTTGAGATGCGTCCTGCGTTGTTTCTGAAGTTGAAGATGTTTGCGAAACCGAAGTCGATGATTCGTCTTCATTTTTTGCTTCCTCGCTTGCCCAAGCCGATACGCAAAGCGAAGAAGATAATATGAATGATAAAAATATGCAAATAATCTTTTTCACACTAAAGCTCCCTTATGTTTTCAACTATGCTGTTTTTCATTTCTTTTCTTACCTTAACCCATAAGTTAACCGAACAAATTATAAACAAAACTATAACAATTCCTATCGCTGCCCAAGGGTAGAACTCTAATGTATAACTTTCACTTCCATAGTAATATTTTTCAACAAGAATTGTGACGACATAGCTTATAATGTATACACCAAAGCCTATACCTGTGCCCCAAACAAACATTGACCTCATTTGATAAATGAACGATTTTGTAAGTTCTCTTTCATCTGCACCGACTGCTCTTAATGTGCCGATTGCTTTTTTGCTCTCTCTTATTCTGGCACTCATAGCGTTGTTAATAATGCTTGCACAAACAGCTAAACAAATTATCATTATGCTTGTAAGAGATGCAATTATCGTTATTTGATTTTGTCTTATTTGCTCGTTTTGCTGATATATTGAGCCGACATAACCGTCATACTTTGTGGCAAATTCGCTTAACTCATTTATTATTTGCTCGTCAATTTTGTCGTTGACTTCTTCGCTTGATTTAATTTCAAGAGAATTGTAATTGAGCGCCTTGTTAAAAGTTCTCATACCGTCAATGGTAGTTAAAATTTCTAAATTTGAGCCAAAGTCACCTTCTTCTCCGTCGTCAGTGCTGTTCGGTCTGATAATAGCACCGACAGTTGCAATTTTTACTGTTTTGTCAGGAAGTTCAAATGTGATTTTATCACCGACTTTAAACGGAGTTTCGGCAATGACAATAGATTCGTATCTGCCGAGTTTCTTGCCTATTTCTTTGTCGGCTTTTGTGGTAAATCCATTTGTATTTCCGTTTGCAAAACCGGCAAGTTCAATCTTTTTAGGTGAAGCTACAATTACTTCTTCGCCGGTTTTCAGCTTAGAATAATTTATTTCACCCTCAACATTATTTTTGATGTTCTTAAAACATGAATTTTCATAGGCTGTGATTTCAAGACCTATGTATTCCTTGTCCGTATTAAGGTCCTTTTTGCCTTCTTCGTAGCTTGAATTCGGTTTACCGTTTCTGATTAAATCACGGTACTGGTTTGTGCTTTTCAGTATTTGGTCATCGGGCCAAAAAGTATAATACATCATAACACGGAAAAAGTCGTCAATCTCGTCTCTAAGCAGATTTATGTTCATACTTTTTGTACCGCTTACTTCGCCGATATATTGCATATCGGCTATTTCCTGTTTTTCTGCCTCGTTTAATCCTTTTACATTGGAAAAATGAATATAATAATCGTAATTGTTGTTTGAAAAATAATTTTTTGTATCGTTGATGACATTGGCAAAGCCAAAGCTTGAAACGATAATTGTAAGCGCAAGAATTACGCTGACTGTTATTCTGCTGCCGTTGTAAAAGCCTAAATCTCTTTTTGCAATGTGCTTTGCCACATCAAATTCTTTTTTTGATTTAATCTTTTTATTTTTAAATTTTCTTGCCGTTTCAACATCTCTTATTGCCTGCATAGGTGATATTCTTGATGCAGAAATAAGCGGTATAAATGCAGCAAGTAAAACAACGATTTCGCCTGTAACAGCCGCAATTAAAAGCGAAATTATACTTTTTGTCATAACGGCGTCTTTAACTGCAAATTTTAACACAAGACTGATAATCAAATAAGAAATAATTATACTTATAGGTGTACAAATGAGAGAAATAATAAATGCTTCTCTGCCGAAAATATTTATTATCTGCCTTTTTGTTGTACCGACGGCACGAAGCATACCTATTTGCTTTTTTCTATCCTTTAAATTACTGTTAAACGAATTGATTATCGCAACGCAGGAAGCGAAAATAAGCACTGCCATTATTACAATTACAAAACCGCTGCCGGAAAATAAATTGTCAACATTAGTTTGCGCATAGCAGTTTGTGTCGTATATGTTATAATCACTGTCGGAAATGTTTTTTTGAGCAAAATAATCATCGATGTCCACGCTGTGCTTTTTTTCGGCTTGAGTGTAATAAACGATTTTTTCCTTTCCGCCGTTTTCAATCTTTTCTTTGTTTGAAACAACTATGGCAGGAATTAATGTGTCATAATCATTTGAATTGTAGCTGTAGCTTATTACTGATTTTTTATCGCTTAGTATGCCGGTTAACTTGTATTTTTTAACTATGGTTTTGTAGTATTTTGTGTTGCCGTTTTGAATGTCGAGGTTAAGCGTGATTGTATCGCCGACTTTTGCATTCTTTAAACCAAGTTTTATAAGCTGTGTTTTTTCTATTGCGGCTTCACCCTGATTTTGAGGGTATTTGCCGTCAAGCAGTATAGGGTTTGAAAGTTCTTTGCCTTTTTCATCAAAGTAGCCTACATTTGAGCCTAAGTATTTGTTTTGCTCGTCGGTATAAGCGTAGCCCAATGTGTGCGCTTCGCCGTAGGCTGTTATTATGCCTTCGCTTTTCATCTCGTCTAAATTCTTGTCGCCAAGACTGCTTGATGCAAAAATTTCGCTTTGATATCCGTGCGTTTTGTAGTGATTTGAAATATATGTTTCCTTTGCGGCGGAATATAAAAACACAATACTGCTTGAAAGCACCATTGCAAGAATAATGCCGATAATCATAATTGTGTATTGCTTTTTACGGTTTTTAATATTGCCGAAAGCAATAGTATTAATACTCAGCTTCTTTTTCATTTGTTTTGCACCGCCTTTGTATCATTGACTATTGCGCCGTCTTCGATTGTGAGTATTCTGTCCGCTTGCTCGGCAACATTCAAATCGTGGGTGACGAGTATAAGAGTAATGCCGAATTCTTTTGCACAGTATTTTAAAAGAGAGAGCACTTCACGCCCGCTTTTGCCGTCAAGATTACCCGTAGGTTCGTCGGCAAACAGTATTGACGGTTTGTTTGCGAGCGCTCTTGCAATCGCAATTCTCTGCTGCTGTCCGCCTGAAAGCGCACTCGGTAAATGTTCAAGCCTGTCTTCGATTCCGAGCATTGTTATAATCTTGTTGATGTATTCCTCGTCAACTTTTTTCTTGTCAAGCATAATGGGCAAAATAATGTTTTCGTACCCTGTCAGCTCGTTAACAAGATTATAAGCTTGGAATACAAAACCGAACCTTCTTCTTCTCAAAATAGAAAGCTGATTGTCGGTGTAGTCTGAAAGTTTTTTATCATTGTAAGCTACATATCCGCCCGTTGCATTTTCAAGGGAAGAAAGAATGTGCAAAAGTGTAGACTTTCCCGAACCGGACGGACCCGTTACAGCACAAAATTCGCCCTGCTCAAATGCTACGCTCACATCGTTGACCGCCTTAACGGTGGTGTCGGCACTTATGTATTCTTTGGTTAAGTTTTTACATTCTATAATTTTCATAATTTTTTGTCCTTTCACCTTTCTTACCTTAATATTACAACACTATTCTTTAATTCATCTTACTTTAATCTTACATTTTCGTAAGACTAAAAATAAATGGGAACTAATTGCTTAGCTCCCATTTATAACGCTTTGTATCCGTCAATTTTAGGCAGGCATATTGTAAGTGACAAACCGCCGTTCTTGTTTTCTGCGCTGATTATTCCGTGGTGGCGCTCAACAATGGCTTTACTTATTGCAAGACCTATTCCGCTGTTGCTTGACGCCGAATTTTCCGCCTTGTAAAAGCGAGTGAAAAGTTTTGATAATTCTTCCTGCTTCATTCCGCCGCCGTTGTCTGCAATTTCAATCGAAGTTGAACGCTCGCTTTGCGTTATTGTAATTTTGATTTTGGAATGTTCGCTTGTGTGCTCACAGGCATTTTTTATTATGTTTGCAAACGCCTCGCTCATCCAGCTTTCATCGCATCTTATTTCGCCCTCACCGTTTAATTCAAAACTCTTGTCCGGGAAAAGTGGCTTAAAGTCAAGTATGATTTTTTTAATTATTTCCTCGCATTTGCAGGTTTTAAATTCCAAATCATAAGTGTCAAGCTTGACTTTTTCGAGTTTTATCAGCTTGTAAATTAAATTTTCCATTTTATCAATAAGCTCAAGTTCTTTTTCGCCGTGCGATGCATTGCCGCTTGCTAAATCTATTTCGCAGTAAAGCCTGAGCGCCGAAATCGGAGTTTTAAGCTGATGAGAAATGTCGGAAATAAATTCTACATTCTTTTTGCTTTCACTGTATAATTTGCCTTTTTCAAGACTGACTTTTTCTTCAAGGTCATTTACTGCGTTTTGAAGCCTTGCAAAATCGTTGTCATAAAGGCTTAACTGCGTTATTTTTCCCTCGTTAAAATAATCGTTTATGCTTTCGGTTAAATCGGCTGCGCTTTTTTTGATTTTACGGTTTTTAACTGTAACTGTTATAAGTGCTGCGGCTAAAATGCAACATATTATTAAAAGAATTATAGTTGTCATCTGTCATTCTCCAAACGATATCCTACTCCTCTTACGGTAACTATTTTTTGTGCCCCTATTTTTTCCCTCAGCCTGCTTATGTGAACCGAAAGCGTATTGTCGTCAATAAAGTTTCCGTTGTCGTCCCATATGTTTTGCAAAAGGCTTGAACGGCTGACGATAGCACCGCTGTTTTTCATAAGAGTTGACAAAATTTGAAATTCCGTTTTTGTGACAAATATATTTTTGCCGTCTTTCTTAACCGTCATATTGTCGGTGTCAACTATTAAGTTGCGGCTGACAAATTTTGCGTTTGAATTTCGCCTTATCAGCGCTCTTATCCTTGAAAGAAGTTCAAGCATTTTAAACGGCTTTGTAACATAATCGTCTGCACCGAGGTCAAGCCCTTTTACTATTTGGTACTCCTCGTCGCAGGCTGTTAAAAATAAAATGGGCGTTGCACTTCCGTCATCCCTTATCTTTTTGCATAGGTCAAACGAACTTCCGTCGGGAAGCATAACATCAAAAATCAAAAGCGAAAAATGCTCGTTTTTAATAATCTTCTGCGCCTCTTTTATTGTGTCTGCACTTTTTACGCTGTATCCCTGACTTTCAAGCATTTCACATAAACCGTCACGAAGATACGCATCGTCTTCAAGCAAAAATATTCTGTTCATAAAATCACCGAATTTATAATATCATAAAACTCGTTTTTAAACAACAAACCTTACGATATTGTAAGAAACAAAAAACGGCGAAAATATTTATATTATTCCGCCGTTAACACCGAGTATTTGAGATGTGATATATTTGTTTTGAGTCAGGTAATATATTGCCTGTGCAACTTCCTGCGCAGTTCCGAGCCTGCCGATAGGCACTTGTGCCTCAAGCTCTTTTTTGTCAAACATTTCATTCATTCTTGTATCTATAATGCCGGGGCAAATACAGTTAACGGTTATGCCGCTCGGCGCAAGTTCCTGTGCAAGCGAATGGGTTAAGCCGACTACCGCAAATTTGCTCATAGAATATGCAATCTCACACGAAGCGCCCATTTGACCCCACATTGACGAAACATTAACTATTGCGCCTTTATGATTTTTAAGCATAAGTTTAACGGCTTCACGGCAGCAAAGAAAATATGACCTTGCATTAATACTCATAATCTTGTCATATTCCTGCGCCGTTGTGTCGTTGATTTGCTTAACGAGGCTGATTCCCGCATTGTTAACAAGAATGTCAATATTTCCGATTTGATTAAATAAGTTTACTATTTCATCTTCGTTTTGAAGATTGCATTTTATTTTTGTAACACCGTCAAAATCAGGCTCGGTTTGGTTATATGTTATAAAAACATCGTATCTTTTTTGTGCAAAAAGCAGAGCCGCAGCCTTGCCGATTCCTGTTGCACCTCCGGTAATTAGTACCTTTTCCAATTTAACACCGCCTTTAGCTTTTTCAAAATTATAACATTATATATTCATTTTTTCAATTAAAGTTGTAATTTGATAAAAAATAAGGTATACTTAATTGAAAAATTAATACTCAGAGGTAAATTATGGCTGACAATAAAAATAGAGATTTTTCAACAATAAGCATTTATATTGATGAAAATGAAAATATGATAGGTATTCCGTGCGGTGAAAGTGACAAGTACGGTATTGCCGATATTGATAAAGTTGTGCTTTTAAAAGCGCCTTATTCCGATACTCAGATTGAAAATTTTGTTGAAGAAGTTATTTCATATTGCTACACAAAAAAGCATAACGATGCTTCTCCGCTTTCAACTATTGAAAAGTATACTAAAAAAACGGGATTTGTTAACGCAACTGCCGATTATACCCTTATTTCTATCGTTAAAACAAAGGATAGTTATTCGCTTATGCCTACTTTTAACGATTATGAAAGAGGTCCGCTTGTTATTGATGATGACGAAAGGATACTTCTTGCAAATTACCAAAAGGGCGAACTTGCCGAGGTTATGAAAGATTTTATTCAGGTTTATGTTAAGGCCAATATTTTCTACAAGGAAAAGCAGGAACTTGAAGAAGAAAAAAAGAGAAAGAACAAGTCTAATTAATTTATGAAAAGTTTTGTGATTACAAGCCGTGATGCCGGAGTAAGAGTTGACAGGTTTATCGATAAAACCTTTGAAAATCTGCCTAAGTCGCTTATGTATAAAGAGATTAGAAAAAAGAATATTAAAGTCAATAAAAAAAGGTGCACAAACGACCAAAAGCTTAATGAGGGCGACTTGCTCGAACTTTATCTTAAAGATGATGTATTAAAGCCGAAAGTTAAGCATCTTGATTTTATGAAAGCAAGCGACGAACTCGATATTGTTTACGAGGATGAAAATGTGATTATCCTCAATAAAAAAGTCGGAATTTTGTGCCACCCTGACGGTAAAGATTATATTGATAATCTTGTTGCAAGGCTTAAAAAATATCTTTACAAAAAAGGGGAGTGGTCGCCGGAAACTTCCACTTTTACCCCTTCGCTTGCAAACAGAATTGACAGAAACACGGGCGGTCTTGTTATCGGCGCTAAAAATCTTTCAAGCTTAAAAATTATTAATGCCAAGATTAAATCAAGAGAGATTGAAAAGTTTTACCTTACCGTGGTTCACGGCAAAATGCCCAAGAATGAGGAAATATTGACTGCGTTTCTTACTAAAAATGAGCGTAAAAATCTTGTTTCGGTTACCGACAATCAAGTTGACGGTTCAAAAAAAATTATAACAAAATATAAGGTGCTTGATTATTATGACGACGCTTCTCTTTTAGAAGTGGAACTTTTAACCGGCAGAACTCATCAAATCAGGGCGCACCTTGCCCATATAGGTCATCCGCTTTACGGTGACGGCAAGTACGGAATTGAGGAGGGCAGGTTTCGTCAGGCGCTTTACAGTTATAAGCTCAGGTTTGCTTTTAACGATGAAAACGAGCTTTCTTACCTTGCGGGCAGGGAATTTAAAGCAAACGACATAAAACTTCTTGACGACTATAAGGAGAAAAGGTTTAGATGAAAAATAAATTTTATCGTGTAATTTCACCGCTCACACTTATTATTGTTATTATTCTTGATATTGCCGTTGCGGCTTATGCAATTTTTGCTGTCAAAAAACTTATTGAAAATGTAAGCGTTTATTCGGTGATTTTTGCAATTATTGATTTGTTTGCAATCGTGGTTGCCGTTTTTGTGACAAAATATGTTGTAAGCCAAGGTATTGTTTTTGACGATGATTCTTTTGAATTTACCGCTCTTGATGACAATAATATTTTTAAATATGATGATATTGAAAATATTAAAATCAGCAAAGACACAAAAGCAAGCTTTAAAAAGAATTTTATCGACAGGCAGTCGCAAATTATAATAGAACAAAAAGACGGCGCAATCACAACGGTCGGTATCGGCGTGACTTCAATGAAAAAGCTCAAAAAAATTGAACAGGAAATATTAAGTCATATTAATAATATTGATTAAAATTAATTTGTTTTATTGTATAGCAACAGCAAATTGTACATTTTTACTAAATGTTTTAATTTTGTTGTTGCTTTTTTGTTGAAAAATTGTTATTATATATTCATTGACAAAAAATCGGTTTTTACCGAAAGTAAGGGAGAGAAATTTATGGGCGAAAAACGCACCTACACTGGTAAAGAACTCGGCGGCTATCTTGTCGGTATGTTCGGTCAGAACTTAATCTACAACATCGTTGCCACAGGTCTTTACTTCTATTTTCAAAATGTAATCTGCCTTCCTGCTATGGCACTCGGCTGGATTATGACAATCGCAAGAATTTGGGACGCTATCAACGACCCTATGATGGGCACAATAGTTGATAAGACCAAAACTAAATGGGGTAAATGCAGACCTTATCTTATCATTTTCCCTGCCATTATCGGCGTTGTTACAATTTTAACATTTATCAACGGCAACTACGCAACCGCTTCTTCAACAGCTCAAAAGGTACTTATTGTTGCATGGGCAGGTATTTCGTATATTGCTTGGGGTATGTGCTTCACTGTTTGCGATATTCCTCTTTGGGGTATTACTTCACTTATGACAGAAGATGAAAGTGACAGAAGTAAGATTTTGAGCCTTGCCCGTATGGTAGCAGGTATCGGCGGTATCGGCGTACTCGTTGTTCAAATTGCGCAGGCACTCGGTACTGCTTTTGTTAGCAAGATTGATAAAAACGCTGCCGATTATGACACTCTTGTTCAAAAGGCTAACCAAAAAGGTTTTATTGTAACAGTAATTATTATGACTGTTATTGCTTCAATTCTTTTTGAATTTGCAGGTCTTTGCACAAGAGAAAGAGTTGAAAAGTCTGAAAGAAGCTATACATTTAAGGAAAACTTCCAAATTATGTTCAGAAACAAGCCTTTCAGACAGATTCTTATTTCAGGTATTTTAAGAAGCCCTATTCAGCTTCTTATGATTGTTGCGATGACACTTGTTACATATTACTATGCAAACGGTAATATTATGAATATCTTGAAGTATAATGAAGACGGTTCGCTTGCCGGTATCAATGTTCAAATTCTTATCGGTCTCGGTTGTGTTGCGGCAGGTCTTTTTGTGGGCCAGTTTGTTGCTATGGGCGTCACTCCGCTTATTATTAAGAAGATGGAGAAGAAGACCCTTTACAACATTTATTCAATCGCAGGTGCCGTTCCTTTCGCACTTATTTTTGTTTTCTTCAAAGTTTCAGGCGGTGACTTAACTTCAACAGGTTGGTCGATTATTGTCGGTCTTTGTATGCTCGTTGCAAGTGCTGCTTTCGGCGGTATCAATGTTCTTCAGTCTGTTATGATTGCCGACTGTGTTGACTATGAGGAATATCATAACGGCGTTCGTACCGACGGTGTATTCTTCTCAGGTCAAAGCTTTATTACCAAGCTTGCAGCAGGTATTTCAACCATCATTTCTTCAGCCGTTTATGCCGCAGTAGGTTATAGCGGTGCTAATGTTGACAAGCTCAACCGTGCTATTGAAAAAGGCGCAAGCTTTATCACTTATGACGGCGGTACAGGCGCAGGTAAATATGCAGAAGCTATGTTCTTCCTTATTTCTATTCCGCCTGCAATCGGTATGCTCCTTTCAGCTATCCCTACTCTCAAGTATGCTATGTCTGACAAGGAACACGACGAAATTCTTAAATCGCTTGTAGATAAGAGAAATGCCGAAACAAAATAAAGATTGGTATTTAGATGTAATGTAGGACTTGGCGTCACCGACAACCTTCGTTTTGACAGTTGTAGCGGCTGATATTGCCAGCCCGATATATTTAAAGGGAATGAGGTTCTCCCTTGAATTAATTTTAATTCTAAACCGCTTTTAAAGCTGATGACTTCTGCGATTACAAACGCAGAAATTGTCAGCTTTTTTTCTGCGTATAAAGGAGAAAGATTATGCTAATCAGCATTTCATTAATTTTAATTTCGGGTTTTCTTCTCGGTGAACTTTGCAAAAAGATAGAATTTCCGTCACTATTCGGAATGATAATAGCAGGCATCATAATCGGTCCGAGTTTACTCAACTTGCTTGACGGTAGTATTCTTGATATTTCAACTGAGATAAGAAGAATTGCACTTATTATAATTTTAATTAGAGCAGGATTGAAACTTAACATAACAGATTTAAAAAAGGTTGGCAGACCTGCCGTTATGATGTGTTTTGTGCCGGCTTGCTTTGAAATTTTAGGTATGGCTTTGCTTGCTCCTAAATTCCTCGGCTTGTCACTTATCGATTCATTAATACTGGGCGCTGTTGTCGGTGCGGTTTCGCCTGCCGTTGTTGTGCCGAGAATGATTAAACTTATTGACGAAGGTAGGGCAACGGATAAAGCAATACCTCAAATGATACTTACAGGTGCCTCTGTTGACGATGTTTTCGTGATTGTTATGTTTGCAACTTTTACCGGCATTGCAAAGGGTGAAAGTGTTTCAATAAAAAGCTTTGTAAATATTCCTGTTTCAATAATTTTGGGTATTATTGTCGGAGCTTTGTGCGGCATAATTTTAAGTTCGGTGTTTTCAAAATTTAAACTTTCAACAACGGTTAAGTCAATTATAATTCTTGCAGTCACCTTTATATTAAATTGGGTGGAAGATGCACAAAAAATTGTAGCCTTTTCCGGTTTGATAGCAATTATGGCAATGGGAACTGCAATGAAAAAGAAAAACGATTCTCAGGCAAAATCAATTTCAAATGTATTTGATAAGCTTTGGGTCGGCGCAGAAATTTTCCTTTTTGTTTTGCTCGGTGCAAGTGTAAAGGTCGATAGTTTGAAATCTGCAGGTTTGTCATCTGTTCTTCTTGTATTTTGTGTGCTTGGTTTTCGTATGATAGGTGTATTTGTTTGCACTCTTGGCACAAAGCTTTCACTTAAAGAAAAACTTTTTACGATGCTTGCCTATACGCCAAAAGCAACCGTTCAGGCGGCAATCGGCGGACTCCCGCTTGCAATGGGACTTGATTGCGGTCAAACCGTTTTAACCGTGTCCGTTATAGCAATTCTCCTCACTGCACCCCTCGGCACATTTGCAATAGATTTGACATATAAAAAGTTGCTTGAGTAAATTATTGTTTATCTTAATATCGGTTTCTCTCCTATCGACGGCGAAGCCGCCACTTCCCTCG
>OIYY01000559.1_pt1 | contig 25577 bp, 21 predicted proteins | sample 1588341 | NCBI WGS metagenome assembly OIYY01 (sample SAMN03283287) | human gut metagenome | biome: human-associated habitat; material: feces | host: Homo sapiens | place: Peru | collected 2012 | reverse complement strand
CAGCGCGGCCCCCGCCAGCGTCCCCAGCACCGCCGCATAGGAAAGCTCGAACCCGATGTCGCAGACCGCGTAGCTGTTGCCTGCGGTCATCAGCACACCCGCCACGCCGAGGGAGGTCAGCGCATCCGCCGGGCCGTAGACCCAGACGCCCAGCGCACTGATCCACACGGCCGCCCCGGCCCGGAGGACGGACGGCGTGAAGCCGGTCACCCCCACCAGCAGCACCGCCATCCCGGCCCGAAGCAGAGCATTCCGGCGACAGCTGGCGTAGCTGCGCAGTTTTCTGCGTTTCGGTTGAAAACGGGCCAGCACACTTCCGCAGAGGATGGAGACGTGCATTCCGCTGACGACCAGCACATGGGAAAGCCCGGCCCTGCGGTACGCATTCCGGAGGCGGGTGGAGAGATGGGTGCGGTCGCCCGTGACCATTGCGGCCAGAACGCCCGCCGGGCCCTCCGCCATGCCGCGCCGCAGCGCAGCGCTCAACCGGCTTTGCAGGCGGGCCGTCCGGGCGCGGAATGAGCGGCTCTCTCCCAGACGTTCCAGCTTGGTGCCCCCGGCGAGTTCCGCATTCAGCGCAATGCCGTCGGCATAGGCGGAACGCTGTTCTCCTTCCGGCAGTGCTTCCAGCGCAAAGGTCCCGCGCACCCGCTCCCCGGCGCTGCATCTCGGCAGGGCGGCGCATTCCACCCGGAAGTCCGCCACTTCGCCGTCCACCGTTTCCACACGGAGGACGGCATCCACGACGCCCGGATAAAAGGAGGTGCAGACCTGCTCCACCTCGGCAGTCAGCGTGGCAGAGGTGCCGTCATAGGCGGCCTGCAAAGCGTTCAGCCGGGCGTGGGTGCGCAGCACCGCCCCCAGGCCCAGCACGGCCCCTGCCAGCAGCAGAATGCCGCCCAGTTTCAGGGGCTTTCGGCCCAGCACAGCGGCAAGGAGCCCGCAAACAAAAATTGCCGCAAGCAGCGGCAAAAGCCATGCTTGCGGCAAAAAGGCGCACACCAACTCCACCCCCAGCGCACCGGCGCAAAAGAGGCAGAGCGGGCGTCTCATGATTTAGTGCAGGAAGAGGGGCAGCGGCTCCAGGAAGATGATATCCTTGCGCTCCGCCGCATCACCCTCGGCCAGAACAGCAGCCTGACCCACGATGGTGCATTGGGTCTGCTCGGCCAGCGCATCCAGCGCCTTCAGCGAACCGCCGGTGGAGATGACATCGTCCACGACCAGCACCCGCTTGCCGTTCATCTTGTCCAGCTCCTTGCGGTCGATGACGAGCTTCTGCTTGCCCGCAGTGGTGATGGACTGGTCCTCGACGACGACCGGCTCCTTCATATAGAGCTTGATGCCCTTGCGTGCGCAGACGTAGGGCTTGCCGCTCTGGCGGCTCATCTCGTGGGCCAGCGGGATGCCCTTGGCCTCGGCGGTGAGCAGGATGTCAAACTCCGGGCACTTCTTCAGCAGCTCGGCGGCAGCGGCCACGGTCAGCTCGGTATCGCCCAGCATGATGAAAGCAGCGATGTCCATGTGGTCATTGACCTTGCAGATGGTCAGTTCACGGGTCAGGCCCGCGACGTTCAGCGTATAGGTTTCAGCCATAACAATTCCCCTTCTCTTTGTAGTTCCGTTTGGTTTTGGCTCAGACGGGCAGTTTTTCGCCGCCCAGCACATGGAAGTGCAGATGCTTCACGGTCTGACCGGCATCCTCGCCGACATTGGAGATGACGCGGTAGCCGTTGTCGAGTCCCTGTTCCTTGGCGAGCTTTGCGATGACGGCAAAGATGTGGCCCAGCAGGGCACCATCTTCTTCGGTCAGCGCAGCGGCGGAAACGATGTGCTTTTTGGGCACGACCAGGAAATGCACCTTCGCCTGCGGGTTGATGTCGTAAAAAGCAACGACCTGATCGTCCTCATACAGCTTTTTCGAGGGGATCTTGCCCTCAGCGATCATGCAAAACAGACAATCTTCCATGGGAATTGCTCCTTTCGGATCTTTGTTATTCCTCTGCGCAGCACCCCTTTTCAGGGGCGCTGATCGAGAGGTTATTTTTTGATGTTCAGCCCAGCTGCTTCTCGACGATGCCCTTGACGGCTGCCAGAGCTTCGTCGATCTTGTTCTCGTCCTTCAGACCGGCCATTGCAAAGTCGGGCTTGCCGCCGCCCTTGCCTCCGGCGATGGCGCTGATCTCCTTGACCAGAACGCCCGCCTTCAGGCCCTTTTCCTGTGCCATCTTGTTGACGGTGACGGCCATGGTGATCTTATCCTCGGCCTTGCCGACCAGAACGGCCACCACAGGGTTGACGGCCTTGTCGCGGACGGTATCGCACATGCCGCGCAGGGTGTCGCCGGAGGTGCCGGTGAAGTAAGCGGAAGCGATCTTCACGCCGCCCACTTCCTCTGCGTCGTCGAACAGGCTGGTGACCTTGGAGGCAGCGATCTTCGCCTTCATATCGTCCAGCTCCTTGCTCATGGCCTTGTTCTCGGCCATGACAGCCTCGGCGCGGGCGGGCAGACCGGCCACATTGTTGGCCTTGAGGGCAGCCGCCACGGTGTGCAGCATCGTTTCCTGCTTGTTGGCGCGCAGCAGCAGGTTCTTGCCGGTCACGGCCTCGATGCGGCGGATACCGGCAGCCACAGAGGACTCGCTGACGATCTTGAAGCAGCCGATCTGGGCGGTGTTCCGGACATGGGTGCCGCCGCAGAACTCGGTGGACCAGCCCTCGATATCAACAACGCGCACGACCTTGCCGTACTTTTCGCCGAACAGAGCCATTGCGCCCAGCTTCTTTGCCTCGTCGATGGGCATCTCCTTCACGGTGACATCCATGGCATCAAAGATGCGGTCGTTGACGATCTTCTCCACGCGGGCCAGCTCCTCTGCGGTGACTGCGCTGAAGTGGGTGAAGTCGAAGTGGGTGATCTCGCCGTCCTGATAAGAACCAGCCTGGTGCACATGGTCGCCCAGCACTTCGCGCAGAGCAGCCTGCAGCAGGTGGGTAGCCGTGTGGTTGCGGCAGACGGCCATGCGGTATTCCTTGTCGACCTTGGCGGTCAGATGGTCGCCGACCTTGACGATGCCGCTCTCCAGCACACAGGTGTGGACGTAGTAGCCCTTGGGGGTCTTCTTGACGTCCAGCACACGCAGGGAGCAGTCTGCACTGGTCAGCACACCGTGGTCGGCCACCTGGCCGCCCATCTCGGCGTAGAACGGGGTCTTGTCCAGCACGACCAGAACGTCTTCCTTGGCCTGCTCATCGGTGGCGATGGCATCGGTCAGGGTCTCCTCGTCGCTCAGAGCGACCACGACGCCGGTGTCGTTCAGGGTCTCATAGCCGGTGAAGACGGTCGGCTCCGTGTTCAGGCTGCCGAACAGGTCCTCGCTCCAGCCGGAGATGTTCTTCTTCAGACGCTCGGCGCGGGCGCGCTCCTTCTGCTTCTTCATCTCCGTGTGGAAGCCTTCTTCGTCGATGTCGATGCCCTGCTCCGCTGCAATCTCCTTAGTCAGGTCGAGGGGGAAGCCGAAGGTATCGTTCAGCTTGAAGACGTCCAGACCCTTCAGCAGATGCTCGTGGGCCTTTTCCAGGCCGTCGATCATGTTGTTCAGGATGGTCATACCGGCGTCGATGGTGCGGGCAAAGTTTGCCTCCTCGGTGCCGATGACCTTCTTGATATAGGCGTCGTGCTCACGCAGTTCGGGGTAAGCAGACTCGCTGGACTGGATGACGGTCTCGACCAGCTCCACCAGGAAGGGGCGGCGGATGCCCAGCATCCGGCCATGGCGGGCGGCACGGCGCAGCAGACGGCGCAGCACGTAGCCGCGGCCCTCGTTGGAGGGCAGGATGCCGTCGGACACCATGAAGGTGCAGCTGCGGATGTGGTCGGTGATGACGCGGATGGAGATATCGTCCTTTGCATTGGCACCGTAGGTCTTGCCTGCGATGTGCTCCACATGGTGCAGCACACTCTGGACGGTATCGACCTCAAACAGGTTGCCGACGCCCTGCATCACGCAGGCCAGACGCTCCAGGCCCATGCCGGTATCAATGTTGGGCCGTGCCAGGCGCTCGTAGTGGCCCTTGCCGTCGGCATCGAACTGGCTGAACACCAGGTTCCAGATCTCCATATAGCGGTCGCAGTCGCAGCCCACGCCGCAGGTCGGCTTGCCGCAGCCGTACTCCGGGCCGCGGTCGAAGTAGATCTCCGAGCAGGGGCCGCACGGGCCGGAGCCATGCTCCCAGAAGTTATCTTCCTTGCCCAGACGGACCATGTGGTCGGGGGCGATGCCCACCTTCTTGGTCCAGATGTCGTAAGCCTCATCGTCCTCTTCGTAGACGGAGATGTGGAGCCTATCCTTGGGGATGGCCATCCACTCGTCGCTGGTCAGGAACTCCCATGCCCAGGGGATGACCTCTTCCTTGAAGTAATCCTGGAAGGAGAAGTTGCCCAGCATCTCGAAGAAGGTGCCGTGGCGGGCGGTGATGCCGACGCGCTCGATATCCGGGGTGCGGATGCACTTCTGGCAGGTGGTCACGCGGTGGCGGGGCGGCTCCTCCTGTGCGAGGAACCACTTCTTCATCGGGGCCATGCCGCTGTTGATGAGCAGCAGGCTGGGGTCATCTTTCGGGACAAGCGGGAAGCTGTCGAGGCGCAGGTGGCCCTTGCCTTCAAAGAAGCTCAGGTACTTTTCGCGCAGTTCGTTCAAACCGGTCCATTGCATAACTGTATCTCTCCTCGTGGTTTTTCCGGCGTCCTCCTCCGGACGCAGTATTTTTATGACAGGCGAAAACAAAAACAGCCTCCGCCCCAACAAAGGGACGAAGGCTGTGTGAAAGCTCCGTGGTACCACCCAAATTGCAGGAGACTCTGCCTCCTGCCGCTTTGTGCGCGGTAACGCTGCGCTGCGTCCGGCTTTTTTCGCCGGAAGCTCCGGGGCGGCTTGAAAAACCCTCTGCCGGAACGCCTTGCAGCCCGAAGCGGGCGTTCTCTCTGGGCGGCATCGTCTGTTTTTCTGACCCCATCGTTGCCATCTGTCATAATTCAATCGCGCAAAAGGGCAGAACACCCCTTGCGTATACCTAAATTATAGCATGTGCCGCGCGTTTGTCAACGGGTTTCCCCGAAATTTGCAGGCTGCTTCGGTTTACGCCAGATAATTGCGATGGATTTTGACGATCTTTCCATTTTTTAGCGTCACTGTTGTATTGGAAGCACCATACCTATTAACACGCACAAAGCCGTCTTTTCCTTTAACTCTCGCCGGTCCTGTAATGGTCTTATAAACCGCTGACGCACCATTATGAGTCACCGTACTCGAAGCACCTGTAAAGCTATAATCATCGTCCGTCATCACTACATCCGCAGCAACCGGCAATGTCTTTGTTCCAATCTTGTAGCAGTCAATCGAATGGTCCATGTCAGCATGTACATACAGGTTATCTTCCAGAATCAGACCGATTCCTCCACGGCCAGCTTCTACGCCGCCATTGATCATCGCTTCATCCTGGTAAAATTCAACAGTCTCAATTGTGATGATCTTCCATGCAGCTTTACTATCATGATAGTAAAGCTGGTCGCCCTTCTTCAGCTTTTTCAGATCTGCCACTTTATAGCGGTCATACTGATAAATCGTTGCACGAATCTGATAATCCGATTCTGTACCGACCACATCACCTTTTTCTTGATCAAAGCTGATCCGATAGGCACCGTTTTCTACTTTGGCAACATTTTCTTCCACTTTCACCGGTTTTACGATCGTTGCGCCTTCCGGAGTCGTTTCCGTAGTTTTGTCGTCGTCTTTGCTTCCCGGCGTTTCCGTGGCAGTATCGCTGCCGTTCGGCTTGCCGCCGTTTGACGGTGTCCCCGAATTGGATGAGCCACCGCCGCCGCAGCCCGTCAGTGCAATCGTCATAGCTACCGCAATTGCCATCACTTTCAGATTGATTTTCATAACAATTCTCCTTTGCACCATTTTATCGAGCATTTGCCCTTGGTAAAAGAATACTCTTTTTGTCATGAATTGTCAATTTGAATTGTTTATTTTTATGGCATTTTTGAATCAATCACGGCACCCAGATGCGGCGCACTTCCACGATTTTGCCCTCCTGTACTACAAGGGTCGTATTGTACACCGTCCAGTTGTCCGGGTCTGCATTGATTGCAGCCGCCACAGCCCGCGCACCGGTCGTCTCCACCGCGTCGGCCTGCGGGTCAGCGGAGCTGTCTTTCAGCACCACATCGTCTGCCAGACTCAGTTCTGTTTCACCGACTTCATAGTAAACCGGATAGTCATCAAATGTTATGGTACGGTAATACTCCGAACCATCCATTAAAATCAGGTCCAGACCACCCTCCTGTTCGATTCCACCGTTGATCGTTACAGTATGATACTGCTCGTTCTTCTCGATGCTGGTCACTTCCACTTCGGCATACTGATTTCCCGTCATATATTCTACGTGGAGCCGAATTTTATCGCCTACTTTCAGCGCATCGATGTCGGCTTTCTCGTAGGCATCATAGCTGTAGATTCGGGCTGTGACGGTTCCGTCCTTGACCTCAGAAGCAATATCCGCCGAAACGAATGTGATCGTGTCCGGTGTTTTCGTCACGTCTTCTATGGTAAAACGGCCGACAGGTTCCACAACACCTTCTTCCTGCACACGGGACGAAGCGGGCACAGCACTGTTCGAAGCCGCCGGGCTGCTGGCCGTAGAAGCGGACGCCCCACAGCCCGCCAGCCCTACGCCGACGGCCAGAGCCGCAGCAAGCATCCATACTTTATAATAGAATCTCATACGAACCCCTTCTTTCTGTGCATCCGATGATACACGCTTTTCACAAAAAAAGCAACCCGGAATTTTTCCGTTCCGCTCGCTTGACGGAACGGCCCGGTTCCGCTACAATAAAAACGATTCAAAGACGCATTCTATTTCAAGATAGAGAGGAAAATTTCCGTGAAGATCGTAAAAGTAAAATGTCTTGCCCCCACCCGGCTCGACAATTATCTGATGCAGCAGTTCCCGGCGCTGAATCCGGGCCGCCTGAACAAAGCCCTGCGCGAGAACAAGATCAAGCTGAACGGCAAAAAGCAGCCGCTTTCCACCCGCGTGATGGCAGGCGACGAGATCAAGCTGTTCATTCTGGACGAGGTGCTGGACGCCGACAAGCGGGTGGAAGGCCCGGCCTGGAAGAACGCCCGCGGCCCGGCGCAGGTCATCTACGACTGCCCGCAGATCCTGGTGGTGAACAAGCCCGCCGGTCTGTCCGTGGACGGCCCGGAGGACGACACCCTGCTCAACCGCGCTCTGCTCTACCTCAACCAGCAGGGCGAGTATAAGGAAAACGACCTCTACACCCCCGCCCTCTGCCACCGGCTCGATACCGGCACCAGCGGTCTGGTCATCCTCGCAAAGACCCCGGAGGCCGAGCAGCTGTTTCTGGAGGTCATCAAGAACCGCGAGGTCAAAAAGACCTATCTCTGCGTCACCTTCGGCCGCCCCGTGCCGCCGGACGGTACCCTCGGCGGCTATCTGCTCAAGGATGCCGACCGTGGCATCGTGAAGATCGTGGAGGAAAAGCAGCCCGGTGCCAAGGACGTGGAGACCCAGTATGAGACCATCGCCGTCTCCGGCCGTCTGGCCCTGCTCAAAGTCCGGCTCATCACCGGCCGCACCCACCAGATCCGCGCCCATATGGCCAGCATCGGCTGCCCCATCCTCGGCGACAGCAAGTACGGCAACAATTCCGCCAACCGCGAACTGAAGCTGAAGTATCAGGCCCTTTGCGCCTGGGAGCTTGCCCTCCCCCGCTTCACCCAGCCCGACTTCTCCGACCTGTCCGGTAAAGTATTCCGCGCCCCGAAACCGTGGTACTACCAGCAGGTGCTGGATGGGACGCTGAAATAAGTTTTCGTCTGTAAATCAAGAGCGGCATCTTCCTGTGCAACTTGGAAGGTGCCGCTCCTTTTACACTATCTTAGAAATCCTTATCTTTCCGAATCTCGAACTCCATGCCGTGAATTTTTTCTTTCCGCACGACATCGTATTCGTAGCCCGGAAAATCCTTGCGAATCGTGATTGTATTCAGGCAGTCATAGCCTAATTTCCGATACAACCGGATGGCTGCTTCGTTGCGGGCTGCGGCTTCGATATAGAGTGAAACGGAATATTTCTTCACGATTTCTTCCAGCAACCGAATCGCTTCGCTGCCAAAGCCCTTGCCCTGCTGTTCCGGAACGATGAATAAATCTTCCAGCCAGTCGATTTTTCCACCACGACTTCCCAGATGTGCAAAACCAACATCGGTTTCATCACTTTGGATAAAAAACATCACATGTCCCGGTTTCGTCCAGTTGCAAAGGTCCTCACGGGCTTCTGCTTCGCTTTGATCGTAATGGCTGTGGGCCTTCCAGAAGCCTTGAATCAACGGGAGGATTCGGTTTTCTTCGTTTTTATACTGTTTTAGCGTAATCATAAGTAGATTCCTCTATTATTTTTGTTTTCCCCGCCTTTTGACCACCACCATTTTTATTCTATCATATCTCTCTGTCGTTCGCAACAAAAATGCGGCAACACCGCAAATCAACAAACCCCTGAAAAATCGGAACGAGATCTTCACGCCGCAGGCGGGAATCTCCCGATTTTCAGGGGTTTGTCTACTTCTTTGGGGTTCCAAGGGGCGAGCAGCCCCTTGGCCGTGCCTCCCGCGCTTCGGAAGTAGCGGGCGCTTTTCTGGTACTCTTTTGGCGCGCAAAAGAGTACATATCACCTTTAGATACGCACCATCTCGCGGGTGATCTCGCTGATGGAGTGTGCCCCGCACATCTGCATGGTATCAGCCAGTTCCCCGGCGATCTTGTCGATGTAGCACTTGACGCCCTCTTCGCCGCCGCCGTAGACCGCCGTGACGAAGGGACGGCAGATGAGCACACCGTCCGCGCCCAGAGCCAGTGCCTTGAAGACATCCACGCCGGATCGGATGCCGCCATCGACCAGAACTTTCACGCCGCTGCCCTTGAGGGCATCTGCGATCTCCGGCAGGACTTCTGCCGTTGCCGGGCACTGGTCCAGCACACGGCCGCCGTGGTTGGAAACGACGATGGCCGCCGCTCCAGCTTCCTTCGCCTTGAGCGCACCCTTGACGGTCATGACGCCCTTGACGATGAAGGGACGGCCTGCCAGTGCAACGATCTCCTTCAGCTCGGCCACGCTCTTGCTGCCCGCCGGAGGGGTCATGTTCTTCAGGAAGGGCAGACCGGCAGCATCCACATCCATGGCAACGGCAAAGCAGCCGCTGGCCTTGGCCTGGGCCATCTTGGCCTTGACCGTGTCGATGTTCCAGGGCTTGATGGTGGGCACACCGCAGCCGCCTGCCGCGCCAATGGCCTGGGTGGCCATAGTCATGACGTCGGGGTTGGTGCCGTCGCCGGTAAAGGCGGCGATGCCGTTCTCCGCGCAGGCGCGGACCAGCACATCGTTATAGGTCATGTCGGTGTAGGCGTCCGAGTAGTGGAGGTTCACCGCGCCGACCGGGCCTGCGAAGAAGGGCAGGCGGAAGCTCTTGCCGAACAGCTCCACATGGGTGTCGGGGGTGCCGTTCTCGCACAGGGTGTCCATGTTGACCCGGATGTCGGCCCACTTATTATAATTGCGGATGGCCGTATCGCCCACACCCTTGGCACCGGGGCCGGGGATCTGGTTTTTGCAGGCCACGCCGTTGCACACCGGGCAGGCCTTGCAATACTTGCCGATGTTCTGGCGAGCATTGCTCAAAACGTCTGAATAATTCATTGTGATCGTCCTCCTGTTCTGATTCCAATCCCTGCGGAATTTCCCATTCCGCGCACTCTCTGCCCTCATCATAGTCCCGTTTGGGGCTTGCGTCAAGAGGATTTATCGGGCAGCGGCATTTCTTTCCGAATTTCTTCTTCGAGCCTGTGTCATTTTTTGATTTTCTGAAATTTTTTCGAAAAAATCCTTGACAAAAGTGCTTCTTTCAGGTATTATAGTGGAGCGCTGAGGGCCACGGCCCGAAACGCTGAAAACCGAAGATGTGGAAAGATGGCTGAGTTGGTCTAAGGCGCACGACTGGAAATCGTGTAACGTGTCAAAAGCGTTCTGGGGTTCGAATCCCCATCTTTCCGCCAAAATGCCCGGAACCGATGGTTCCGGGTTTTTGTTTTATCGGCCCGCGGGCCTACCCTCTTCGTCCGCTTCGCAGACAGTTCTCCCAAAGGGAGAGCCCCTGGCAGACCGGGCAATTCCCCGCTTTTTACAAAGGCAGCCGGACTCCGCGTTCGCGGGCAGCGGCTGCAAACAATGAGGCAGTTGAATATGCGTGTTGTGATCGCCATGCCGCGGATGAGCACCGACCCGGAGCCGACCGTGGCACAATCCAAATACATGGAAAGTCTGGCCCGCGCCGGAGCCGGGATGCGCTGGGTCGAGCTGAGCGACCCCGAACAGGCAGTGCAGGACGCCCTGACCTGCGACGGCCTGCTGCTGCCCGGCGGCGGCGACATGGACCCGAAGTTCTACGGGCAGGCGCGCATCCCCGCCTGCGGCGAGCCGAATCCTCTCCGCGATGCAGCCGAGCCGCTGCTGCTGCGCGCCTTTCTGGCCGCAGACAAACCAGTGCTGGGCATCTGCCGGGGCATCCAGGTCATGAATGCCGTGCTGGGCGGCGACCTGTATCAGGACATCAAGCCCTTCGAACATCTGCCGCACAACGACCACTGGGCCAAAGTCCACACCGTCACCGTCCGCCGGGGCACCCTGCTTTCCCGCATTTTGGGGCAGGACACCGTGCTCGTCAACAGCCAGCACCATCAGGCCGTGGACCGAGTCGCCCCCGGCTTCACCCTCGCCGCGCTGAGCGAGGACGGCATCGTGGAGGCCATCGAAAAGCCGGACGCAAGGTTCTGCCTCGGCGTCCAGTGGCACCCGGAATGGCTCAGCGACGCAGACCCCGCCATGCAGGGCCTGTTCGATGCGTTCGTGAACGCCTGCTCGAAATAAAGGAGGTTTTTCCATGACTGCTCCCAAAAGCAACAAGCGGGGCCGTGCCGCCCTCGTGGTGGTTCTCTGCCTGCTGGCGCTCTGCCTGGCGGCGGGCGGCACGGTGTACGGTCTGCTGTCCCGCAAGGTCAAGGCCATCCATGCCGGGGCGGACTTTGATTTCCGCTACACCGTCACCTCCACAGCCTCCCGGACGCCTGCGCTGTACGGGGTGCTGGAACAGGTCGGGGCCACGCAGGGCACTGTCTCCGGCCAGTATGCACCCGGCAGATTCCAGTTCGCACTGACCTCCCAGAAGAGCGGTTCCGCCTTCACGCGGGTGTACATCGACGCAAACGAGACGCTGTACGACGCCGGGCAGCTCTACACCTACCTGCGCGGAGAGATCGTGGCTGCGGCCCCGCTGGCCGGGCTGGTGCTGCCCAACTGGTCCATGGGCAGCTACATCTCCCAGACCCAGCTGGCTTCCCTGCTGGGCGTGGAGCTTTCCGCCGTGGAGATGCAGGACGTGACGAACCTGACGCTGGGGCTTGGGGCCCTGCAAAAGGTCACACCTGCCGGGGCGCTGGACGGCTACACCTACTACCAGCTGCCCGCCGGGGAGACCGGCCTCACCTGCATCGTCGGCCTGCCGCTGAAGGAATTGTTCTCCGGCACGACACCGCTCCACATCCTGCTGACCATCCCCGAACACGAAGTGCGCATCTCGCTCAGCGGCACTGTCACCGCCGCCGAGACCGCCGTGGTGGCCCCCACCTCCCGGATGAGCGACGCCGATGTGGACAGCTTCGTCCAGCTCCGTCAGGCTCTGAAAAAATTTGCAGAAGTGCTTCAGAAAGCCGCCTCTTAAACAGCAAGAGCTGCTGCACCCGCCGTGCAGCAGCTCTTGCTTTCTCTTTTTTTATCGGTCCAGGATGCGGCCGTCGATGGAGAAGGTCACCACCTGCCAGGGAATGAACTTGCCGCTGTTCTTCAGGGCCGTCACGGCAGCGTGTTCGAGACCGCCGCAGCAGGGCACCTCCATGCGCAGCACGGTCACGCTCTTGATGTCATTCTGGGAGAGGATGGCTGTCAGCTTCTCGCTGTACTCCACGGCGTCCAGTTTGGGGCACCCGATGAGGGTGATCCTGCCCTGCATGAACTCCTGATGGATGTTCGCATAGGCGTAGGCCGTGCAGTCTGCTGCGATGAGCAGCTTGGCCCCGTTGAAGTAGGGGGCGTTCACGGGCACGAGCTTGATCTGGCAGGGCCACTGGCCCAGCTGGGAGGGCATCGCTGCACCTGCCACAGGGGCCGGGGCCGGTTTGCGGTCAAACTGGTGCATCTGGTGGCCGGGGCAGCCGGAGTGTGCCGGGGCAGCAGCGGCAGCGGCCTTTTTCTGCTTGTTCTCCAGCACGGCCTGCTCGTCATACGCCGCAGCCTCGCGCTCTTCAAAGGTGATGGCACCGGTGGGGCAGCCGGGCAGGCAGTCGCCAAAGCCGTCGCAGTAATCGTCCCGCATGAGTTTGGCCTTGCCGTTGACCAGGCCGATGGCCCCTTCGTGGCAGGCCGTGACACACGCACCGCAGCCATTGCACTTTTCCTCGTCTATGTGAATGATTTTTCGAATCATAAGAGAATCCTCCTTGCTTTTTCTGTGCACAGTATACTATAATGACAGCAAAGATTCGGTTGTTATAACCACAAAGAGGGATTTTTATGGATTATCACTCGATTTTTCTGTTTCAGGGCCTGACCGAGGCCGACATCGCCCAGATGGAGCACGACCGCTGCCTGCGGCGGAAATCCTTTGCCCGCCGCCAAACCATCTTTCGCACCGGCGACACCGTGCATGAGATCGGCATCGTGCTGCAGGGTGCCGTCCACATCGAGAGCATCGACCTCTGGGGCAGCAAAAGCATCCTCAGCGAGGTGGGCGAGGGGCAGGCCTTTGCCGAGACCTATGCGTTCTGCGGGGAGCCGCTGATGGTGGACGTCCTCGCGGCGGCAGACTGCGAAGTGCTGTTTCTGGACACGGCTGCCCTTTCCCGCCCCCACGCCGAACACAGCTGGCAAGACCGCCTGCTGCGGAATCTGCTCCGTGTCTCCATGAAAAAGAACCTTGCCCTCTCCCGCCGCATCCTCTGCACCGCCCCCAAGACCGTGCGGGGGCGGCTGCTGACCTACCTGTCCGGTCAGGCCGTTCAGGCGGGCAGCATGGAGTTCGACCTCCCCTTCAACCGCCAGCAGCTGGCCGACTACCTCAACCTTGACCGCAGCGCCCTCTCCAAGGAGCTGTGCCGGATGCGAGACGAAGGGCTGCTCACCTTCCGCAAGAACCACTTCGTGCTCCGGCAGCTGCCGGAGCTGCTGTGAGTGCCAGGTACAGAAAAACGCGCAGAGCCGCTTCCCCGCTTCGGGAAACACGCTCTGCGCGTTTGTGTTATGTTCGGTCTTACTGGCCCATTTCCGCGTAATGGTCCTGAAGCCACTTGGCACCTTCGCCTTTGCCGGTCACCTCACTGTAGGTCAAGTTGTTCAGTTCCCTGGTCATGGCGTCCTTTTCCGTATTGTATTCTTTCTCCGCCTTGTCTGCGATGCTCTGGTCACGGCCATTGTCCTGCAGATACCGGCGCAGCTCCTTGATAATCGTCTTAAACTCCTTGTCGCACTCGCTTTGGATCTGGCTCAGCCGCACCGTTTTGCCAAGGACAATTGATACCTTCAGCGCCAGATTGCGCTCCTCTACCGGATGTTCGATGTACTCGTTATAGGAATCGCTGACTGCACGGTACAGCTGCCGCTGGCTCCGTTTCTGGAGCGCATAGATCTGCTGCACATAGGCATCGATCTGCGCATCCACGGCTGACTCCGCGCTCACACTGGGCGACGCATGAGAAGATGATACGGTCGATGAAGCATGAGAAGACGCCGCCGCATGAGACGCCGCCGCCGCATGCGAGGACGATGCCGCGTGGGACGAAGCCGCCGAATGTGCAGCGGGCTTCGAAGAAGCGGCGTGGCTCGAAGCCGCCGAATGCGCTGTGGGCTTCGAGGAAGCGGCTGCTTCGGACGAGGACTCACTTGCGTCCTCGCTCTCTGCGCTGCTGTCCGCTTCTTCCGAGGAGGCGTCCGGCTCCTCTTCCGGCTGCGGCTCCGGCTCACTGGTGGAGTCTGCGGCACTGGCCGCACTGGAGGACACCGGCGCTTCTGCCTGTGCTTCCGAACTGCTGGCCGCAGCGCTGGCTGTAACCTCGTCGGTGGGGTCTGCGTTCGCAATGTGCAGTCCGAGCGGCACCGCTGCAACGAGAAGCAGCGCAAGGGCTGCGATCAGTTGTTTTGTGTTCTTCTGCATCTTCTATCAGACGCTCCCTTCCTCTGGAATTTCCCGCAGGAGGCTGCAGAGTATCTCAAGCATACCATTTCACACCCCGGAACACAACCCCTAAATCGTGAAATTTCTGTTTGATTTTCGTTTTGGGCCGGTCTGCGAGGGTTCCCGGACGCAGCGTTCAAAGGCTCTGCCGCCAAAGTGCAACCAAAAAGAACCGCCGTCTGCTCAAACGAATCCAAAAGCAGACGGCGGTTTTCAAACGAGAAGAGGAAAGGACTGTTTTTCAGGGGGTCAGCGGGCCAGCAGGACGGCTGCGGTCACTTCTTTTGCGTCCGTGCTCAGGTCAAAGTCGCCGCCGTCCTGCAGGGTGAAGCGGATCTCGTACACCTTCTGCGCGCGGAGACGGCCGGAGACATTTTCCAGCGACCAGCTGCCCGTAAAGGCGTGATACTGCCCGTCGGTGCCCTTGGCGTAGAGCTTGTAGTCGGAGGCCTTGCCGGTCAGGCCGTTGACCCGGATGGCGGCAACGGTCTGGGGGTGGAGGTTGTCGAAGGTGACGGTGTGCAGCCAGGTCGCCGGGGTGCCCTGCCCGCCTGCTGCGGCAAATTCTGCTGCCGAAACGACGGTGCGGCGGGTCTTATCCAGGTCCACCTTGCGGTAGGGCATCTCCGGCAGGTAGACGAAGCGGTCCTGCAGACGGAGCAGCTCCTTGTAGCCGGTAGGGCAGTACAGCTTGTTGCCGTCCCGCCCGGCATACATGCCGATGGCCATGTTGTTGTAGCCGTACAGCGACGCGACGTCCACGGTGAGCGCGGTCCTGCCCGTCTCAAAATCCAGCACGATGTACTGCCACATGCCGCTGTCCACATCCTGCACGAAGCCGTAAATATAACCGGTGGCCGTGGAGAGCTTCATCATGGAGGTGTCGCTGAGGTCGTCGCGGCACCAGACGCTCTTCATGGTCCAGCCGTCGTCGGTCCGGATGGTATCCACCCGCTCGATGCCGGGCATGATCATGCTGTTGCCCTTCATCAGCCAGTTGCGGTCGTAGATGTTCTCGTAGCTCTGGATGGAGGAATCGTTGTCGGGTTTGGCGAGGTTCGGGCTGCCGGCGCCGAACCAGTTGCAGACGATGGTGCTGATGGTGCCGGTGCCGTGGTCGTAGACGATGGCGGAGTTTTCCACCGAGACCGGCATATTGGCGGGCAGCTCGTCGATGACGGGCAGGCTGGCCACGATGGCACCGGTGTGGATATCCAGCGCCAGCAGGCTCACGGTTTCCAGATTGTCGGTGAAGAAGACCAGGTCCCGGCTGAGGGAGGGCGAGCAGCCGCTGCCCCAGGCCAGACCGCCGCCGGTGGTGGCGTCGCCCTCATGGCTGTCCTTGGCACCCACGCTGTTGTAGCCGGTGTGCCAGACGACCTCCACACCGTTGTTGGCCCGCAGCAGGTAGCAGGCCAGGTTCGTCAGGATGACCGCGCCTTCCTTGCAGGCGGCGATGCCGTTTTCGGCACCTTCCCCGGCGATGGGCGCATAGACGTGGACTTCGTGGTCGAGGTCGGCCGTGCCTCCCGCCAGGATGGCCTCGATGGCGGCATGGGAGACATAGCCCATCGCACCCTGCTGGCCCCGGCTTGGGTAGATGCGGAAGCCGCCCGTCACGAACCAGAGGTTGCCCTCGTAGTCAAAGACGACGGAAAGGAGCTTCTGGTCCAGCGTTCTGCCCAGCACCTTTTCGGCTGCGGCCTTGATGTCGATGTCCAGCACCTTTTCGAACACCGGCAGCGGGGTGCCGTTCTCATCGGCGGCGCGGAGCATCAGGACGTGGTTGTGGCTGGTGGGGCAGACGATGAGGTTCCGCCCGTCCACGAACGAATAGGAGCTCTGGATGACATACCCGCCGCCGTCGTGCTTGGTGGGCGAGAAGAAGCCCCGCGTGGTCACCTCTTTCGCATCCAGGTCCCGGATGGCGAGGCCGCCCAGGAACGGGCTGATGGGGTTGTCGAAATTGTCAAAGAAGATGGCCGGAGAGGCATTGGGGTTGACCTTTTCCATCGCCACATTGACTTCCGGGCAGATGCCGATGGGCAGAACGGCATCTGTGGAGTCGGTGTTGTAGCAGTCGTGGTGGATGTTGGACTCGCTGAAGCCCATAAAGGGGTTGGCATCCACGACCTTGGCGGTCAGAGGCTTGGGCGGAAGGGCGGTCTCCGCCTTGCTGCCCAGCAGCCCGGTCAACAGGCTGTTGGTCTCCTCCGCATGGGCGGCAGGTGCAAGACCGCAGGCCAGCAGGGTGAATGCAGATGCGCTGAGAAAGTTGCGTCGTGTCATTTTCATCGTGTCGATCCTCCAATTTTCCATTGATGCGTTGTCGATTCGTTATAAATTCAGGAGCACATTGGCTCGGAAGACGTTGTTCTTCGTTTCTACGGTCAGATCACCGTTGTACTTGCGGACGGCTGTCTCAATGGAGACCAGCCCGATGCCGATCCCCTCGTGCTTGGTGGAGTGCAGGATGCCGCTCTGCTTTTTCAGCACACCGTCGTAGCGGTTCTCCACCACGATGCCCAGCATGGCAGGGCTGAGCATCCGGACCATCACCCGGATCTGCCGCTGGTCCGGCGTCAGCTTCCGGCTGGCATCGAGCGCATTTTCCAGCAGGTTGCCCAGGATCATGCACAGGTCGGCTTCCGGCATGGGCAGCAGAACGGGCAGCTCCAGCTTCCATTCGATGGGCACCCCCTTCTGCCGGGCCTCGTGATCGTAGTGGCCCGCCAGCGCATCCACTGCGGGGTTGGCGCACAGGGTGGGGCGGGCCTCGCTGAGCTCGCTCTCGTACTGGCTGAGGTAGTGTTTCAGCTCATCCAGCTGCCCGGCCTCGGTCAGGCCGGAGATGACGTGCAGGTGCTGGCGGAAATCATGCCGCAGACGGCGGGTCTGCTCCATGTATTCCCGCAGCTCCATATAACGGCGGGATTCCACGCCCAGCAGCTGGTTTTCCCGGTCCAGCTGGGTGTTCCGGGTGTACTCCTGCGCCACCCGGTACATCTCGTACAGCAGCAGGAAGATGCCCAGCAGCGAGATGGACACCGCCAGCACTGCAATGATCATGATCCGGTTGAGCAGGACGACCGACGGGTCCAGCGGGATGCAGAAGATGAGGAAGGCCGCATAGATGGCCGGCAGCGGCCACGCCGACTGCCAGAACGCTTCGCCGTGATATTCCTGCAAGAGCCATGCGCTCCACCGGACGGCTGTGAAATGGAAGAGGACGCTCAGCACCGCCGAGAGCCCCAGCGCCAGCAGCGCTGTGGAGACCAGATTGGCCTCCTGCTGGTTGCCGGTCTCGGCGCGGGCGTTCAGCACCACGGCCATCAGCGAACAGACCGCCAGCATGACAGCGGAGACCGAGAACAGGAAGGCCGTCTGGCTGACGGTCACTCCCTCCGTCCTCCATCGCAGCAGCCAGAACGAAATGATGAGGATGGGGACCAGAAAAACGTTGCTGGGCAGTTCAAAGATCGTGCACAGCGCTGCACACACAAGGCACAGCGCCGTGAGGGCACCGCCCGCGATCCAATAGGTCGTTTTTGGGGCCTTCAGGTGGTCCCGCAGCGGGGCCAGGCAGAGGTAGGCCCCCGGATACAACAATGCAAATTCGAGAAAGTAGCGTCCGAACAACACAGCATCCACGGCGTTTTTCTCCTCTCAGAACTCCCGCTGCATGTGGCGGAATTGATATTGTGTGAATTGTGCAAACAGGCTGTTTTTATCCTTCAGGCGGACGGGCAGCCGGGCACCGTCCAGCATCTCGATGCAGTCGCCCTCGAACCGCAGCACCTTATCCATGTTCAGCAGCAGGCCCCGGTTGCAGACAAGAAAGTTCTCCTGCGTCTTCAGCTGCTGCTCCACCTGCGCGAAGGTGGCAGCGGCCCGGCACTCGCCGTCGTCGGTCACGATCCGGACGAAGTGGTTCTGGGATTCCGCATATAGGATCTTATTCAGCGGCAGCTGCACGGTCTGGCGGGCGATGCGCACCTCCAGCTCCGGCTCCTGGCGGCAGAGCACCCGCCGCAGTTCAGCGGTCAGCTGCCGGATCTTTTCCTCTTTATACGGCTTGAGCAGATAATCGAACGGATGCACCGGAAAGGCTTCCCACACGTATTCCGGCGACGAGGTCACAAAGACGATGAGGAGATGCGGGTCTTTTTCCCGCAGCTGCCGGGCCGTCCCGATGCCGTTCGTTCCCTCCATGCAGATATCCAGAAACACCACAGCATACGGCCCGGCGGCGGCTCTGTGCAAAAATGCGTCGCCGCTCTCGTACAGGTCGCAGACGACAGGATCTCCCCACGCCTGCCGCAGCAGCCGCTCCAGCTGCTGGGCTTCAAACTTCTGGTCTTCAACGATCGCGATCCGCAGCTCCATCGCTACGCTCCCCCCTTGCAACTTGATTGTACCACATTTTTCCGCCCCCTGCACCTGCCTTTCACGCGCGAAACACCCCCTTTCACGCAGAATTGCCCCATCTGCGCCGCCAAAGCGTGTCGGAAAACACCGAATCCGTCTGGTCTGCCCGGTTCCCGCCGCTTTCTCCATAATCTGTATTTTTTCAATCCTTTTTTCACATTTTCTCAAAAAAGGATTGACAGCGCGAAACCGGCATGATAAGATAACATTCGATTTTGAGAGACAAAGCATGTCGGAGTCTTTTCAAAGCAATTTACCTGGGACCGCCCATCGGGGCTAAGGCCATACGGACAGCCGGGTCCACTGCCGACCGGCGGCATCGCCGCCATTATTGATCGAGTTAAGAGCTCGAATTTTATAAGTTGGTTCCTTTACAGCCATGAAATTGCGCACCCGTTGCGCAGACTTGTGAAACGGTCAATAAGAGTAGTAAAAGTGTAATTGCTATATAGACTCTCCTCATCCCGTCTTTTGGATCCTGCACACCGTCCGGCTCCGGCTCGCCGCCGGGGGCTTTGTGCGCACATTCAAACGCTTTTTGCAAAGCGCAGGTCTGCACCTTTGGGTGTTGGTCCTGCGCTTTTTTGTTTGTCAGGGGATCAGGGACGGAGGAAAAGAACATGAGTGAGAACCGTACACGGTTCCGGCTGGACCAGCGCCGGGCACCCATCTACGAAGCGCTGGAACAGTTCCGGCAGATGCGTGTGGTGCCCTTTGACGTGCCGGGCCACAAGCGCGGCCGGGGCAACCCGGAGCTGACCGCCTTTCTGGGCCAGCAGTGCGTGGGCGTGGATGTGAACAGCATGAAACCGCTGGACAACCTCTGCCACCCGGTATCGGTCATCCGGGAGGCCGAAGAACTGGCCGCCGACGCCTTTGGCGCGGCCCACGCCTTTTTGATGGTGGGCGGCACCACCAGCTCGGTGCAGAGCATGGTGCTGACCGCTTGCAAGCGGGGCGATGAGATCATCCTGCCCCGCAACGTGCACCGCAGCGTGCTGAACGCGCTGGTGCTCTGCGGCGCTGTGCCCGTTTACGTGAACCCGGAGGTGGACAAGCGCCTGGGCATCTCGCTGGGCATGAAGCGGGAGCAGGTGGAAAAGGCCATCCGGGAGCACCCCAACGCCGTGGCCGTTCTGGTGAACAACCCCACCTACTACGGCATCTGCAGCGACCTGCGCGCCATCGTCAAGATGGCCCATGACGCCGGGATGCTCTGCCTGGCGGACGAAGCCCACGGCACCCACTTCTACTTTGGCGGCGGGCTGCCGGTCTCGGCCATGGCCGCAGGGGCCGACATGGCCTCCGTTTCGATGCACAAAAGCGGCGGCAGCCTGACCCAGTCGAGCCTGCTGCTCATCGGACCGAACGTCCACCCCGGCTATGTGCGGCAGATCATCAACCTGACCCAGACCACCTCCGGCAGCTATCTGCTGATGTCCAGTCTGGACATCTCCCGCCGCAATCTGGCTCAGCGGGGGCGGCAGGTCTTCCACCAGGTGGCCGACATCGCCGAGTATGCCCGCGAGGAGATCAACGCGGTGGGCGGCTACTACGCCTTCGGCAAGGAGCTGTGCAACGGCAACTCGGTCTTCGACTTCGACACCACCAAGCTCAGCGTCCACACGCTGGACATCGGCCTGGCGGGCATCGAGGTCTATGACATCCTCCGCGATGAGTACGACATCCAGATCGAGTTCGGCGACATCGGCAACATCCTGGCCTACCTCTCCATCGGCGACCGCCCGCAGGAAGTGGAGCGGCTGGTCAGCGCACTGGCCGAGATCAAGCGCCGCTACCGCACCGATGGCACCGGCCTGCTCAGCCAGGAATACATCGACCCTGTGGTGGCCACCAGCCCGCAGGAGGCCTTCTATGCGCCCAAAAAAAGCCTGCCCTTGCGCGAGACCGTGGGCATGGTCTGCAGCGAGTTCGTCATGTGCTACCCGCCGGGCATCCCCATTCTGGCCCCCGGCGAGCGCATCACGAAGGAGATCCTGAACTACATCGAGTACGCCAAGGCCAAGGGCTGCAGTATGACCGGCCCGGAAGACCCCGACATTTTACACCTGAACGTTCTGGCCTGAGGAGGAAAACATGGAATTTTGGTTTTCGGAATTTCACACCCCGGATGTGAAACACAGCATCCGGGTGAATAAGCAGCTCTACTCCAAGCAGAGCGACTATCAGCGCATCGACATCTTCGAGACCCCGGAGTTCGGCCGGGTGCTCACGCTGGACGGCAACGTCATGCTGACCGAGCGGGACGAGTTCATCTACGATGAGATGATCGTCCATGTGCCCATGGCCGTGCACAAGGAGGCCAGGGACATCCTCGTCATCGGCGCAGGCGACGGCGGCGTGGTGCGGGAGCTGACCCGCTATGACCGGGTGGAGCGGATCGACCTGGTGGAGATGGACCCGCAGGTCGTGGAGGCCTGCCGCGCCTATCTGCCCGGCAACGCCTGCCGGATGGACGACCGCCGGGTGCACATCTACTTTGAGAACGCGCTCAAGTTTATCCGCCAGTGCGAAGAGGAATACGACCTCATCATCGTAGACTCCTCCGACCCGTTCGGCCCGTCCGAGGGCCTGTTCACCCGCGAGTTCTACGGCAGCTGCTTCAATGCGCTGCGGGCCGACGGCATCATGGTCAACCAGCAGGGCAGCCCCTTCTACGCCGAGGACGCCAGCGCCATGCAGCGCAGCCACAAGCGCATCGCGTCCACCTTCCCCATCAGCCGGGTGTATCAGGCACACATCCCCACCTTTGCCGCCGGGTACTGGCTGTTCGGCTTTGCCAGCAAGAAATATCACCCCATCGACGACCTCGACGCCGACGCATGGAAGGCGCTGAACATGCGCACCCGCTATTACACTGCCCGGCTCCATGTCGGCGCATTTTATCTGCCCGCCTTCCTCGAAGAGATGCTGCGGGAAGTGGAGGAACACTGATGCAACCCAACGTTGAGACCTTTATCGGCTGCGACAGCAGCTACCGTGCCGCCAGCATCGTGCTGTACGGTGCGCCTTATGATTCCACCACCAGCTACCGCCCCGGTGCCCGGTTCGGCCCGGCCGCCATCCGGCACGAGAGCTATGGTCTGGAGACTTACAGCCCCTATCAGAACGCCGACCTGACTGACTTTGACATCTTCGACAGCGGCGACCTGGAGCTTTGCTTCGGCTCCAGCGAATCGGCGCTGGCCGACATCGAAGCCCGCGCCGAAGAGGTCCTGAAGGACGGCAAGTTCCCGCTCCTGCTGGGCGGTGAGCATCTGGTCACGCTGGGGGCCGTGCGGGCCGCCGTGAAGAAGTACCCGGACCTGCACATCGTCCACTTCGACGCACACGCCGACCTGCGGGACGACTACCTCGGTGCCCGGCTCAGCCATGCCTGTGTCCTCCGCCGCTGCCACGAGCTGGTCGGCGACGGGCATATCCACCAGTTCTGCATCCGCAGCGGCGACCGCGCCGAGTTCGAGTTTGCAGCCCAGCACACCGAGATGCACAAGTTCGACTTCACCGGCCTTGCCGAATTGACCGAGCAGCTCTGTGCCAGCAAGGCCCCGGTCTACCTGACCATCGACCTCGACTGTCTGGACCCCTCCTGCTTCCCCGGCACCGGCACTCCCGAAGCGGGCGGCGTGAGCTTTTTGCAGCTGCTGGATGCCATCCGTACCGTGACCAGCGCGAACATCGTCGGTGCCGACCTCAACGAGCTGGCCCCCACGCTGGACACCACCGGTGTTTCCACGGCCACGGCCTGCAAAGTCCTGCGGGAGCTGCTGATCGCGCTCGACAAGGGCTGGCCCGGCTTCCAGGTCTGATGAAACCACGCGCAGGCGTTCGCTCTGCGCTGCGATACATGATAACAAAGGAGAAACCTACCATGAGCAAAGTTCTGATCATCGGCTGCGGCGGCGTGGCTTCCGTCGCCATCCACAAGTGCTGCCAGGTCCCCGAAGTGTTCACCGAGATCTGCATCGCCAGCCGCACCAAGTCCAAGTGCGACAAGCTCGCGGCTGAACTGGCCCCCAAGACTGCCACCCAGATCACCACCGCCCAGGTGGACGCCGACAAGGTGGACGAAGTGATCGCCCTCATCAAAAGCTACCAGCCCGACCTCGTGATGAACATCGCCCTGCCCTATCAGGATCTGACCATCATGGACGCCTGCCTGGCCTGCGGCGTCAACTACATGGACACCGCCAACTACGAGCCGGAGAACACGGACGACCCGGAGTGGCGCGCCATCTACGAGAAGCGCTGCAAGGAGGCCGGTTTCTCTGCCTACTTCGATTACAGCTGGCAGTGGGCCTATGCCAAAAAGTTTGAGGAAGCCGGCCTGACCGCGCTGCTGGGCAGCGGCTTCGATCCGGGTGTGACCCAGGCTTACTGCGCCTACGCCAAGAAGCACGAATTCGACACCATCGACACCATCGACATCCTCGACTGCAACGGCGGCGACCACGGCTACGCCTTCGCCACCAACTTCAACCCGGAGATCAACCTGCGCGAGGTCTCGGCCCCCGGCAGCTACTGGGAGAACGGCCACTGGGTCGAGATCCCGGCCATGAGCATCAAACGGGAGTACAACTTCGATCAGGTGGGCGAAAAGGACATGTACCTGCTCCACCACGAGGAGATCGAGTCTCTGGCCAAGAACATCCCGGAGGCCAAGCGCATCCGCTTCTTCATGACCTTCGGCCAGAGCTACCTTGACCACATGCGCTGTCTGGAGGATGTGGGCATGCTCTCCACCACGCCCATCAACTACAACGGTCAGGAGATCGTGCCCATCCAGTTCCTGAAAGCGCTGCTGCCCGACCCCGCCAGCCTCGGCCCCCGCACCAAGGGCAAGACGAACATCGGCTGCATCTTCACCGGCAAAAAGGACGGCAAGGACAAGACCTACTACATTTATAATGTGTGCGACCATCAGGAGTGCTACCGCGAGGTCGGCAGTCAGGCCATCAGCTACACCACCGGTGTGCCCGCGATGTGCGGCGCGCTGATGATGCTGACCGGCGAGTGGACCAAGCCCGGCGTCTACACGGTGGAGGAGTTCAACCCCGACCCGTTCCTCGACGCGCTGGACAAGTACGGTCTGCCCCGCAGCGAGAACCACGACCCGGTTCTGGTGGACTGATGGCGCAGCGTGACGCACGGCCACCGTTTGCGGCCATCGGCGGCGCGGTGCCGCCGGAATTTTCCGCCCTGCCCACGCCCTGCTACCTGCTGGATGAAGCTGCCCTGACCCGCAACGCGGAGATCCTGGGCGGGCTGGCACAGCGTACCGGTTGCAAGGTGCTGCTGGCGCAAAAGGCGTTCAGCAACTACGATTTGTACCCGCTGCTGGCGCCGCACCTCGCGGGCACCGAGGCCAGCGGCCTGTTTGAGGCGCGGCTCGGCGCGGAGGAAATGCCGGACAGGGAAGTCCATGTGTTTTGTGCGGCCTACCGCGCAGATGAAATGGACGAGCTGCTGCGGTACGCCGACCATATCGTGTTCAACTCGCCCGCGCAGCTGGCAAAGTTCGGCCCCGCGGCCAAGGCGGCGGGCAAAAGTGTAGGACTGCGCATCAATCCCGAGTGCTCGACGCAGGACGGCCACGCGATTTACGACCCCTGCGCCCCCGGCAGCCGTTTGGGCACGACCCGTGCGCAGTGGGATGCCGCGGCGGCGGCTGACCCGGCGCTGCCGCAGCTGTTGGACGGCCTGCACTTTCACACCCTGTGCGAACAGGACGCTGATGCACTGGCCGTGACGCTGGACGCGGCGGCAGAAAAATTCGGCGATTTACTGCCAAAAATGAAGTGGTTGAACTTCGGCGGCGGGCATCACATCACCCGCCCCGGCTATGACATGGCCACTTTGGAAAGGTGTATCCGCCGTGCCCGGAACGACTGGGGCGTGACGGTTTATCTCGAGCCCGGCGAGGCCTGCGCCCTGAACGCGGGGTATCTCTTGACCCGCGTGCTGGACGTGGTGCAAAACGGCGATACGACGATTGCCATCTTGGATGCCAGCGCCGCCTGCCATACACCGGACGTCATCGAGATGCCCTACCGCCCGCCGCTGCTGGGGGCAGGGGAGCCCGGCGAAAAGCCCTGCACTGTGCGCCTTGCCGGCCCGACCTGCCTGGCCGGGGATGTCATCGGTGATTACAGCTTTGACGCTGTGCCCGCGGTGGGAGATCTGCTGGTATTCGGCGATATGGCCATTTACACCACCTGCAAGAACAACACCTTCAACGGTATGCCCCTGCCCGGTATTTACGCCCGCAAACCTGACGGCACTACGCGGAAAATCGTGACGTTCGGATATAAGGATTTCAAATACCGCCTGGGAAAATAATTGGTCTGAAAAACGAGCAGCCTTCGGCTTTGTGCCGAAGGCTGCTCGTTTTCGTTCACCAAATCAGCCGCGATTACACCCGGCTTTTTGTGTTTTGCGGATACCGTTTCGTCAATGGCAATCCGGCAGAATACAAAAGTAAGGGGCCGCCGAAGCGGCCCCCCACGGGAGGTATGCTGTTTAAGCAAAGAAGGAGATGACAAGTGCAACAAGGAAACCGACGCCACCGACCAGGGTCTCCATGATGGTCCAGGTCTTGAGGGTGGTCTTTTCGTCCATGCCTACAAGGCTCTTGACCAGCCAGAAGCCGGAATCATTAAAGTGGGAGCAGACCGTGGAACCACCTGCGATAGCGGCGGTGACGCAGGCCAGATACAGCGGGGACAGCTCGCTGATGCCGGGCATGGCGGCGATGATACCGGCG
>OIYY01000558.1_pt1 | contig 25599 bp, 23 predicted proteins | sample 1588341 | NCBI WGS metagenome assembly OIYY01 (sample SAMN03283287) | human gut metagenome | biome: human-associated habitat; material: feces | host: Homo sapiens | place: Peru | collected 2012 | reverse complement strand
GCTACAACATGGGCAACAGCCTGATGGTGGGCTGCGCCAAGATGGGCCTGCACTTCACGGCCTGCGCCCCCAAGAAGTATCAGCCGGACCCGGCGCTCATCGCCCAGTGCCAGGCCATCGCCGCCGAGACCGGCGCGACCCTGACCTTTGAGGAAGACCCCGCCAAAGCCGCCCAGGGTGCCGATGTGCTGTACACCGACGTCTGGGTCTCGATGGGCGAGCCTGTCGAGGTCTGGGCTGAGCGCATCCACGACCTGGCCCCCTATCAGATCAACAAAGAGCTGATGGCGCTGGCCGGGCCGCAGGCCGTCTTCATGCACTGCCTGCCCGCCTATCACGACCACAAGACCACCGTGGGCAAAGAGATGGGCGAACAATTCGGCCGCGATGCCATGGAAGTCACCGACGAGGTCTTCGAAGGCCCGCAGAGCATCGTCTTCGACGAAGCCGAGAACCGGATGCACACCATCAAGGCCGTTATGGCGGCGACCTTGGGATACGAAGGATAACGACCCATTTGCTCAAAAAACGCTCCCTTGCCGACGGCAAAGGAGCGTTTTTATCGTTTTATCGTTTCTTACAGATCATGTTTTTTGCAGAACCGCTTGCTGGCCCAGTACATCGCGCCCCAGATGACGACAGCGAGGACGAGGTAGACCGGGTTTTTCATCGAGCTGACGAGGGACTGGCCGAAGAGGGCCATCATGGCCACCATCACGCCCTTGCCCAGCAGCATGGTGATGAGGTAGCGCTTTTCGTCAAAATCCGAGATGCCGAAGGCAAAGTGCATGAAGGACGAAGGGGTGAACGGAAGCACCGACAGCATGAACAGGGACGAAACGTCGAACCGGCTGACCCACTGCTCAGCTTTTTCCAGCTTTTGGGAACGGCTGGCGAACTTCCAGAAGAACTGTTTGAGCACCCGCCGCCAGAACAGGAACATCAGGGTGCCGCCCAGCATGACGCCCACCCAGCTGTACACAAAACCGAAAAGGCCGCCGTGGGCCGCCACATTCAGCGCCACGATGGCGATGAGAGGCAGCGGCGGAAAAAACGACTCCACCATTGCCAGAAAGATGGGCGCAAGGGGGCCGAGGTCTCCGAAGCTGTCCAGTAATGTCTGCCAGAATTCCAGCGTTCCCAGCTGGTGCACAAAGCTGATCAGGGTGCTTTCCATCGTGTGTTCCTTCCCTCTCGTTTCTCTTAGTATATCCAGAACTTATGAATGTGCGATGAAGAAATTCTGCATTTTCTTCGCTTTTTCGTCTGCGCTATACTTTGCTATACGAAATGGGGTGCGGTTTTCCTGCACGATCGGTCTCAGGCTTTTTCCCCGGCCTGTTTTTCGGCGCGGGCCTTCATCCGCTCGATCTGCTGGGTGCGCTGCTTGTCCCAGCGGGCCAGCGCCTCGGCATCCGGGACCTGCACACAGCGGGCAAAGCTCCAGTGCAGGCCGTCCCGCCGGGCCAGCTTGTACCGCTGGAAGACGCCTTTCCCCGCCTCGCTGGCCGTTCCGGCACAGTGGGGGCACTGAGCCAGCGTATACCAGCTGTTGCTGCCCTTTTTCAGCCAGATCTCGTCCGGCGCAAGGTCAGCCCCGCAGGTCGGGCACTGGGCCGTGCTGATGATGGGGTCGACCCGCCAGGTGTACGGCTCCACATAGCCGCGGAAGACGCGGAAATCCCGGTAGTCGCCGGGCTTCGGGCAAAGGCTCTGGCGCAGGGCCTGCTCCTCGCTGGGGTAGGCGGCCAGCCCCTCCCGCAGGTCGAGCTTGCGGCAGACATCGGCGGTGTAGAGGGTATCGGACAATGCGTCGTGGAAGGGGCGGTCCATCGGGATGCCCATCCGGGTGACGACGCTTTCCAGCGTCATGCCCTCGCCCTCCTTGCGGGGATGCTCCCGCAGAAAGACCTGCTGCAGGTCGTACCACACCGTGGGACGGCTCTCGTCCAGATTGCACAGGAACAGATTCTGCTTGAGCACCGGCACATCGTCCATGCCCCACTCGGCGAACTCGGCGTCCGGGCCGCACCACTGCATGAAACGGCGCAGGCCCTGCACGATGGGGGCGCCGTTGTCCAGGTCTTCCTGCGTCAGGCCGGTGACCTTGGCGATGTGGTGCTGCAATTTGCGGAAGATGCGGGGGCGCAGATGGATGGAGAAGGTATCGAGGACGTTGGCGTCTTCGTCGATCTTCACCGCGCCGATCTCGATGATCTCACCCCGGAAGGTCTGCTGCACCCCATGATAGTTGAACGTATACGGCTGGTAGCCGATGTTCCATTCCAAATCAAATAAAACCAGATTGCGCTGCGGCATTCGTGTGTCCTGTCCTCTCACTGTAAAATGAATTTCTCAATGGCCTCGGCGACGCCGTCGTGGTTGTTGTCGGCGGCGGTCACGTAGTCGGCGACCTCCTTCACGGCGTCCTCAGCGTTCTGCATGGCAACGCCCACGCCCGCAAAGGCGATCATCGAGCGGTCGTTCAGACCGTCGCCGCAGGCCATCAGGTTCTCGCGGGTCAGGCCCATGCGTTCCAGCAGAGCGCCCAGGCTGACGTCCTTCATCACGCCCAGCGGCACGGCCTCGATGAAGAAGGGGCTGGAGGGGTAGATGTCGATCTTGCCCTCGAACTGCTGCCGGCCTGCGGCGCAGACGGCGTCGCGGCGGGCGGGGTCCACGGTGAGGAGCATCTTGCAGATGGGGTAATCCACATAGGAAGCCAGATCGTCCACATGGTACATCTCCAGCTTAGTGGTCACGCACTCCTTCCGGGCCCAGGGGTCCTGGTCGCGCTCGCAGACGATGCCGCGGGCATCGTAGGTCAGGAGCGCAACGTCCTGCTCTGCCGCAAACCGGCACAGCTGGGGCACGAACTCCGGGGCCAGCAGCTTCTGATACAGGGCCGCACCGGTGGCGCAGTCCACGATCTTTCCGCCGTTGTAGGCCAGGATGCAGCCGCCCTTTTTGTCCAGCCCCAGTTCCTTTGCCAGCGGGGTGATGCCCGCCGTAGGCCGGCCGGAAGCCAGCACGATGGTCACGCCCTGCGCCGCTGCTGCGTCCAGCGCCGCGCGGGTGCGGGGGGTAACGATCTTTTCATCATTGGTCAGGGTGCCGTCCAGATCCAGCGCCAGCACCCGAATTTTTGATCCGTTCATTTCGATTCCTCACTTTGGGGCGCATCCGCCCGCTGTGTCGTATTTTTCGGTAACGTGTTTATTGTACAATGAACGCCCCACCCAGCGCAACCCTCCGGCGGGCATTTACACAAATTTTTTCGGAAAAAGGCGGTGTTCCATTCCCGGCCGGTTTTCTCATTTTCCGCCAAACCCTCAGAACATCCAGTTTTTTGTCGGTTCGACATAAATTCTTAGCAAGTATTGCCGTTGCGCCGCCGGGGCTTTTGGGCTATACTGTTACACTGACCGTCACAAATAAACGCGCGGCCCGGCGTCTTCCGGGCTTCGTTTGACCGGCCCGCCCTGCCAGAGACCCATTCTCCGACAGAGCTGCCCCGAAGGGGGGGCTGCGCGGGCGCGATGAAGGGGGATTTTTTACGAAGTATCTGTTTCAGTTCGCACGCATCCTTGCGTTCTGTTTTCTGGGCGAGTTCTGCCACGCTGTTCTGCCGCTGCCCATCCCGGCCAGCGTCTACGGCCTGGTCCTGCTGCTGGCTGCCCTGCTGCTGGGCCTCGTCCAGCTGGACGACGTGAAGGAGGTCGGCCTGTTCCTGACCGGCATCTTCCCGCTGCTGTTCGTACCCGCCGCTGCCGGTGTCATGGAGCTGTGGGCCGAGATGGGCAGCATGCTGCTGCCCATCGTCATCGCCATCATCCCGGTCACGGTGCTGGTGCTGGTGACATCCGGCCACACCACCCAGGCGCTCACCCGCCGCAAGCAGAGCAAAAAGGAGGCTGCCGCAAATGACACAGCTGCTGAATGAGTTTCTTTCCTCGTCCTCGGCGTGGGGCGTTCTGCTCACGCTGGCGGCCTTTGCACTGGGCACCCTCATCAACCGGGTGACGGGCAAGGCCGTCTTCAACCCGCTGCTGCTGGGCAGCATCTTCGTCATCATCCTGCTCAGTGTGCTGAACATCTCCTACGCGGATTACAAAGTCAGCGCCGCGCCGGTCAGCTATCTGCTGCTGCCCGCCACCATCAGCCTGGCCATCCCGCTGTATGAAAAGTGGGACCTGCTCAAGGAGAACGCCGCCGCCATCATCGCGGGCATCTCGGTGGGCACCCTGGTCAGTCTGGGCAGCGCGCTGGCTCTGACCGTGGCCATGGGCCTGACCCGTGAGCAGTATGTGACCCTGCTGCCCAAGTCCGTCACCACTGCCATCAGCATGGACGTCGCCGCTGAGCTGGGCGGCATCGCGGCCCTGACCGGTGCCATCGTCATCCTGACCGGCATCGCGGGCAACCTGCTGGCCGAGACGGTCTGCAAAGTGTTCCATATCACCGACCCCATCGCCAAGGGCGTGGGCATCGGCACCTCCGCCCATGCCGTCGGCACCAGCAAAGCCCTGCAGATGGGCGAAGTCGAAGGCGCGATGAGCGGCCTGTCCATCGCGGTGGCCGGTGTGCTCACCGCCGTGCTCTGCCCCGTCTTTGTGAATTTTATCAACTGAGTTTTCCACCAAAAAGCGCTCCGCAGTGCAAAACTGCGGAGCGCTTTTTTGGGTTTTGGGTTATGCCTTCCGGCTCTCCTTTTTCAGCACCCGCGTGACCATGAACACGCAGTAGCACAGGGCAAAGCCCCAGGCGAGGGGGTTCGAGATGCAGATGCCGAGGTAGCCCAGCTGGTGCACGGCCAGCCAGCCGCCGAGGGCGCGGCCGATAAGCTCGCCCACGCCGGAGATGACGGCCTGTACGCTGTAGCCGAGGCCCTGCAGCGTGTAGCGGAAGATCATCAGGAAGCCCAGCAGAACGAACAGCACACTGATGACGGTCAGATACTCCACCGCACCGTTGAAGATGGCCGGTTCGGCATCGCCCAGCACCAGGCCCACAGCCCAGCGCTTGACCAGGAAGACCGCGACCCATGCGATGGCGCTGTAGCCTGCCTGGATGATGCAGCCGTCCCGGATGCCCTGTCGGACGCGGTCGGTGCGGCCCGCACCGTGGTTCTGGCCCACATAAGTCGCCATGGCCATGCCGACGCTCTCCATGGGCAGGGTGAACATCTGGCGGATCTTCTCACCGGCGGTCTGCGCGGCCACGGCCACGCTGCCCAGCTGGTTGATGGCGTCCTGCATGATGACGGCGCCGATGGCCGAGACCGAATACTCAAAACCCATCGGGAAGCCGATGTAGGCCAGCCGCTTGCAGTGCCTGCCGGAAAGGACGCAGTTCTCTCTGGTGAAGTGGATGTTCTCCACTTTGGTGAAGAACCACCAGGTGCAGAGGATGCCGCTGACGAGCTGGCTGATCACCGTCGCGATGGCCGCGCCCTCGACGCCCATGCCCAGCGGCACGATGAACAGCACGTCCAGCGCAATGTTCAGGAAACTGGACACCAGCAGGAAGTAGAACGGATGCTTCGAGTCGCCCAGACTGCGCAGAACGGTGGACGAATAGTTGTACAGCACCGTCGCAGGGATGCCCAGGAAGATGATGCGGATGTAGTGCACGGCATTCTCCAGCAGCTCCGCCGGGGTGTGGATGAGCTGCAGCAGCGGGGCCGCAACGAGAGTCGTGCCCACCGCAAAGACCAGACTCATCACCACGCAGAGCACGGCACCGTTGAACAGGTACTTGTGCAGGTCATCCCGGTCCTTTGCGCCGAAGCTCTCGGCCACCGGGATGCCGAAGCCGTTGCAGGTGGCCAGCACGAAGCCCACGATCATAAAATTCAGCGAGTAGGTCGTGCCCACCGCGCCCAGCGCATCGGTGCTGATGCAGCGCCCCACGATGATCGTGTCCACAAAGCTGTACAGCTGCTGGAACAGCGTTCCCAGCACCAGCGGCAGGGCGAACTGCAAAATGCGGGTCAGCGGCCGGCCGACGGTCAAATCGGTGGTGCCAGAACCCTTTTTCTTTGTTTCCTCCATAAAATGCTCCTCCAAGGTTTGTGATAGGGCCAGTATAGCGCATTCTGTCCAAAAAGCGTTAGGCTTTTTTTATGAGAAACCCAGACGAATTTTGGATGAGATGCAGAACGGGAGCCTTCCGCACCGTGCACGAAAGGCTCCCGTTCTCTTTGTTACAATACGCCGAAACCGACCACGCCCAGCGCGGCCGCAATGCCGATGACCTTCGGCACGCTCATCTTTTTCTTTTGCAGCAGCCAGAAGCAGAGCAGGCCGATGGCAATGCCGATGAAGCGGATGCCGCCCTCGTCTGCGTAGGTGCTCAGGCTCAGGCTGAGCAGCACTTCCAGGATCATGCCGATGCAGAGCGGCTTGACGACCTTCATGATCCACCCCATGACCTTGCTGGTGCGGAACTTCTGGAAGAAGACCGCCGCCGCCAGCGTCAGGGTGAAGGCCGGGCTCAACACGCCCAGCACGGCCACCAGACCGCCGATGGCACCCGCCACCTGGGTGCCTGCGAAGGTGGCGCAGTTCACGCCCAGGCTGCCGGGGGTCATCTCGGCAATGGCGATGAGGTTGGTCAGGTCGTCGGCGCTCATCCAGCCGTGGCTGGACATCTCATCGAGGATGAGCGGGATCATCGAGGTGCCGCCAAAGCTCGTGAAACCGATGCGGGCAAAGGCGAAGAACAGCTGCACCAGCATCTCAAGCATGTTCCTTCACCTCCATCCAGACCAGCGCGGCCACAACGCCCGCCAGGATCAGCACGATGTTGCTGATGCTCGTGAAGTGGCAGACGGCCAGCGCCGCCAGGCAGATGAAGACGCTTGCCTGATCCTTCAGGGCCTCTTTGCCCAGCGAGATGGCCGCCCCGCCGATGATGGGCACCACCGCGCACTGCACGCCCTGCAGCGCAGCCCAGACCCAGTAGTTCGATTTGATGGCATCGTACGCCAGCGTGACCAGGCTCAGCACCACCACGGCCGGCAGCGCGATGCCCAGCACGGCCAGAACACCGCCCAGCACCCCAGCCATCTGGTAGCCGAACAGCATCGTGATGTTGGTGATCATGATGCCGGGCAGCGATTTGCCCACGGCCACCAGCTCCAGCAGCTCCTGCTTGGTCAGCCAGCGGCGCTTGTCCACGAACTCCTGCTCCATCTGGGCCAGGATGCTCCATCCGCTGCCAAAGGTGAAGGAGCCGATCTTAATAAAGTACACAAAGATCAGAAGCGCCATTTTCACGCGGGAGATCTGCTCCGGGGCGGCTTCGGTCTTTTTTGGTTCGGTTCTATGAATTGCTTTTTCCAACATCCATTCCTCCTGTTTCTGACAATAGGGTATCACAGGGGGTTGCATTTTTCAAATATATGTTTTATGATAGAATCCATAGGTTTTTCTTATGGAACGGAGGTGCCGTATGAACTGGAACCAGCTGCGCTATGTTCTGACCATCGCGGAGGAAAAAAGCATCACCCGCGCGGCTCAGAGACTTTACCTGACCCAGCCTTCCCTTTCGCTGAGCCTGAAGGCGCTGGAAGAGGAGCTGGGCACCCCGCTGTTCACCCGCGGACCCGACGGGCTGGAGCCCACCTACGCAGGCAGCCTGTTCTGCGCCTGGGCTGCGGAGACCGAAGCCTCCTTCGGGCGGCTGAACAACAAACTCAGCGACATCGCTTCCGGCCGTCGCCAGCTGCTGCGGCTGGGCGTCAGCCCCCACCGGGGCAATCTGCTGCTGCCCACCATCCTGTCGGCGTTTTACCGGCAGTTCCCCAGCTGCGAAGTCCACACGGTGGAGCTTTCCACCACCCTGCTGCGCCTTCAGCTGGACGCCAAACAGCTGGATTTCATCGTGGACGTGCCCAGCCCCGACACCGTGACCTACTGCAACGAGCTGCTGCTGAACGAGCCCATCCTGCTGGCCGTGCCCCGGTCGTTCCTGCCCCGCATCCAGCCGCAGGGCGGTGCGCTGGAACTGAACGCCCTCAGCGGCGAACCGTTCATCCTGCTGCCGCCGGAGCAGATGCTGGGCGGCATCTGCCAGAAAATGTGCGAGCAGGTGGGCTTTCTGCCCGACCTGCGGCTCCAGTGCAGCAGCGTGGAGCGCGCGCTGAGCCTGGCCGCACAGCAGCTCGGCATCACCTTTGCGCCGCTGATCTTTGCCCAGCGGCAGTTCTACGGCGAGGAGCTGTGCTACTTCCACATTGCCAGAGTCGAGACCAGCCGCCCGCTGGCCCTCGTCTACCCCCGCAGCAGCTACCAGAGCGCCCCGCTCAAGGCCATGCTGGAGCTGTTCCGCATTCAGGTCCCGAAGCTCTATAATCTATAAAAACAAAACCCTCTCCGTCATTGCTTCGCAATGCCACCTCTCCCCAAGGGCGAGGTTTTGATGTTGCCTTAGGGCAGCATCAAAGCTCCCCCATCGGGGGAGCTGGCGAGCGAATGCGAGACTGAGAGGGCTTTATCCTTTTTACCCGTGCGGGATGCCGCAGCGGCGGTAGTGTTCTTCCTTGTCGTCGTACATGCGGCTCTCGGCCTGCTTGATGAGGGCTTCGAGCTGGATGCCGCCGGCGCTGCAGGTAGCGCAGCCCACGGCGACCGAATAGCCGTTGGCCTCCACATTGGCCACGAGCTGGCTCATCCGTTCCCGCACCGTGCGGGGCGGCTCGTCCACCACAAAGGCTACGAATTCGTCGCCGCCGATGCGATAGCTGTCCTTGATGCCGAACTGCCGGACCATCTCCTGAGCCACCGTCTTGAGCATGACGTCGCCCGCATTGTGGCCCTTGGTGTTGTTCAGCTCGTGCAGGCCGTTCACATCCACATAGACACAGCTCAGGGTGTTGGAACAGCGCAGCGGATATTCGTTCATGTGGTTCTCGTAGGCGTTGCGGTTGGGGATCTGGGTGTTCAGGTCGGTCTCTGCGATGACCTTCAGCTTGCAGCGCGCGACGACATTGTCCGTCAGGACGCGGATATAGTACGTGGAAAGCACACAGCCCATCAGCCCGAACAGGACGGCATTGAATACATCCATGGGCACGAGGGCCGGGTCTTTGAAGGTCACAGAACAGCCGATGAACAGCGCTTCGTAGATCACCGTGCGCAGGATGTTCCCGATGGCCGGGCGGGTGAACAGCATGGGCAGCACCACCGCAACGACATGGAAGCAGACGGCCGGTTCCTCCGGGTAGACAAAGCAGCCCAGATAGAGGCTCAGCAGATAGCAGATGCCCAGAAAACTGTCCGCACAGATGGAAAGGACAACGTGGCTGTTCTGGCTGTTCTGGCAGCTCTGCACCGCGCACAGCAGCGCCAGCGCACAGGACAGCGCGACGATGTAGGCGATGAAGCCGCCTGCCAGCGCTTTGACGGCGCAGCACACCGCCAGCGCCATGAGCAGGAACACGATCGCCACGGTGAGGAAGAAGAAGAGCTTTTCCCGGTTTTCCTTCCGGATCTCGTCCCGGCAGTTCCGGTAGACATCCGGCATCGCGCCGCCATAAAACAGGAGATTGCGCAGTTTTTCCATCGGCCTTTCCTCCTCAGCGTGCAGTTTTGCCGTTTTCTATGCACTCTTACCAGTTATTGTATCACATGGAAGAAAGAAATGGAAGTTTTTATCTCATTTTTTTATTCCGCAGCGTGGTATACGTGCAGATAGATCTTTTTTCGCTCGGCATCCATCTTTTGGGCCAGCGCTTCGCAGAAGGCCTCGTCCCGGAACAGTGCCACCACGTCCGGCGCATAGCGGGTGCCGCTCTGGGCCTGCAATTCCCCCACCAGTGTGCGCAGGGGCTTGGCCCGGTTGTAGCAGCGCCCGATGTTATCGGTGGCGGCATCCAGCGCGTCTGCCACGGTCAGCACATCCACGATGCCCTTGATGTCCTGCGGGCAGGGCGGCACATCTCTGGGGTAGCCGCCCCGTCCGTTGTAGAAGCAGTGGTGATAGAGCGCCGCCGGGGCCAGATACTCCTCGTACCCGGCCTCCCGCAGCAGGCCGTAGCCAATGACCGGGTGGCTCTGGATGCAGCAGAATTCTTCCTCCAGCAGGCTGCGGCTGTTGGTGTCGATGTACATGATGACCGCGCTCTTGCCCACATCGTGGTACAGGCCGCAGTCATAGGCGGTCTGCAGCAGCTCCGGCTTCCGGGCCTGCACTTCGGCTGCGGTCTTGCAGCCCAGCAGGCCGATGAGGGCGGCAGGGTCCGTTTCCACCATCCGCCGGAGCAGCACTCTGGTCAGGTGCGCCACCATCGTGGAGTGCACATAGGTGGGTCTGTGGCCGGAGAGGATGCTCTCCAGGATCTTGCGGTTGTCGTTCTTTTCCCGGTCCGATTGCACCAGAATAAGCTCCCGGACGGCAACACTGGCCACACGGGGGTATTCATTGACCGGCATCTCATCCAGATACCGGTGGGCCGCCGCCCGCTCCTGCGCGATGCGGTCGGCCAGCTCGGCGCGATCCTCCGCGCTCAAAAAGGCTTCATAATTGAAGAGATAGGCCGCACCGGTCAGGTTGCGGTTGATGCCGTCCGGCGAATAATCCCGTTCGCCGGTCTGGTCGATCATTTCCAGCAGGTCTTCCACGACGGCGCGGGCCGTGCCTTTTCCGGCATGGTAGAGCGCCGCATGGTAAAAGTAGCTCACCCGCCAGTTCTGCAAGCGGGACTCCTCGCCCCGGTTCGCGCTCTGGTGCTCGTAAACATACGTGGCCGACCGCAGCACCCGCTCTGCGACCATGGGGTCGTCGTTCTCCCGCAGGTAGGCCAGCTCGGTCATCTGGTCCATGTGCATGGCATAGATGTACCGCTGCCAGGGGATGTCCGGGTCCATCTCCTGATAATAGGGCGACTCGATGATCCGGAGCGCCGTCTCAAACAGTTCCTGATACCGGCGGCAGTTTTCTTTCGTCCGGCGCGAGACCGCCATCCGGATATTGCCCACGCACCGGATGATGTACTGCCGGGTCTCCTTGTCCAGCTCTTCATACCGGGCAATGTAGTTGGCCCCCTCCAGAAAGAAGGCATGGATGCGCGGCCACAGCAGGTTGACGTCGTGGTCCTCATCCCGCACATTGATATAGTGCAGGGTGATGCCGTTGTAGTACAGCTCCCGGATGATCATGGGGACATTGTCGCGGAAACGGGCCGCCTTCAGCAGCAGCTCATGGATCTTGTAGGCCACGCCGCAGTCCTCGCTGTTGGCATAGTTGAACAGCCTGCCCGCCGCCTCTTCCAGCTCGGCGATGTCGTCGTCGGACAACGTTTTCGCGTCCCGCGTGTAGACCAGCTCCCCCAGCAGGGCGTTGTTCTCCTTCATCCGATCGAAGCAGCGCACCGCGTTGCCCTGGATCGCCTCCAGCAGGGATTCCGGAGCCGTTTCCGGCGGGAACTGCGGGTGGGAGAGGGTCCGCACCCGGCGAAGATTCTGGATATAGCGCTCCCATTTCTGCCGATTCGACTCTTCCATCCGGACGCATCCCCTTTCCGCTCAAAACTGGAATCTTTTTGTAAACATTTCAGGTCTTATTATACGGTACATTCGGGGAAAAAGCAATAAAATCCGGCCAATTGTTACCCCCCCCCGACAAAAAATTTTATGTTTTTCAAGCGGAAGTGGAAGATTTTTCCTTATTATCTTAAGTTTCCAGCCAGTTTGCTTTCCATGCGTAACCCACCATCATCAACGCACCCAGCCCCCACGAGACGGGATACAGCAGGAAGATGCCGTCAATGCTGGAAAAGAAGGGCAGCACCCACTGGATCCACCCGATGCGGAACACGCAGAGCGAGACCAGCAGCACCACCATGGGCGGAATGGTCTTGCCGGTGCCGCGCACGGTGCCCGCCAGACCGTGCAGGATGCTCAGCTCCCAGTAGAAGGGGCAGAAGTAGTGCATGGCCGTGCAGCCAAAGGCGACGACGTCCTCTTCGTGGGTGAACAGGTGCATGATGGGGTCCTGAAAGGCCAGCAGCAGCACACCGGTGAGGATGGTGTAGACGACGCCCATGCCCAGCGTAACCCACAGGCTCTTCTTCACGCGGTCGAGCTTGCCCGCGCCGAAGTTCTGCCCCACGAAGGTGGTGGCCGCCATGCTGAAGCTCATGATGGGCAGGATGTTGAAGCCGTCCACCTTCATATAGGCCGCGAACCCGGCCATGGCGGCGGCACCATAGCCGTTGACGCTGGCCTGCACCAGAATGTTGGACAGCGAGATGACCATATTCTGGATGCCGGTGGGCAGGCCCACCTTGATGATGCGGACGGCCATTTTGCCGTGTACCCGGATCTCTCTGGCCGTCACGCGGTAGTCGTCCTGGACCCGCATCAAAAAGCGCAGTGCCAGCACACAGGAAACGAGCTGGCTGATGTCGGTGGCGATGGCCGCACCGGCCACGCCCATCCGCAGCCCCGCGATGAGCACGAGGTCGAGGAGGATGTTCGTGCCCGATGCGATGCCCAGATAGAGCAGCGACCGCTGGGAGTTGCCCGCCGCATTCAGGATGCCCGCCGCCATGTTGTACACGATGCTGAACAGCACACCGCCGAAGTAGATCTGCATATAGATCACAGCGTCCTCCAGCACCTCCGCCGGGGTATCCATGGCCGTGAGCAGGGCACGGCTGACGAGGATGCCGCCGATGGTCAGGATGAGGCCCAGAAGCACGGCCAGCGCCAGCGCAGTATGCACGGCCCGCTGCGCATCCTCGCGGTCCTTCGCACCAAGATACTGCGCCACCACGACGCCCGCACCCACTGCGATGCCCTGACTGAAGCCGATGAGCAGGAAGATGGGCGAGCCGCTGGAGCCGACGGCTGCCAGCGCATTGCTGCCCACAAAGTTGCCGACGATGATGGAGTCGGCGGTGTTGTACAGCTGCTGAAGCAGGTTGCCCAGGATCAGCGGCACAGAAAACAGCAGGATGCTCTTCCAGATGCTGCCCTCCGTCATCAAACGGGTCTTTTTCTTCTGCGGTTCCAAAACGGTTGCTGCCACGATGTTCCTCCTGAAGTATCTTGCTTTTATCTTGCTTTATTTAATAAGTACCAAATAATTCAATCTTACAACCATTGGCCGCACTTGTCAAACAAAAGCAGAAAAAACAGGAAGACCGGCCCTCCGCTGCTTGCAGAAGGTCGATCTTCCTCTCGTGCTTCGTTATTCTCCGGAGAACGCCGATGTTTTCTCGTTTCTTTTGACCATCAGGCCATCTTCAGGACGCCTGCCTGCACCAGACGCTTGCGCAGCAATGCGCCCACGACGCAGGAGACCACGATTTTGGCGAGATCCAGCGCGATGAAGGGATAGACGCACACCGAGAGTGCGTAGCCCAGCTCACACTGCATCTGGAACACGAACCATGCCGTGCCCAGCACATAGCAGGCCGCGTCGCCCAGCACCAGACCGATGCCGGAGACCACCGGATTGCCGTTGCTCTTCTCGATGAACAGGCCGCCGATGAGCGCCAGCAGCAGGTAGCCCACCAGATAGCCGCCGGTGGGGCCGGCGAGCTTGGCCAGACCTGCACCGTAGCCGGAGAAGACCGGCACACCGATCAGGCCGATGCACAGATACACCGCCACACTCAGGGTGCCGAACTTGGAGCCCAGCAGCCAGACGGTCAGGCAGATGACAAAGTTTGCCAGCGAGATGGGGACAGCTCCGATGGGCACCGTCAGCGGGCCAAGAACACACATCACAGCTGCCATCAGCGCCGTGACTGCCATTTGATACGTCGTCAGTTTCTTCTCCATGATTCCCCTCCGATATTCGGGTCGTTATTGTCGTTGTTGTCGGTCACGCTCGCCAGTATACCCCGGCCCGCCGCAAATGGTCAACACAAAATTTCAGTCAGGGTTTACAATCCGCGCTTCCGCTTGCCAAACGGCCCGCAGCCCACTATACTGGAAGCAGAATCTCCAAGGAGGTGTATCACATGGGCGGAGGACATCTTTCCCGGCCGGATTTCGGGATGCCGCAGCCGGACCCGGCACACCCGCTGACCGAATTTTACCTGCTGCTCCAGCATGGGCTGGACCGCGAGGGCGTGTTTGCGCTGCCCGCACTCTGGGCAGACTTTCAGGCACCGGCCCGGCGCATCTACGCCGACGAGGCCGAAGCCTTCCTCACCCTGCGCGAAACGCCCGGCGCGGCCAGCACGCCCCTGCTGGCACCCCGGACGTTGCAGCTGCTCTACAGCAGCCTCCATGTTCTGCCCGACGGCACCCCCGCCGCCCTGCTGCTGACGGAGGAATGCACCCGCACGGTGTATGCGGTGCAGCTGCTGCCGCCCTTCGTCTGGGAAGACCCGCTCCCGCCCCTGCCGGACTGCGCGGCGGCCCTCACGCTCACCCTCACGCTGCGGGATGTGGAGGCCATCGACGCCGACCCCCATGCGCTGGAGCAGCGGCTCTGCCGGGAGCCGGGCGGCAAGCACTGGCTTGCCCACCCCAAGGCCGAAGCCTTCCTCGCCGGGCGCATTGCGTTGCTTCAGCGATTGTACAAACGTTGAATTTTTGTTATACTCTTTTTATTCTGCGATGCAATAATCGGGACCTCTCAGCCGTGTATCCGGTAGAATGTCCCACTGGAACCAACGATTTCCAGCAGACCCCGGCCACCGGGGCTTCAAAGGAGTGTAAGACGATATGGGACAGTTGACCAAAGACGAAGTTTTTGCGCTGGCTGTGCAGCGATACAGCGACGCCGTCTACCGAGCAGCTTACCACAATTGCAGCTGCGCGGCGGACGCCGAAGATGTGGTGCAGGATGTTTTCGAAAAGCTCCTGAACTACGACGGCCGCTTTGAGAGTGAGGAGCACCTCAAGGCCTGGCTGCTGCGTGTCGCCATCAACCGCTGCCGGGACCTGACCCGTGCAGCGCGCCAGAAGGACACCGAACTGGATGAGAATATCCCCGCACCCGACCAGATGGAAGACGGCAGCGTGCTCGATGCGGTGCGCACCCTGCCGGAAAACTACCGCAACGCCGTGTACCTGCACTACTACGAAGGCTACACGGCTGCGGAAGTGGGCCGGATGATGGGGGCTCCCACCAATACGGTGCTCAGCTGGCTGCGGCGGGCCCGCGCACAGCTACATACGATGCTGAAGGAGGAGATCGAAGATGAGGTGGTATGAGTACAAGATGGAGGTCGATGACGTCCACGCCCCGGACGACCTGAAAGAAAAGCTGCTGGCCATGCAGAAGGCCCGGCAGGCCGAGCAGGCCGCATCCGGCACCACCCTCAAACCCCAGCTCACCCCGGCCCCTGCACCGGAGAAGAAGAAAAAGGCCCCCCTCCGTTTCCCAGTCAAACGGGCCGCAGAACTGGCCGCCTGTGTGGCGCTGTGCGGTGTCTGCCTGTATGGTGCCGCGCTGAGCAAAAGCAGTTGGAACGGTGTCACCCTGTTCTCCGGCGGGTCTGCGCCCAGCACGGCAGCCGCCTACGATGCCGCACCGGAGCTTGCCACCTATTCTCTGGACGGCGGTGCAGACACCTACGGCACCGGCAGCGCCAAACACGCCGTGCGCAGTGCCGGCAGCGCCGACCTGCTGACCTCCGGCAATGTGGAGGGCGAGAACGCGGCTTCCGGCACGGTGGACAGCGCTAAGATCATCTACACGGCCGATCTTTCCATCGAGACCAAAGACTTCGATGGGGCACGCCAGCAGCTGGACGAGACGCTGGACAGCATGGACGGCTATATGGAGTCCAGCAATGAGTACACCGACAGCACCGACAACACCCGCACCCTCTCGCTGACCCTGCGGGTGCCGGAGAGCGCTTACAGCGCCTTCCTGACGTCTGCCGAAGCCGCTGGCAGCGTGATCAGCCGGAGCGAGAACGCCGACGATGTGACCACCCAGTATCTGGACATCGAGGCCCGGCTGGACAATCTGACCGCCCAGCGCACCCGTTTGCAGGAATTGCAGGCCAGCGCGGACGCGCTCTCCGACCTGCTGCAGATCGAGTCCTCCCTGAGCGACGTGCAGTACCAGATCGAGAGCTACCAGAGCCAGCTGAACTGGTACGCCAATCAGGTGCAGTACTGCACCGTGAACATCACCCTCAACGAGGTCGAGACCCTGACCTCCACCGGCAGCAGCTTCGGTGCCCGGCTGGCCGACGCCTTCCGGAACGGCTGGTCGAACTTCACCGCCGGGGTCCAGACGGTTCTCGTCTTCCTCATCGGCGCATGGCCCGCCATCGGAATCGGTATCGTCTGCGGCGTGGTGTTCTACAAAGTCCGCCACCCCCGCAAAAAGCAGCCCCGCAAGCCTGAAGCGAAGTGACGACCGGAAGATTCGAAAAAACTTTGGAAAAACACTTGACATCTCCCCCGCTCTGTGGTATTATACTTGAGCAGTCAGCGAGAGGCCGACAGCAAAAAGTAAATAGCGCGGGGTGGAGCAGTCTGGTAGCTCGTCGGGCTCATAACCCGAAGGTCGTTGGTTCAAATCCGGCCCCCGCAACCACCAAGCATCTTGAAGTTTTTCAAGATGCTTTTTTGTTGTTTTTTTATTTTCATGCAAAAAATGAGCCGCTGCAAACTCCTTCCGGCATCGCATCCGCGATGCCACCTCCCTCCCAGAGGGAGGCTTTACAGCTACCCATCACGCTAAGGCTCCCTCTTCGAGGGAGCTGGCGCGGCGAAGCCGTGCCGGAAGGAGTTTTGCAGCAGCTCTTTTTTTTATTTATACGATATATCCCCGGCTCCTCGCCCAGAAGACCCAGAAGGTCAGGGTCAGGGCGCTGAAGAAGGTGGTGGTGACGCAGACGCTGCCGGTCAGGGTGCCTTCGTGGCCCATCTGTTTGGCCATGACGTAGCCCGCCGGGGTGGTCACACTGCCCAGCATGACCATCAGCGCCACGAGTTTCTGGTCCACAAAGCCCAGCCGCACCGCCACGGGCAGGAAGATGGCCGGCAGGAGGATGAGCTTGATGACCGTTGCAACGGCCGTGGGCCTGAGGTAGCCCAGCGCCGCGCGGCCCTTGAAGCCCGCACCGATGGCAAGCAGAGCCAGCGGGCTGGTCATCCCGGCCAGGCTGGAGAGCGTCTTGTTGGCCATGGCGGGCATGGGCAGGCGGAGCAGGCTCCACACAAAACCCGCCGCGATGCCCAGCAGGATGGGGTTGGTCACGATGCCCTTGAGGCTTTTGACCAGCTTCTCCCCCATGCCGCTCCGGGCGTCCTGCGAAGGGCTTTCCAGCGTGAGGATGACGACCGCGAAGATGTTGTACAGCGGCACACTGCCCAGGATCATCAGGCCGGACAAGCCGGAGGTGCCGTAGATGTTCTGGATGAAGGCTGCACCGAGGATGGCCGCCGAAGAGCGATAGCTCGCCTGCACGAACTCGCCCACGGTGTGCTTGTCCTTCAAAAAGAGCCGAGCCAGCCCCCAGATGACCAGAATGCTTGCCGTGGTGGCTGCAGCGCAGAACAGCACATAGGGGCCATCGAAGCTGGCGCGGACATCCATGGTGGCAAGGTCCCGGAACAGCTGCACCGGCAGCGCCACATGAAAGACGAACTTGTTGGCCATGGCCACGAAGTCGTCGGTGAGGAACTGCCTGCGGTGGAGCAGATAGCCCAGCAGCATGAGAAAAAACAGCGGCATCGTGCTGTTCAGGCTGAAGAGCAGACTTTCCGGCATGGCTCACATTCCCCCGTGGCGGCGCTCTTCCGCCGCCAGCTCCTGCTGCAATGCCGCTTTGCGGTGGTCGAGCAGCAGGTCCTTGTTGTACTGGAAGTACCGGGGGCAGCCGTTCTCGGTGATGAACGCATGGGCAGCAGGGGCCAGCGTCAGTTCGGTGACGAAGACCACCATCTCCTGGCTCTCGGCAAAGGCCTGCTCCATAAAATCGAAGGCCGCTTCCAGTGCGCTGGCGGCCGCCTCCTGTGCGGCATCCCGCTCGTCGGAGAGCGACTGGAACTGGTTGCGCAGCAGGTCGAAGGCTTCCTGTGTGCCCGCCGCCTTGGCGCGGCGCAGCTCCGCCTCCCACTGGCGCAGAACGGCATAGACCTTGAGCCGGGTGGCCAGCGCGTCGCGGCTGAGCAGACCCGCCTCGCGCTGGCGCCGGGTCTCGGCGTCGTAGTCGGTCATCATCTGGTTGAACAGGGTCGCCGGGCCATCCGGGATGTCGTCGGGCAGGGTCGCAAAGCCCTGTTTGGCCTCCCGCAGGAAGGCATAGCAGGCATCGGCCGCAGCATCGGCCCGGCGGGACGCCGTGAACCGGTTGTTCAGGCCGGACAGAAGCAGGCTGACAAGGCTCAGCCGCTCGTCAAAGGGCGCGTTGAGCAGGCGGGCGAAGACGGCGGGCCTGGCCTGCCCGGCCAGGATCTCTTCCACGCCGTAGTCGTCGCGGTATTTGTAGTAGAGGTCAAGGTAGGCGGAGAAATCCTCCGCGATCTTCCCATGCTGGATGTACTGGCGGATGAGTGCCTCGTCTGCCTTGAGGCCCAGCGCCTCGTAGGTATCCAGCAGATTGGAGAGGTCCTCCCAGCCGCGGGCGGTGACGAACTGGGTGCCGTCCACATCGGCGTTGATCTGATAGAAGTTCTGCGGGTGAAGGTCGAGATAGCTCAGGATCGCGCTGTGCAGGTGGGCAGCGCGGGCGTAGTCCTTCCAGACCTGTAAATCCGGCTCGATGTCCATCCGGCGGACACGGTCCAGCGTGACGATGTCGAAATCGCGGACCGATTTGTTATACTCCGGCGGGTTGCCTGCCGCCACGATGACCCAGCCCGCCGGGACGGCCTGGTTGCCGAAGGTCTTGCACTGCAAAAATTGCAGCATGGTGGGGGCCAGCGTCTCGGAGACGCAGTTGATCTCATCAATGAAGAGGATGCCTTCTTTCAGGCCGGTGGCCTCCATTCTGGCGTAGACGCTGGCGATGATCTCGCTCATGGTGTATTCCGTCACCGAGACGTCTTTCCCGTCATAATGGCGCTGGCGGATGAAAGGCAGGCCCACCGCGCTCTGACGGGTGTGGTGGGTGATGGTGTAGGCCACCAGCGCCACGCCGCACTCCCGCGCCGCCTGTTCCATGATCTGGGTCTTGCCGATGCCCGGAGGGCCCATCAGCAGGATGGGGCGCTGCCGGATGGCCGGGATGGCGTATTCGCCCAGCGCATCCTTGGCCAGATACGCTTTGACGGTGTGTTCGATCTCTTCTTTGGCTCGTTTGATGTTCATAAACGTTCCTCACATCCTCAGGTGTTGTTCAGTTCGCGGCAGGGGTCGTCCTCGTCGTACAGCGCCTCGGCAAGGGCCGACGCAGCTCTGGCAGACGGGCCTGCAAATTCTTCCTCGTCCAGCACGACTTTCATGGCCCAGGGCGGGACATTGGCGTCGTCGAAACGGTCGCCCAGAAACAGGAACGCCGTGTCGTAGGCCGGGCGGCGGGCCGGGTAGGTGCCCATGCCGTCGGTGAAGTAGAGCAGACCCCGCAGGTTGGAAAACTTTTTCTCGGCGCAGAGCTGGCTGACGTATTCGAACGCCGGGCGGAAATCCGTTCCGCCGCCGCCCCGCAGCTGGAAGTGGTTCATCGCATGGATGAGCTCGTCCTCGTTCCGGACCAGAAGGTCCTGCCGGATGGCGTTGTCGGCCTGGATGAGGTGCAGGTTCATCCGGTGGAAGAAGTTCTCCCGCCCTTTCAGCAGGGTGTAGGTCTCGGCCAGAAATGCCCGGACCAGCTCGCCGGAGGTGGAATAGCTCGTGTCGATGACGAGGGCCAGTTCCTCGATCTTTCTGCTCTCCCGCGTTTCCAGCGGCTCGATGAGAGGCAGGTTCCCATAGACGGACAGGCCGTAGGTGTAAAAGTTCAGGTCGAATTCGTCGGGGTCAAGGTGGACTTCCTCCCGCGTGACGCAGAACCGGCGGAGAAAATCCCGGTAGCTGCGGCGGCTGCGGTTGGCGGCTTTGACCTGTTCCTTCAGGTTGTCGGCCCCCTCGCCCGCCTCCTTGTCGCGCAGTTCCAGTTCGGTCTGCATCCGTTCACCGATCTTCTGCCAGGTCTTCTGGGGCAGCGGGGTCGGCATCTGCTGGGGCTGTTCGGGGGCGTCTTTCGGCCAGAGGCGGTGGTCGTCGGTGCAGAACTCCCGCTCCAGCTGGCGCAGCACACCGGGCGTCTGCCGGACCAGCCAGCGGTACGCCGGGGCCGCTGCCACGACTTTGCCCTCTTCCGCGATGCACTGATAGGCGTTCTGCCGCACATAGGTCAGCGGCCGTTTGACGCTGCTGCGGTTCAGCCCGTCGATGACGTTTTCCACCGCGATATCACAGGCCAGGCTCCACAGACGCGGGTCGCGCTTTCCTTTCATCCAGAGATGTCGGAATACGCAGTGGAATATCGTATGAAGATACAACCGGTTGAGATACTTCGGATTCTGCTGATAGAGCCGCAGCAGGGCGCTGGGCTGGTAGCAAAGGATGCGGCCATCGGTGGCCAGCACACCGCACCGCTCATCCGGGGTGGGCGTCAGCGCCGAAAGTGCCAGGTCGAGAAAGCGGAAGTCCAGATACAGCCCGCTGCGCACCACAGCCAGCACCTCACCGCCCATCCGCACCTGCCACTCCTCGTGGGTCTCCGGGCGCTTCGATTCAAACGGCTTGCGGGGGTCGAAAAATGTTTCTTTGGGCATCGTTTCACCTCACTTCCCCTGCGGGAAAGGGTTCAAAAGTCAAAATCATAGCGTTTCCGGTTCGGCTTTGCGGCCTGTCTGCTGTGGGCGGCATCGGCCAGCAGGGCCGCAGCAGCAGCCTGTTCGGCCTGAACGGCCAGCGCTGCGGCCTCGTCAAACCCGGCCGCGTCCAGCACATCCAGCGCCAGCAGGGCCTTCAGGCTGTCAAGGTCCTGCGCCTTCAGCAGCCGGGCCACGACCCGGCCCGTGTTCGCCTTGAGGAACGCGGTGTAGGGGGCCTTTGCCTGTTCGGTCAGGCCCCAGGGCCAGCGCAGACGGTCGAAGCAGAGCATGGCCATGATATCCTTGTCCTCGGAGGCGTGGCCGTCCGGGAAAATGGCGTCGTATTCTGCGCAGAGGATTTTTCCATTCAGAAAACACTGTCGGTAATGATACCCCTGCCCGGAAAAGGTGTGCAGCAGGATATGCGCCGGGGATTCCTCCACATCCTCCCAGTAGGCCGGATACCACAGGCCTGCGCGGGGGGCCGCCTCGCCGGGGCACCAGAACAGCGCCCGCACGGCCTCGGTGATGTTGTTGACGAGCGCGAACAGGCCGGTGGCCTGCTCCGGGTCGGCCCGGACGATGAGGTCCGCCAGTGCGAAGCAGTTCAAAAAGACATCGCTGCCCACGGTCAGCTCCCCCGCCCCCACGGACAGGGTGCGCAGCCTGCGGCAGTTGTAGAACGCGCAGCTCCCGATGACCCGCAGGCTGTCCGGCAGGACGGCTTCTTCGAGGAAGTTCCCGCAGACGGGGTGGAGGTCTTCTTCGGGCGCAGTGCCAAAGTCGAGGTCATAGCGGCGGTGCCGCCCGGTCCGGTCCCGGCCAAAGGCTCTGGTCAGGACGGCGCTGCCGTCTTCCCCCACTGCGTAGCGGCAGACTGCGTCCGGGGCAGGCAGGTTCCGGGGCGATTCGGAGAAGCAGTAGTCCCCCAGTTCGGTGACAGCCCAGCTGCCGCCCTCCGGGGTCGGCAGCACCGACGGCAGGGCGATGCAGGGGGCCTCCCCATAGGCCCGGACAAGGCGGGCCGTGGTATCGGACAATGGTAAAACATCAATGTACATAGGCATCCTCATGCTGCCCGCAAACACACGGCGAAGCAGCTTGCAATAGAAGCGGATCTTTGCCCCCGACTGCCAATGGCTCGCCCTTTGGGAGAGCTGGCGAGCGCAGCGAGACTGAGAGGGTTACAAAAAAACTGCTGCACGCGCAGTTGCCGTGCAGCAGTTGGGAGAGTGCGATCACTGTGCGGCCTGCGCCAGACAATCATCCATTGCGGCAAAGACCGCGTCACTGGTCATGGTGCTGCCGGTCACGGCATCCACACCGGCGGTGCCGCCTGCCTCTTTCAGGCGGGCTGTCAGGCTTTCCGCCGCCTTGCCGCCCAGTTCCGGCGTCTCGCCCGAAGCATCAATGTCCACATTCGTCACTTTACCGCCGGTGATGGTCACGGTGACCGCCACATCGCTCAGGCAGCCTTTGGCGCTGGCCGTGTAGGTGCCGTCGGTGTAGGTGGCCGCGTTGTCTGCGGCAGGCATCGTGCCGGTGTTGGCGATATACAGCGACAGCACCACACCCAGAACGATATCCAGCAGCACCATCACGAGGGTGTTCCGGCTCATGTGTTTCTTCATCTTGTTGTATGCTCCTTTGGCAGGTCTTGGTTTATTTTGCAGGCTTGAAGCTGTCGCGCAGGGTCACGACACGGTTGTACACGCCGGGATTCTTGGAATCCGGGGTGAAGAAACCGGTGCGGACGAACTGGAACTTTTCGCCGGGCTTGGCGTCCTTCAGGCTCTCTTCCAGCTTGCAGTGGGTGCGCACGGTCACGCTCTCCGGGTTCAGGTAGTCCTTGTAGTCGCTGCCTTCCGGGATGGCGTTCATGTTGGCCTCGGTGAAGAGCTTGTCGTACAGGCGGACCTCGGCGTCCACGGCGTGGGCGGCGCTCACCCAGTGGATGGTGCCCTTGACCTTGCGGCCGTCGGCCGGGTTTCCATTGCCGGTCTCGATGTCAGCGGTGCAGTGGATGGCGGCAATGCTGCCGTCGGGGTTCTTCTCGACGCTCTCGCACTTGACGAGATATGCACCCATCAGGCGGACCTCGCCGCCGATGGTCAGGCGCTTGAACTTGGGAGGCGGCACCTCGGCGAAGTCCTCGTTCTCGATCCACAGCTCGCGGGTGAACGCCACCTTGCGGGTGGTGGCATCGTTGGCCTCGCGGTTGGGGTTGTTGGCGATGTCGAAGTATTCGGTCTTCTCTTCCGGGTAGTTGTCGATGATGAGCTTGACCGGGTCCAGCACGGCAATGCGGCGCTGCGCGGTCAGGTCCAGCTCACTGCGGATGCAGGCTTCCAGCTGGCGCATGTCGATGAGGTTGTCCGACTTGGAGATACCGGCCTCACGCACGAAGGTAAAGATGGAAGTCGGGGTGTAGCCGCGGCGGCGCAGACCGCACAGGGTCGGCATCCGGGGATCATCCCAGCCGTCTACGATGCCCATTTCCACCAGCTCGCGCAGGTAGCGCTTGCTCATGACGGTGTTGGTCATGTTCAGGCGAGCGAACTCGCGCTGCTTGGGGAACTCGGTCCCGAAGATGTTCTCGATGACCCAGTTGTACAGCGGGCGGTGGTTCTCGAACTCCAGGCTGCACATGCTGTGGGTGATGCCCTCGATGGCGTCCTGGATGGGGTGCGCAAAGTCGTACATCGGGTAGATGCACCACTTGCTGCCCTGACGGTGGTGCTCCGCATACTTGATGCGGTAGATGGCCGGGTCGCGCAGGTTCATGTTGGGGCTGGCCAGGTCGATCTTGGCGCGCAGGGTCTTTTCGCCCTCCTGGAACTCCCCGGCACGCATCCGGCGGAACAGGTCCAGATTCTCCTCCGGGGTACGGTCGCGCCACGGAGAGGGGCGGGAAGGCTTGCCCGCGTCATTGCCGCGGTACTCGCGCATCTCGTCGCGGGTCAGGTCATCCACGTAGGCCTTGCCTTCGAGGATGAGCTTCTCGGCGTACTCATAGCACTTGTCGAAGTAGTCGCTGCCGTAGAAGATGCCGCCGTTGGGGTCGGCACCCAGCCAGTGCAGGTCTTCGATGATGCTGTTGACATACTCCTCGCCTTCGCGGGCGGGGTTGGTGTCGTCCAGACGCAGATTGAATTTGCCGCCGTACTGGTTCGCGATGGACCAGTTGATATAGATCGCCTTGGCGCTGCCGATGTGCAGGTAGCCGTTGGGCTCCGGCGGGAAACGGGTATGGATCTCGCTGACCTTGCCCTCGGCGAGGTCGGCGTCGATGATCTCGGTCAAAAAGTTTTTATCAGCCATGGTGGAGTTCCCCCTTCATCCGGGCCAAACCGCCCGGTACTGCTCATGATTCAATACCCATTATAATACACCATTTTTCGCTTTGCTTCAAGCTAGAAATACAAACCATCGAAAAACAGCCGCTCTGGGCACTTTATTTCTGCGGGTAAAATGCGTTGAGGTAGCTGACCAGCGCACCGATCTGGTTGGCCGCGTTGCCAAAGGCACAGGGCACGATCTCCGGCCGGGGCAGGCTGCGGGCCTGCTCCTCGCTGAAGGGATGGCCCTTCAGGATCTTTTCCTCATACACCCGGCCGAGGGTCTCGATGAGGAGGGGCTGGCCGCTGATGCCGCCGCCGATGGCCACCTTTTCGAGATCCAGCAGGACGCTGAGGTTGTAGATCTGAACATCCACCGCCATGCAGAAGGCTTCCAGCACTTCCAGCGCCTCCGGCTCCCCTGCGTTGGCCGCATCAAAGAAGATCCTGCCGTTCAGCGGGGCATCGGCAGGCAGCTGCCTGCGCACCAGGTAGGCATCCAGCAGCGCAGAGGTGCTGCACTGGCAGGCCATCGTCTTTTTGCCGTCGCTCCAGGCGTCGGCGTTGGTGTTCATGAAGCTGTACTCACCCGCGGTGAAGTCCCGGCCGCGCACCAGCTGGCCGTTGACGATCAGGCCGCCGCCTACGCCGGTGCCGATGACGAACACCGCCGCGTTGCTGCACCCACGCAGCGCACCGCGCTGCAGCTCGGCAATGGCAGCCGCCTTGCCGTCGTTTTCGATCCAGACCTTGCAGCCGCAGAGCTCAGCCAGGCGCGGGCCCACCGGGGTGCCGATGTTATAGGTGATGGAGGGCGCACCGCCGCCCCGGACCACACCGTGCTCGGCGTCGATGAAGCCGGGCAGGCTCAGCGCGATGCCGTCCACCTCGTCCCTGTGGGGGCGGTAGAGCTGCGCCAACGTTTCGAGAAAGTGCGGCTGGCTGTCGCTGGGCGTCGGGATGCTGCCGGACTCGTACCGGTTCATCGCATCGTCCATGACCGAGTATTTGATCTCGGTGCCGCCCACGTCAAAGATCATGACTTTCATGCTGGTCTCCTCCCGGTTCCGTTTTTTCTTATTATGGCAAAAAATCGGCTATAAGTAAAGGCATTTGCCGGAAATTCCACCCTCTCCGTCAGCGCTCACGCGCTGCCACCTCTCCCGAAGGGCGAGGTTTTGCCGCAGCGGCAACATATACAGCACAAAAGCTCCCCCATCGGGGGAGCTGGCGAGCGAAGCGAGACTGAGAGGGTATAAAAAATCCCACGCTGCGGCAAAGCAAAACGCAGCGTGGGGACGAAGATAGCTTAACTTAAAAAGGAGATGTCAGCGCTCAGCGGGCGACGACGTACTTGTGCAGGGTCTTGCGGACTGCGCCGTTGCCAGCGTACAGCTCCTTGACCATGCCCTCGATCTGCTCACCCAGACCGACCGCATACAGGTCCACACCGAAGATGTCGGCGCGGCTGTACAGGTTCTTCAGGCAGCTGAAGTCCTGCTCGCCTTCCTTGACTTCCAGCGGAGCCACGA
>OIYY01000557.1_pt1 | contig 25601 bp, 21 predicted proteins | sample 1588341 | NCBI WGS metagenome assembly OIYY01 (sample SAMN03283287) | human gut metagenome | biome: human-associated habitat; material: feces | host: Homo sapiens | place: Peru | collected 2012 | reverse complement strand
CTTAGTCTAGCAGGTAAAACAGCCCAAGAAGCAGCTAAAATTGCTGATCAAGTCTATGTGACGTCACCAGATGATTGGGCAACTTCAAGCATGAAGAAGGCACAAGCAAGCCTTGAAACAGATGAAAATGGTCAACCAGTGCTTGTCATTTCAGTTCCTAAACTAACTCTTTGGAACATGCTCTATATCAAGGAAGACACAACAGCAACGCCGGTAGAACCAGTTGTCTTGAAACCAGTTACTAACCAAGCTGGTAAGAAAGTAGATAATACCGTAACATCTGAAGCAAGCTCAGAAACAGCTAAATCAGAAAATACAACAGTAAATAAAGATTCGGAGGCTCCAACTGATAAGAAACCATCTGTTGAAGCTCCTAAACTCGATGAAACAACTAAACCAGCACCATCAGTTGACGAGTTAGTAAACTCAGCAGCTGTTCCAGTGGCGATAGCTGTGTCAGAGACCGCACATGATAAGAAAGATGACAACTCAGTATCTAATACGGATCAAGGTACAGTAGCATCAGATTCAATCACTACACCAGCTTCAGAGGCTGCAAGCACAGCTGCCTCAACAGCCTCATCAGAAGTATCAGAAAGTGCAATAGTATCATCGGAAGCATCAGAAACTGAAAATAGTTCAGTAGCATCAACTTCAGAGTCAGCAATTTCAACGACGACAGCAATTTCAGAAACTACAAGCACAATTGTCTCAGTTGCTCCGTCAGAAGTATCAGAAAGCACAACAGTATCATCGAAGGTCTCAGAAACTGATATTATCTCAGAAGCATCAACTTCAGAGACTTCAGCATCTGAATCAGAGAATTCAATCAGCACAGTCGTTTCAGAATCAGAAGTAGTTGAAGAACCAGCTGTTTCATTGACAGAATCAGAAAGTCAAGTGAGCACTTCAGAAGTGACTTCGGCGATTTCAGAAACAGTAAGCACATCAGAGGAAGTCATCCTTGATGGACTATCAGAAAACATCAATAGTTGGAATAGACTCTCTGTAGCTCCTCGCGTCTCAGAAACCTTACCAAGTACTTCTGAAACGATTACAGAAGCAGCATCACTTTTTAGCAACTATGCAAGATATTCAGAAACAGCAAGCTCAGAATCTCACTCTATGGTAGCAGCTTCTTCAGAAGTTTCTATTGAAAAATTAGCAGTATCTATCTTGAAAGATACTGAGGGTGGCTTGTACGATGCTACAACAATCAGAAATATTGTTGAGATGATTGATAGCATTACAACAAATGTCAGCTATACTCGCAGTAGCCGTCAAGACCTTGTCAATACAGCTTCGTCAGATAACACTTACAATGGTAGTCAAGATCTTAACCTTGCAAGTAAGACAACGACGCAAGCAGGTGAAAAAGGAACAACTGAAGATCTTAAGGCTACAATTGCTAAAACAGCAAAATCTCACAAGTGGGGAGAACATGCTGTAGCTATCCTTACAGCTATTGTCCTTGCAGGTGCGGCAACCCTTGCAGCTCTTCGTAACTTCTTGATGTCAAAAAAAGTTGATAAATAATAAGTAGAACTCTTTGTGTAAACAAGGAGTTTTCTTTATACTGGCTGCTATTTTTTCTGAAAATTGTGATACAATAGAAATAGTTTGAATATTGTGTCAAAGGAGAGCCAATGATTACTGCAAATGATATCGTAAAGGCTAATGAAGTCTTAAAAAACGTGGTGGAACGCACACCACTAGATTTTGATCGCTACCTATCTGAAAAATACGGGGCGACCATTTATATTAAAAAAGAAAATATGCAAAAGGTACGCTCTTTCAAATTGCGTGGAGCCTACTATGCTATCCATCAATTGAGTGATGAGGATAAGGCGCGTGGTGTGGTTTGTGCATCAGCCGGAAACCATGCTCAAGGGGTTGCCTACACTTGTAACGAGATGAAGATTCCGGCAACCATCTTTATGCCAGTAACAACACCTCTCCAAAAAATTGGTCAAGTCCGTTTCTTTGGTGGCAAGTTTGTAACAATCAAATTGGTGGGAGATACCTTTGATGCTTCTGCCCAAGCAGCGCAGGAATATACCAAGTCTGAAGGGATGACTTTCATTGATCCATTCGACGATTATAATGTCCAAGCGGGGCAAGGAACTGTTGCTTATGAAATTTATGAGCAGGCTCAAGAGGAAGGTGTTTCCTTCGATAGTATCTTGGTTCCAGTAGGTGGTGGCGGCCTTATCTCTGGTGTAGCTACTTATATCAAAGATGTAGCACCGTCTATGGAGGTTATTGGTGTTGAGGCTAGTGGTGCTCGTAGTATGCGTGCTGCCTTTGACCGTGGTTATCCTGTAAAACTCGAAGAAATTGATAAGTTTGCGGACGGGATTGCTGTTCAAAAGGTAGGTGTCAAGACCTATGAAGTCGCACGTAAATATGTTGACCGCCTCTTGGGAGTTGATGAAGGATTGATTTCAGAAACCCTAATTGATATGTACTCTAAGGTTGGTACCATTGCAGAACCCGCAGGTGCGGCATCAGTGGCAGCTTTGGAAGTGATCAAAGATGAGATTAAAGGAAAAACCATCGTCTGCATCATTTCAGGTGGTAACAATGACATCAACCGTATGCCAGAGATGGAAGAACGTGCGCTTATCTACGATGGTATCAAGCATTACTTTGTGGTTAACTTCCCACAACGTCCTGGTGCCCTTCGTGAATTTGTAAATGATATTTTGGGACCAAATGATGATATCACTCGTTTTGAGTACATCAAACGTGCTAATAAAGGAAAAGGTCCAGTTCTCATTGGTATAGCTCTTAGTGATAAGAACGACTATGATGGACTTCTCGAGCGTCTTTCGGCCTTTGACCCAAGTTATATCAACCTTCACGGTAACGAAACACTATACAATATGCTTGTCTGAGGACAGGTTCAGATAATGAAAAAAGAATCGACGAACGTCGGTTCTTTTCTACTTTAACTTAGCTATAAAATGTCACTAGGCCTTATCTTCAAACTAAAACCCCAGTATTTCTACTGAGGTTTTCTTTATTCGATAATTAAGAGTCCATCTTTGGTGGCGAATGGATTGTCTTTATTGATGCGGTCGTAGAACATGATACCGTTAGTATGGTCGATTTCATGTTGAACAACGATTGAGTTGTAACCACGGAGTTTAACACGTTGCTTTTCGCCTTCTTTGTTGAAGTATTCAACAGTTACACGAGCATGACGAACCACGTAACCAGGAACGTCGCGGTCAACTGAGAGGCATCCTTCGCCATCGCCCAAAGCAGCATCTTGAACAGAATGGGCAACTACTTTAGGGTTGTACATGATTTCTTGAAGGCTATATGCTTCTTTTGGTGGATTACCTTCAGCGTCTTCAGGGTTTGGAACGAGAACAGCGATAATGCGTTTTGAAATATCTAATTGTGGGGCTGCAAGACCGACTCCCCCACGAAGCCCCATTTTTTCGGCAATAACAGGATCTTGTGAGTTACGAAGAAACTGCATCATTTTTTCGCCTAGGATAATGTCTTCGTCTGATAGTGGGAAGGTTACATCTTCAGCGACAGCACGCAAGGTTGGATTTCCTTCGCGAATGATATCATTCATATCAATCATATGGCTGGCGCGGATAATTTTGGTTTGAGCGTCCATTTGTTTACCTCTATTTTCTTTGATTTACTTGTTTATAACTATAGCACAAAAGGGTTGAAAATTAAACCATCAAGGGTTAAAGTGAGGCTTTTTCTAATCGATAAAAGCCAGTTTTTCCAAGGTTTGTCTCTCTAAAATACGATAGGTTTTAAAGGCCTCTTTTTCGATAATTCCCTGATCGATAAATTGTTTGATAACTCGCTGTACATGACGATAGCTAGTCCCAAAACGGGAAGCTAAAATGGATGGCGATAATTGAAAGATATTCTCTTCTTCACTATTCAAAATATGGGTGGCCAGACGCTCTTTGACAGAGTAGCTAGCATTCGTTGAGGCAGTGATACCTTGCTTATGCAGTGCCATAGCTAGGTTACGTCCAATTTGGTAGAGAAAAACAGGGTCTTTGAGGAGTTCTTCTTTATTATTTAATGGGAGCTGAACTGCTTGAACCTCTTCTAAAGCAATGACTGATGATCCTGCTGGTTGGTTGGTCATGAGTTCTACATCTCCCAATATCTGAGGCTGATTGAGCGTTTCTAGGATATGTTCTTTACCATTGAAGAGAGAACGAACAATTTTTACCTTTCCTGATAAAATGTAGGTCAGCTCAGTGATAGCTTGCCCTTGGGTACAAATATAATCGTTTTTTTGAAAGGTGACTTTCTGTAATTGGTTGAGGTAGGGGGGTGGAAAGACCTGGTCAAGTTGAGGTCTTATGTCATGATTACGCATACATCTCCTTTTTTAGGACCTAGGTCCTATTTTTTAAAGTCTCCTTAGATTATAATGAAAAAATAACTATTAGACAAGTAAGGAAAGGATGTTCTTATCCCTATATTATGACACGAATTTTAGAAAAAATGAGCCTGCTTGGGCTATCCTTGCTCTTGATTTCGGCCTTTTCGATTTCAACAGCGTTACCACCTATGTTGGACTACTATAGCCCAACCTTTTCTGCCGCGCAAGTGGAGCTTTTAGTATCTGTCCCTTCATTTTCCGTAGTCGCGATGCTCTTACTTAATTCATTTATTGACAAATGGCTAAGTGATAGACAGCTAATTGTGACTGGATTGCTCTTACTTAGTAGTGCTGGGATTTTTCCTTTTTTTGTACAAGCCTATCCTCTTGTCTTACTGTCACGTATTGCTTTTGGAATGGGGATTGGTCTTATCAATGCTAAGGCGATTGCCATCATCAGTCAACGTTATCAAGGTAAAGAACGGGTTCAGATGTTAGGTATTCGTGGCTCCATGGAGTTGATTGGTGGAGCTTCTTGTTCCCTTCTGGTTGGACAATTACTGAAAATTCATTGGACCTTTGCCTTTCTTATCTATGGTTTTGGTTTTGTGATTTTGATTATGTATCTCCTTTTTGTGCCAACGATGGAGCAGGGGGAGAAGAAGCAGATTACAAAAAGAAAACAAGTTCTGAACAAAAAAGACCTTGGTATGATTCTTGGCATGGCTCTTTTAGCAGGTTTTGTCATCTGTATCAATTCTTCGATTAGTTTGCGCGTGCCTCTGTTTCAAGTTGCTGGTAAGACTATTGAGAGTGGTCAATCAGCCTTAGTACTGAGTTTAGAGCAGGGAATTGGAATTGTAGCTGGACTGAGTTTCGCCTCGCTTATAGGACATTTTAAAAATCGTCTTTTGCCTATAGTGATGTTCTTGTTAGCGGTTTGTCTCTTTGGGATGTCAGTGGCTGGTAACTTACCGATTTTGATTTTATCTTCAGTTGGTGTTGGTTTCTTTTATAGTATTATTTTGACAATTATCTTTAACCGACTTTCTGAGTCTATTGCTAGAAATCTGTTGAACAAGGCGACAGCCTATGTCCTCTTAGGGTGTAACCTAGGGTCAGCCATTTCCCCTTATGTTTTGAAATTATTGGCACTCATATCTCCAAGTTTTAGTTGGATTTTTCTAGCTTATGCTATCGTAAGTTTCCTACTTTTCCTTGGATTCTTTCTGAATGCAAAAATGGCCAAAAAAGTCTAAGCTTCAAAAACTTAATCAGTGAAATCTTGCGATTGACAAAGATTAGTAGATGAGCTAAAATAGAGAGGTCGTAAAGACAAACCAACTCTTTCTTGGTTTTAGGAGAGCCAATCCTAAGACTCGGATGGAGCAAAAAAAGGAGAAAAAACATGGCAATCTCAAAAGAGAAAAAAAATGAAATCATTGCTCAATACGCACGTCACGAAGGTGACACTGGTTCAGTAGAGGTTCAAGTTGCTGTCCTTACTTGGGAAATCAACCACCTTAACGAACACATTAAACAACACAAAAAAGACCACGCTACTTACCGTGGTTTGATGAAAAAAATCGGTCACCGTCGTAACTTGTTGGCATACCTTCGCCGCACAGACGTTAACCGTTACCGTGAGTTGATCAGCTCACTCGGACTTCGTCGTTAATTCAAGATACAAGTGCTTAGGCCTTGTTCAATTGAATACACGAAAATGGAACTGCTCTATGATGGGGCAGTTTTTTTATTCACTAGGATTTTAGCCCGAGTTCAAAACAGCTCTCTAGATGTAGAGGGCTGTTTTTCTGTGTTCCTCTAAAAATTTCTGACGATGATTAATCTATAGAACAAACAAAAAAACTCCCAAATTAATTCTGGAAGTTTTTTAACTTAAAATCTTTTTGATAACTGTTTGAAATTGAGGGAGTTGATGGATAGCAGTTCCGACAAGGATACCTAACATATTTAAGGTGATATCTCCCAAATCAAAGACTCCTAAATGTCCGAAGTACTGAATGGATTCGACGGAGAAAAGGGTAAGGAGACAGAGTAGGAGATTACTCAATCGTGAAGAAAAGAGGAGTCCCAGAGGAATGAACATTAACAGGTTCATGATGGGAACGAAGTGGCTACCCCAGTATAATTCCCGAGCGAAGGAAAGGGGGTTAAGTGAGAGACCTTGGGTACCAATGTTTTTCAAGAAAAGTAGGTAGAAGAGAGCAAGAAAGTAAATGAAGTAGAGTAGGAGTAGTGTCTGTTTTTTCAGCTTTCTAGTAAGAAGGAGTTTCAAAAAAGCGTAGACAAAGTAACTCAGTAGGACAATAATGACTAGGTTGAGTAAGACTTGAAAGTAGGAGCCATAATGGGCGATGTAATGAACGTACTGTTCGAGATGCCCCCTATAAAACCAATAAGACAAGGCCAGTGAGAGCATTCCTAGTAAGATGTTACTCAATGTTTTTAATGTTTTTGCCACTTTGCTCCTCCATTTGCATATGATGAGTACACATTATATCAAAAAAACGTTTAAAGAAAGTTAAGAAACTGTAACGAAGTTTTGATAGAATAAAAGGATAAGGCAGAATCAAAGACTAAAAAAGGACTTTGAAACAGCAACTCTACTTTTGACTAACAATTTAATAATTTTTGTAAACAGGCTATGAAAGCTTATAAAATAATTAAATTTTAAAAATTAGGAGTCAGCATCTTGTTTCAAGATTATTAAAATGTTATTATATAGTAGTGAATTTTTAACATAAAAAGGAGTTCGTCTTATGAATAAAAAGGTTTTGGCGACAGCTGGAATTGCAGCACTTGCAGTTTCTGCTACAGTTGCTAAAGCTGATGAGGTAACGACAAACGATCAAGCCTCAACAACAGCATCAGTATCATCGACAGCTACACAAGCTGTCCCAACTCAAGCCCAAGTCGAAGCGGCTAGAGAACAAGCCAGCGCTGCAAATCAAGCAGTATCGCAACAAGAGTCAGTTGTTGCTAATCATGAAGCAGCTGCCAACCAGGCTCAAGCAAACCTAGCGACAGCAGATGCTAACTTGCAAAAGGCACAAACAGCAGCCGATGAAGCAAGTCCAGAAACTATTGCTGCCGCTCAAGGTCAAGTAACTACTGCTGAAAATGCAGCTAAGGAAGCTAAGTCAGCAGTCGAAACAGCTCAATCAGCAGAAAAAACTGCTAAAGATGCAGCAGACAAACAGCAAGCTGTCGTTAATACAGATCAAGCTAATGTCAATGCTAAGGCTAGTGAAGTTGCTAATGCTCAAAAATCAGTAGATGCCGCTAAAGCAGCCCTTAATGGTTCTAGCGCTTCTGAGGCAGCTTCAAACCAAGCTAAAGCACAATCAGCTTTTGATGCTGCAACAGCAGCTGAGAAAAAAGCTCAAGAAGAATTGGCAGCCGCTCAGGCAGCTGATAAAGAAAAAGCTACTGCTATTGCAGCTAAAGAAGGGCAATTGACTGCAGATCAAAATGCAGCAAACCAAGCTAAAGCAGCTTATGAGACTGCTCAAACAGTAGCTAATGAAAAGGCAGCAGCTCTTGCAGCCGCTGAAGCAGCTAAGAAAAAAGCAGAATCTTCAACAACTTCAACAGCTAATGTTCGTCAAAAATTCTCAGTGTCACAAGAGTATGTCAATGCTCTTAAGATTCATGAGTCTAAAACAGCGACAGCAGCAGAAAAAGCTCAAGCTGAACAAGTCTTGAAGAACGTTAATAAACGTGATCGTGGTAACAATAGTTATCAAGATAATGAAGCGGATAAAAATGTTAAAATTAGTGATTTGAATAACCTTAGTGAAGCTCAAATTACAGATTTGTCATTGTATGCTTCAAGTTTGATTAACCAAATTCGTACAGCCTTTGGTACAACTCAAACATCTGTTTCAAAAGGTAGTGTTCTTGCGGCTGACCGTGTTTCAGATGGTTATGTAGCAGATAACTGGGGTTGGGAAGCTATTACCCATAAACGACATGATAGTGCCGCCCTTGACCGTGCTGGTAAGTCATTTAATAGTGTAAGTATTGGTGAAAACCTTAATACATGGCAAGGTTTGACAGGACCATTTACCCTTAACGACATTAAGAAATATGTCTATGAAGCTATGCTTGACTTCATGTTTAACGGTAATGAGTGGAACCATGCTCGTTCTATCTCTGGACTTACAGCAGATGGTGGTGAGTCTTACATTGGAACAGACATCAGTGTTGTTGCCGGTGCCTTTAACGTTCACGTAAACAATGTCAATAAAAATTCTATCGCTTCTGATAGTAGCTTTGACACAACTAAGATTGCTAACCCATATGAAGGTAACCAATCTCAATCATCTTCAAATGCAAATCTTGCTGCTGCAAAAGCAGCTTATGAAGCTGCTAAGCAAGCTAACGATCAAGCTCAAAGTGACTTGGCTAGCAAGAAAGCGGCTTCTGAGTCAGCAACTCTTAAGCTTAAGAATACTCAGTCAGAACTTGCAGCTCTTAAAGCGACTGCAAGCAAGTTGGCAGCTGCTCAGAATAACCTTTCTGAAAAACAAGCAGCCCTTGCAACTGCTAAATCAGAATTGGAAAAAGCTAACGCTGCAGTTGAAAACCTTAATGCTAACGCACAAGAAAAAGCAGCAGCCCTTAGCAAAGCTCAAGCAACTCTTGATGAAAAACAAGCAGAGCTTAAAACAGCTAAAGATAAACTTGCGACAAGTTCTGCAACCTTGCAACGTTTGACAAATGCCTACAACGCTGCTAAGCAAGATACTGCTAAGAAACAAGTAGCATTGACACAAGCTAACCAAGCCTTGACTGCTGCTAAGAACCGTCTAGCAGCCCTTACAAATGCTTCAGGTAACCTAGCTAAGGCTAAAGCAGAACGTGCAACAGCCTTTGCTAAATTTACTGCAGCCAAAGGTGCTCTTTCAACTGACCGTGCGAAACTTGTTGAATTGTCAGCTAAGCGTGATAAATTAACGAGCGAATACACGACTGTTCAAACAGCCTTCGATAACTACATGAAAGCTAAGGCAGACAAAGAGCGTCAAACACAATTGGCTAAAGAGTTCGCTAACATTACATCTAAAGGTCTCACACCAGTACCTGTTTACGATGTAGATGGTAAAGTTATTGCTTTCACAACACAAGAACAAGCAGCTCAAACTGTAGCGCAAGTTCCTGTAAATTATGGTCAAACAAAAGCTGAGAAACAAGCTCCTGTACAAGAAGCAGACAGCTTGCCAGAAACAGGTGAGTCAACTGCAGCAGGATTCAGTCTTGTAGGTCTCTTCATGACACTATTGGCCTTCCTTGGTTTCGTTGACAGACGTACACGTCGTAACTAATCATAATAAAAAAACGGCAGTTGCCGTTTTTTTATATGTCTGAGAATCTAAAAAAGTTAAGGTCGAAACCTTAACTTTTTCGTATTTAACCCAAGAAACGTTTAAGGAATTCCTTAGTACGTTCTTCTTTAGGATTTTCAAAGATTTGTTCTGGGCTACCTTGTTCAGCGATTACCCCTTTATCCATGAAGATGACACGGTCTGAAACATCACGTGCGAACTCCATTTCATGGGTAACGATAACCATTGTCATACCCTCCTCGGCAAGTTCACGCATAACATTGAGAACTTCGCCTACCATTTCAGGGTCAAGTGCAGAAGTCGGCTCGTCAAAAAGCATAATATCAGGATTCATACAAAGTGCTCTTGCAATGGCAACACGCTGTTTTTGACCGCCTGAAAGCATGGACGGATACGCCTGTGCCTTGTCCTCAAGACCTACCTTGCCAAGCATTTTCATGGCAAGTTCCTTTGCCTCATCCTTTTTCATCTTCTTAACCTGAATAGGTGCAAGAGTAAGATTATCAATTACATTAAGGTTATTGAAAAGGTTGAAATGCTGGAATACCATCCCCACATTTTCTCTTGCCTTGTTGATGTTGATTTTTTTATCATTCATATGATTGCCGTCAACAACCATATCACCTGCTGTAATATCCTCAAGACGATTGATACAACGGAGAAATGTTGACTTGCCACAACCTGACGGACCGAGAATAACAACAACCTCGCCCTCATAAATATCGGTTGTAATATCTTTTAAAACTTCAAGCTTTCCAAAATTCTTTTGGAGATGTGAAGCATGAATTTTTACATTATTATAATTTGCGGCCACGGTTCAATCTCCTCTCAAGCATTTTTGCTGCATACGAAAGCAAAGTAATAACAATCAAATACATAACGGCTACAACAGCCCAAACCTCAAATACGCTACCTGTGTTGGCAACAACATTCTTTGAGGTGTTAACAAGCTCCGGAAAACCGATAACAGAAAGGATTGATGTATCCTTAAGTGTGATGATGAACTGATTGATAATTGACGGAATCATTGTTCTGATAGCCTGCGGAAGAACAACCTTGCGCATAGCCTGTGAATAGCTCATACCGAGTGAACGGGATGCTTCCATCTGACCGATGTCAACCGATTGAATACCGGCACGAATAATCTCTGCCATATATGCACCGCAGTTAAGCGAAAGGCAGACAGTACCCGCCTGCAAAGCAGAAAGTGTAAACGATGTTGTTGATGATTTGTTGATGATATACGGAACGCCGAAATAAACAAAAAACGCAAGTACAATCATTGGGACGCCACGAATGACATCAACGAATACTCTGTAAATTGCATTGCAAACCTTGTTTTTAAGCACAGATAAGATGCCGAAAAGCAAACCGATTAAGCAAGCAAAGAACAATCCGCACAATGCCAAGGTGAGCGTTTTGCCCATAGCCGCAAGAAGCAATTGTCCGTATGTTTCAATAATTTGTTGCATTGGGTGAAAAACTCCTCTCATAGTAGAATGATGTAAAAATTTGTCGACATCATTCAGCAAGAAAGCCACCGTTGCCCGTGGAAAAAACGGGCAGGTGGCAAACTTTCCTAAACAGAATTACTTTAATTTTTGCCGATATTAGCCAAGATACTTTGCGATAATCTCGTCATACTTTCCATTAGCCTTGATGTTTGCAAGGCCTGCGTTGAACTTGTCAAGAAGTTCCTGCTTGTCAGCTGAGAAAGTAGCCATACCATAACCGGCACCTTCATTTTCAGAGCCTTCTACGATTTCCATATCAAGATTGCCGTCTTTAATAGAAGCTGCCATAATAGGAGTATCCTCGAAGCAAGCAGCACACTGACCGCCTGTAACAGATTGATACATTGTTGGGCTGTCCTCAAAATATGTAAGTTTAAGACTGTACTTATCCTTGAGTTCTTCTGCATAATCGGCACCCTTTGTACCTGTCTTAACAGCTACTGTTGAACCCTTGAGATCATCAAGTGATTTAATGCTTGAACCCTTCTTTACTGCAACGCTTTGTGTTGCTGTGTAATAAGCGTCAGAGAAAATCCAACCGCCTTTTTGTCTCTCATCAGTAATTGAAGCACCTGCGATCATAGCGTCAGCCTGACCTGACTTGCAAGCTGCGATTGATGCGTCAAAGCCAAGTGATCTGAGTTCGTACTCAAAGCCCTGATCTTCTGCAATAGCTGCAAGAATATCCACATCAATACCAACAAAGTTACCTGAAGCGTCTGTGTATTCAAAAGGCTTGAATACTGTATCAGTTGCGATAACATACTTCTTTGCGGAAGCATCTGTTTTTGCATCATTATTTTTGTCATCATTTGAGTTGTTTGAGCATCCTGCAAATGCAAATACTACTGTAAGTGCTGCAAGAACAAGAGCCAATACTCTCTTCATTGTCTTTTTCATTTTCATTTTCCTTTCAAATGATTAATTAAATCCGTTTAGGATATATTAAAGTTTATTATAATAATTTTTTGCTGCCTTGTCAATACTCACAGAGTTTTACAAGACAGCAAAACGGGAAAAATGAACGATATTTTTATGTTTTTTTATACATTATGACGAATATTTATAGTTATAATGAAAATTTGTTATCAAGGTTTTCGAACAAATCGACCTGCTTTTTTGAACCGACAACACAGAACGAACTGTCATTAATTGCACTTTCAAGAGTGTCTGCGAGAGCCAAAAAGTCGCTCTTTTGAGTGCCTACAATCTGCTTGCGGAGCATCAATCTGCTTTCATCAGATATGCCTCTGATATAGTTGCCATCCGCACCCGAAGCAATTTCACAAGGGGTGAGAAGCGGAGAAGCGCTCGACATTGCACCGATGATGAAGCCGACAAGACTTCTGTCGGAATTTGCAAATGTGCGAAGATAATCCGCAATTTTATAATAGGTTTCAATAGAAGCCTTTGCATTTGGGTCACGGAATGAATATGCAAAAACAGAACCATTGGCAACAGCCTTTAGTCCCGTGCCGTAAGCACCGCCCTTTACACGCACCTCGTTCCACAAATAATCAAGCGAAACAATGTGGCTCATAAGGAATGTTCTGCCGTCATACAGTCCGCTGAAATCAGCCGCCATACCCGAAAACGAAATGTCACCCGGAATAACAACAGCGTCATTCGATTTTTTCCACGGTTTGATTTTAAGTTCGTGAGAAACAGTTGACTTGCCAAGCGAAGCAATAAATGATTTTATGCTGTCGTCAAATTCGTTTGCATCGTCTGCACCGATACCGACAAGAACATTGTCAGAACCGAAAACACTGCTTGCAAATCCTTGAAGTTCAGCAATGACAGTAGGTTCGGTTTCCTGCTCTTTGAGCCAATAATAATATGAAAATCCGTTTGAAACATCTTCAACAACAGCGTCATATGAAAAAGCCGTTGAGCTTCTCTTTGCCGCAAACATTGAGCCTGCCATTACGATTGACTGATAATGAAGTTGGCGTTCTTGTTTAATAATATCTACAATTTGAGAAGTGTTTTCAAACTTTGTTGAAGTCAAGATTTCTCTGACAAGTTCAAGTGCTTCACCGACATATCTGTTGAGTGCGCTGAACGAAACAACAAATTTTATTTTGCCGTTCTTTGACGAATTGTATTGTGCAAACGGTGAAACAGAAAACGAAATGTTTCCGCATTTTGCCATAAGCTCGGTTTTCAAATCAACAGCGTTGTGATGTGCCGTGTCAAGTTCGCCCAAAAGTTTTGACATAAGCGAAAGTTTTGGCAAATCAGATTCCTCAACACCTGTGATGTCAAAATACATTTTTATATACGCAATGCCGTCAGTTTGGATTGAGTGCTTGATGAGTTTGCCGTCAATCTCTGTTGGTAGCGGTTCAGGCTTAACCTCAATATCGTCAAGGGTAATCATCGGCATTTTTGCCAAATTCTCGGGCGAATCAACGCTTGATTGCCATTCGTCAAGTTTTTTCTGCTCGTTTTTGTAATACTCAACATCGGCATCGCTCCAAGAATTCTTAACAGCCTCAAGTCTTGCCTTTTCGTCTGCTCGGTCGCTGTCGCCGACTGTGTATGACGGCTTTGCAAGAAGAACGCAACGGTGCTTGTTGTCGAAGAAAACTTCGCTGATAAGCTGTTCAAAATAGCCGTTTTCAGCCTTTTTACGCAAGGTTTCAAAAATGTCGCCGACAAGAACATTGGTTGTGGTTTCGCCGTCATAAAGCCATGTTTCAAGCGAAAGCATAGCATACATAAGTCCACGAGGATAGCCAAAATCCTTTTCCTTAAGTTCAAATTCAAAATTGGAAATTACGGCTTCAAGCTGTTTTTTGTCAAGTCCGTTTGATTGAAGTTCACGCAACTTTTGATTAACAAAATCGTATATTTCATCCGCCTTGTTTTCGTCAATATTCTTCAAATCAAGCACAATATATGGTTGAAGTATTCCGTCAACCACTTGGATAGAAGCGTCCTCGGCATACCCTTTTTCAAGAATTGCAGAGGTGAGATAAGATTGATTGTTTCGGCAAAGATAGCGAGCAAGAATTCGTGTTGCATAAATCTTTTCTTTTTCGTCAAACTTGCCGACAACATAGCCCATTTGAAGCGAGCTTTGGTTTTCGAGTGGCATATCCTTTGACTGCTCAAACATAACCTCAACCTTGCCTGCATCAACAGGAGTTTGAATGTTTGGAAGTTCACTCGGCTCGATAGCGTCAAAATTGCAAAGGTACTCTCTGTCAATGAATTCTGTCACCTTTTCAATATCCAAATCACCGTCAAGAATGATATAGCTGTTTGACGGATGATAGTACTTTTTGTGTCCGTTGATGAACTGCTCATAGGTGAGTGACGGGATTTTGCTTGGATGTCCGCCGGATTCCCTGCTATAGCAATTGTCAGGGAACAACGCACGGCAAAGAGCATTTTCCTTTACAGAATCCGCATCGGCATACACGCCCTTCATCTCGTTGAAAACAACGCCCTTGTAGGAAATATCGCCGTTTTCGTCAAACTCATAATGCCAACCCTCTTGATAAAAAATCTCCGGCTTTGTGTAAATCGACGGATAAAATACCGCATCCAAATACACCTCCATAAGATTGAAGAAGTCCTTGTCATTTTTGCTTGAAATAGGATACATTGTTTTGTCGCTGAAGGTCATAGCGTTCAAAAATGTGTTCATACTGTTTTTTATAAGCTCAACAAACGGCTCTTTTACAGGGAACTTTTTTGAGCCGCACAAAACGCTGTGCTCCAAAATATGAAAAATTCCGGTGTCGTCACTCGGAACTGTTCTGAATGCGATAGAAAAAGTTTTGTTATTGTCCGGTCTGTCGAGCCACAAAAGTCTTGCACCTGATTTTTCATGCTTCATTTCAACAATTCTGCCCTTAAGCTCGGCAACCTCTTTTACTTCAAGGATTTTAAATCCGTTCATATTGTCATTAATCTTCATAACTAATCCTCCGTACTCTTTTGATTATAGCATAGTCCATAAAAAAATCAAATACACAAATTTATTTCTATTAATATTATTCGTCAAAATAAAGACTTTTTATCCTTGACATAAAAAGTTTTTATGTTAAAATTAGTGTACTGACTTTTTAAAAAGAAAAGAAGAGAGGGCTTTATTAATGGAAAAAAGAGAGCAATTTGCCTCACAACTCGGATTCATCTTGGTTTCTGCGGGATGTGCAGTCGGCATAGGCAATGTATGGAAATTCCCATACATCTGCGGAATGTACGGCGGAGCTGCATTTATCGTTATGTACTTGCTGTTTCTCATCATTCTCGGCTTCCCGATTTTGGTTGCAGAATTTGCAGTCGGCAGAGGCAGTCATATGGGTATGGGCAGAGCGTTTGAAAAACTTGAGCCAAAAGGTACGAAGTGGCACAACCTCAAATGGATAAGCATTATCGGATGTTATTTGCTTATGTCGTTTTACACAATGGTAGGCGGATGGATGCTTTACTACGCTTATCTTGAAATCACCGGCAAACTTTCCGGACTTGATGTTGACGGAGTAGGCAACGCATTTTCAACAATGCTGTCGCAACCTCAAACAATGGGATTGTGGGCATTTATCGCAATTGTTTTGTCATTTGCGGTTTGTGCGCTCGGCGTAAAAAACGGCGTTGAAAAAATCACAAAAGTTATGATGTCACTCCTTGTTATTCTTATGGTTGCGCTCGCAATCAACTCGGCAACACTTCCGAATGCAAGCGAAGGCATCAAATTCTACCTTGTTCCAAACTTCAGCGTTGTAAAACAAACAGGCTTCGGCACGGCTGTATTTGCCGCTATGTCGCACGCATTCTTCACACTCAGCCTCGGTATCGGCGCTATGGAAATCTTTGGCAGTTATCTCGACAAAAAGAAGCGTCTTGGCGGTGAAGCAGTAAGCGTTATGGTGCTCGACACATTCGTTGCACTTATGGCAGGCTTCATCATCATTCCTGCATGCTTTGCATTTGGCGTTCAGCCTGACAGCGGTCCGTCACTCCTCTTTATCACACTTCCAAATGTATTCAACCAAATGGCAGGTGGCAGAATTTGGGGTGCATTATTCTTCATCTTTATGTCGTTTGCCGCACTTTCAACCATCATTGCCGTGTTTGAAAACCTCATTGCTGCTTTTATGGATATGAAGGGTTGGTCACGCTCAAAGTCTGTTGCAGTAAACTTTATTATCATCACCGCAATCAGCATCCCTGCAATTCTCGGTTTCAACCTTTGGTCAAAGGTTCAGCTTCTCGGCGAGGGCACAGGAATTATGGATGTTGAGGACTTCATTGTTTCTTATAATTTGCTTCCGCTTGGCAGTTTGGTATTTGTTATGTTCTGCGTCAGAAAGAACGGATGGGGCTTTGAAAACTTCATTAAAGAAGCAAACGCAGGCGAAGGGCTCAAGTTCCCTAACTGGGCAAGAGCATATATGCAGTATGTTTTGCCGATTGTTGTTATCATTGTATACCTCAAGGGTTACTATGATTTCTTTGCAAATCACGAGCCGGCACAAAGAATTGCTTGGATGGCATTTGCCGTTCTCCTTATGCTTGTGATATTCGGCATTGTATTCTTTACCGGAAGAAAGAAAAAATCAGCATAAAATGTAAAAAGGCGGTTCGTTCCGCCTTTTATTTTTGTATTATCTTCCATTCTTCGCACAGTTTTTCGAGTGTCCAAACAGCATTTGCAGGGCTTGTGGACGGCAGACATTCGGCTGAAATGCCAATAGTTTGTTCAATGTATTTTTTATACAGTTCGTCTGCCTTTTTGCCGTTTGTAAATATTCGCTCAATATGAGATTTTTGGATAATATCGGCAATATCATTTGGCACAACATTTTTTATACTGCTGTCGCTTGAGCCGACAATATCGCAAGAATGAATCACATCCCACACGGCTATTCCGTTTGCAAGGAGCATTGCTTTTTTCTCATCAATATTTTGAGGCACAGGGCAGTTGCAAACATTGGCAACCACCTTCCAAAACCTATTTTGCTTATGCCCATAGAAAAAGCCTTCTTCTCTTGATTTGACTGACGGGAACGAGCCTAAAATCAGCACTTTTGAGTTTTCATCCCAAACCGGGTCTATTGTGTGTAAGGTCATAATTCACCTGCTTTTCAATGTTTTCTAACCAAATTATACACCGAAAACGAAAAACATACAACATATTTACAACTAAGCGGAGATTTGATATAGTAATTGAATAAGACAAACGAGGTAGAATATGAAAATTTTGATTGACGCAGACGGTTGCCCTGTTGTTAAGCAAGCAACCCAAATTGCAAAAGAGAACAATATTGAAGTCGTGATTTTTTGCGACACAAGTCACATCATAAACAGCGACTATGCCCAAATAATCACTGTATCAAAAGGTGCGGACAGCGTTGACTTTGCACTTGTAAACGAAGTGAAAAGCGGTGACATTGTCGTGACTCAGGACTATGGACTTGCGGCAATGGTACTGTCAAAAGGCGGAAAAGCAATCACGCAAAACGGAATGATAATATCCGACAGCAATCTCGGACTTTTGCTGACAACAAGATACGAATCGAAAAAAGCAAGAATGTCGGGTGCTCACCTGAAAGGACCGAAAAAGCGAACCGCACAAAACGATGAAGCTTTTGTCAAATCGTTCAAATCACTGTTATGCGTTGATTAGTATGTACAAAAGTTAAAATTATAGTTGAATAGTGAACATTTTATTAACATTAGCACTCTGCCCTTGACAGTGCTAAAAAGTTGTGATATATTGTAATCAGAACGAAAGGAAAGGAAGTCAAGGAGAAGAAAATGAGGCAACAGCCTCAAGAAACTCCGCTTTGTTTCCTCATCCCGAGTTCATAAAAAACAGGTTTCAATATGGTGTTTTTTATGAAAGGAGCGATGACTTATGTTGATGCCTAGCGTATTTGGTAAAGATTTGTTCGATGACTTTTTTGATTTTCCGTTTTATGATGACAAAGAATCAGATAAACTTGAAAAGAAGTTGTACGGTCACAGAAGCAAGAACCTCATGAAAACAGATGTCCAGGAAACTGAAAACGGTTATGTTTTGGAAATGGATTTGCCCGGCTTCTCAAAGGATGAGGTTAAGGCTTCACTCAAAGACGGATATCTCACAATCAGGGCTGAAAAAGGTCTTGACAAAGAAGAAAAAGACGAAAAAACCACAAAATATATCCGCAGGGAGCGTTATGCAGGTTCGTGCGAAAGAAGCTTTTATGTCGGCGATGTAAACGAAGCAGACATTAAGGGTGAATTTAAGCATGGTATCCTTAAATTGACAATCCCAAAGGAACAGCCAAAGAAGGAAATCGATACAACAAAATATATCGAGCTTGACTAACTAAACAAATGCCACAGGCAAAAGCCTGTGGCATTTTTATTTTCAAAATATAATGGCAAATAAAAAGAAAATAATTGCAAGAATTGACAAACATTTTATTATCATTGGATAGGCGGCATCCATAGTTTCGGGTGCTTTTGATGATAGAAAATCAAACAGCGGTCGACTGACATTATCCCCCACAAGTTCATCATAAGTTCTTGTGTATATGCTGTAAGTTGACGGCTGATTTTCGTCAAGTTCAATAATTCTCACGCCTCGCTTTTTTCTGTTGCCGTAGGTGTTGAATCCACTCGACTGCGTGTAACCAAGGTCGATATTTTTATATCTGCCCACAAAACTGTTCTTATGGTCGTGACCGACAAAAACCGCCATGACATCTCCACACTCGTTCAGTGCATCAAATTCGCCCGTATTTTCATTTGGAATTGACGGAGGTTCAAGAAAAATCCCGTCTTTTTTACAACTGTCACCAAGAACATAATACTCATTTTTATGCGTTCTGTAAGCTCTGATTGCGCCCTTTGTTGTGCTATTGACACGCTTCAAAACATTGTAAAATTCGCACATCGGAATATGTTGAAAAACAAGTGACGGAACATAAGCACCGCTCTGTTTTTTCAAATCATTTCTCGTTGCACGGTACCATTTGATTATCTTCTCATCAAACGGCTCATATCCACCGCCTTTTTCATCCGTGCCGGAGTCAAAAAGATAAATATTATTCACGATTTTTTCACCGTCAGACGAATAAATCGGAATATTGCAAGTTCCTCCGCCGTCAATTCCGACCGCCTGTTCGCCTATGCAGTTGCCGATATTTTTATAGATTTTTTCGAACTGCTCGGCATTGGAAATTCCAACCTGTCTGTCGTGATTTCCGAAAGTCACGGCATACGGAATTTTTGCATCAACAATCGGTTTCAGCAAGATTTCAAGAGTATCTTTTACCACATCAAAAAGATTTTTACCCTTGATTTTATACGAAGTTCCGTAGCCCTTGATTTGGTCGCCGGTGAGCACAACAAGGTCGGGTTTTTCCTCCAATATTGCAGAATTCAAGAGTTTAATTGTATCGGGTGAAATGCTCGGTATCTCCTGAATATCGGTGATTTGCATAATTTTAAATTTTCCGTTTTTGTTAAATTTCAAGCTCATTTTGTATGTCCGTTGTCGGCTTCAAGCCGTTGTCAAAATCAAATTTTACACCGTTCAAATCGGCTGTGCAAAACAGTTTTGTACCGATTTCATCAACCAACCTGTGCTTTATGTGAGGGTAAATTTTCTTTTCAAAATTGCAAACAACGCTGTATTTTGGTGACAGAGTTTTCAACCATTTTCTGCTCGAAGAAAACGGATAGCCGTGATGACCGACCTTAAGAATATCAACCTTTCCGATTTTTTCCGCAAGGCGATATTCGTCAAAATCTTTGTTGTTGAGGTCGCCGGCAAGCAAGCAACGAAACCCGTTACATTCAAGCAAAGTGACAACGCTGTTAACATTTTCGCCATACTTCACAAGGCGTTTTTTGTATTTTCCGTTATAAAAGGTCACCTTGAAATCGCCGAGCGTTGTTTTGAGTTCGTCAAAATCTTCAACTATTTCAACATTATTTTTAATCAAGGCATTTTTCATTTGCTCGTAAACCTCGGTGTTGTCCCAACTGAGCCTTTCGTAAATGAAAATGTCTTTTTCGTTATACGGTTTCAGATACGCTTTTTTAACCTTGATTTTTGGATGATTTATCACCGTGTCAAATCCGCCGATATGGTCGGAATGTGCGTGTGTGCCAACAACAAAATCAAGAGTTACCGTGCCGTCGGAAGAAACACAATTTTTTAGCAAATAATTGCAAACATCTTCCTCGTAACCCGGATAATTCAAATGAGGCTTGTTTGCCGGGTAATCCGAATCTTCGCCGGCATCAACCATTGCAAAGTGCCCGTTGCTTTCAATGATAATGCAATCCGATGAACCGGTATTTAAGAAATGAATAAAATTGCTCATACCGCTTCCCTCTCAATATAGCACATAATGTTTTCATCATTTGAGCAAATGATTTTGTCGGCAAGCGCCTTGATTTCCTCGCAAGCATTTGCAACTGCATACTTCTTTGCTTCCGTGTTGAAAGCTGTCAAATCGTTTTTGCTGTCGCCCACCACCGTTACATCCTTGATGTCAAATCCTGCAATTTGGCACAATTCACGCAATGCCGAGCCTTTGTTTATGCCCTTCAGCATAATTTCCAAATTGTTTGTCATTGAAGTTGTAATTTCAATTTCGTCAAACTCTCTCTTCAGTCTTTCATAACACTCTGAACGTTCATCCTGATTTCTGAAAAACACATCAAACATTTCTGTTTTGAAATCAAGGTCAAAGATCAAATCTTTGATACTGTCGCAAGTTCGCCTGCTTTTGTACATTTCGGGAATGAATTCGCTGTCGATTTTATAATATTCAAACGATTCTTGCGAAAAATCAGCAGTTTCAACATACGGCGCACCGTTTGTATAAAGTTCAATAAAGGTTTTATATTCGTTCAAAACCTTGTAAATCTTAAACGCTGTTTCGTTTGAAATTGTGCGGTATTCAATTATACCTTTTTCCCTGTGATAAATTCCTGCACCGTTTGAAAAAACGATATATTCCACGCCCTTGCAAAGTCGCAATTCTTTAGGCACTTCGTACAAGGTTCTTCCCGTAAGCAAAATAATCTTTGCTCCTTTTTGTGCAAGTCGTTCAATTGCACGCAGATTTTCTTCACTAATGTCAGTATTGCTTTTGAGCAATGTTCCGTCAAGGTCAGACGCTATAATCATAGGCATTTTTTGCACTTGTCTTTCTTTTTTATTTATTTGTATTATATATCTTTCCAAAGGATAAGTCCATATTGTCGGAATGTTTATGATGATAAATTTTGACACCATTTCAATGATAGGTGATGAGATGTCATGTGATGCGATATATGTGCCAAACACTCCGCCAAGATACGAGCTGACCAGTATATTGAATATTGCCAATGCGGCGTACAAAACAGAACTGTACAAGGGGTTTATGTTCGATTTAAAAGTCACTTTTCTGTTTATCAAATACGCCGCAATGTAACCGATTGATGTCGAAATAAGATACGAATACAAATATCCCTTGTATCTTATTCCGAGGAGTGACAGCAAAGCCGACTCGGGCAACGGAGTGTTGCATTGACTTTTGAACACGACATACAGCATAAACATATAGCTGACTATATCGAGCACCGATGTCACAACAACGCAGATATTAAACTTGAGGAACTTCCACAATTCCGACTTCTTCGCAGACTTCGGAGCTGATTTGAGGCTTGTTGTCATTGTTTGTTTCCTTCTTCTTTCTGTGAATTACAAAACGGTTCAACGGATATGTCCAAATTGTCGGAACAGTCATTACAATAACTTTTGTAATCATTTCAACAATGGCGTTATCCCAGCCGTTGTTCTTGACGATTGTTCCCAAAAATGCGCCAAACCAAGTGTTGAAAGCGATTGTGCAAACAACCATAACCGCATAGATAATTGTTGACATAACAGGATTTGCATCTGCCTTGAATGTTAGTTTTCTGTTCATAACATACGCTGCCGCATAGCCGATAATTGCAGAAATTGCATATGAATAAAGGTAGCCCTTATATTCAATTCCAAGGAACGCAAGCACCGGATTGTCCGTTACAGGAGTTTCGTTGAGCGACTTGAACACCACATACTGAAGCAACATATACACTCCGAGTTCAAGCACCGATGTACTCGCACCTGTGAATGTAAATTTTATAAATTTCCAAATTTCTGCATGTTTTTCGATAAATCTTTTAAAACTTTCTTTCATAATTCTTTTCCTCTTTTCTTGTTACAAGCAAGGTCATTGTTGCACAAAGGGCAACTGCCGCACTTACCAAACAAAGTCCGTAGCCGATAAGACATTCTATTCCTATTTTCCCCACTGTGCCGGCAACCGCCAAGCATCCTGCAACAAACACGATCAACATACTCGCCATAATGATCAAATAATTTTTCGTTTTCATAATCTTACCTCCCAAATATTGTTGCTTTAATTTTCGCTTGTTTCTCTTTAACTACAACATAACACTTGAATGTAAAATCCGAAAATCCAAAACCGTAAAATGTATGTAAAATAAAAAAACTCCGACATTTCCCACAACGAGAAATATCGGAGTTTAAATTTTATTACATCAATTCAACAATGCTGTCTGCAAGTTCTGTCGGATTATCAATAGGTAGTCCTGCAATAAGTCTTGCCTGTGAATAGAGAATGTTTGTATATTTTTTGAGGGTATCCTCGTCAGCATTTTTGAGCTTTTCTGCAATAGGATGCTCACTGTTGATTTCAAGCACAAGTTGAGCCTTGACGCCGTTGTCGTTACCGCCCGGCATTTGAGAAAGCACCTTTGCCATTTCAAGGCTGACATAACCTTCTGCCGAAAGACACACAGCGTGTGAGCCCAATTTGTCGGTAAGTTTGACAGATGAAACCTCGTCACCAAGGATGGTTTTCATCTTTTCAAGCAATTCCTTTGCATCCTCGTTTTTCTTTGAAAGAGCCTCTTTTTCAGCATCAGTTGACAAGTCCAAATCATCCTTGCAGATATTTGCAAACTTCTTGCCGTCATAGTCCATAAGCATCTGAATAGCAAACTCATCCACTTCATCGGTGAAGTAAAGAATTTCGTAGCCCTTTGCTTTTACGCCCTCACATTGCGGAAGAAGTGCAATTTTTTCGGCACTGTCACCGCAAGCATAGTAGATTGTATCCTGCGAATCAGCCATTCGCTCAACATATTCCTTGAGAGTTGTGTAGCCGTCGCCGTTGGACGACTTAAACATAATCAAATCCTTGAGTCCGTCTTTGTGCATACCGTAATCGGCATAAACGCCCCACTTAAGATTTGTGCCAAAGGTCTTAAAGAAGCCTTCGTACTTTTCTCTGTCGTTTTTGAGCATTTTTGCAAGTTCCGATTTGATTTTCTTATCAATAGCCTTTGCAATAATTCTAACCTGATGGTCTTGCTGGAGAGTTTCTCTTGAAATATTGAGATTAAGGTCGGCGCTGTCAACAAGTCCCTTTACAAAGCTGAAATAATCAGGCAAAAGGTCGCCGCACTTGTCCATAATCATTACGCCGTTTGAATAGAGTTGCAATCCTTTTTCGTAGTTCTTTGAATAGAAATCCATCGGAGCAACTGACGGAATATACATCAAAGCGTCAAATGTTGCCTGTCCCTCAACCTTTGAATGAATAACCAATGTCGGGTCGGTGTAATCATAGAACTTTTGCTTGTAAAAATCGTTATATTCTTCAGGCTTGATTTCGTTCTTGTTCTTTCTCCAAAGCGGAATTTGAGAGTTCAAGACCTCGTCATTAACTTCCGTGATGTATTCGCCCTCTTTTTCAGGGTCGGGAACTTCTTTGCTCATTTCCATAACGATTGGGTAGCGGATGTAGTCGCTGTATTTTTTAACAAGCTCCTGAATTTTGTACTGCTCAAGATACTGTGAATAGTTCTCGTTTTCGGTATCTTCCTTGAGATACAAAGTTATAACTGTGCCGTTTGAGTCCTTTTCGCACTCCTCAACGGTGTAGCCGTCAACGCCCGTGGAAGTCCATTTGTTAGCAACATCTGCACCGACTGCCTTTGACACAACTTCGATTTTGTCTGCAACCATAAATGCAGAATAAAAGCCGACACCGAACTGACCGATAACTTCAATATCCTTTGCGTTATCGTCATCGGCATTTTCGTTTTTGAAATCCAAGGAATCCGATTTCGCAATAGTACCGAGGTTGTTTTCAAGTTCTTCGGCAGTCATACCGATACCGTTATCAGAAACTTTAATAGTACGGTTTTCCTTGTCAAGATCAATCCTGATTTTCAAGCTGTCCTTATCTGCCTTGATGCTGTCATCCGTAAGCGATTTAAAATACAATTTGTCGGTTGCGTCACTTGCGTTGGAAATCAATTCACGCAAAAAAATCTCCTTGTGAGTATAAATGGAGTTAATCATCATATCAAGAAGTTTTTTAGACTCCGCTTTAAACTGTTTCTTTCTCATATCTGTCACCTTCATAAAGAATTATAATCGTTTTGGCACTCTTTATGTCCGAGTGCTAATTATATTATAGCCTTTATTTTACATTTGTCAACACCGAATAATCTTTGTTCACAAAAATATCACAATCCGCTGTTCAAATCAATTCTATTATATGAGAAAAATATTTTTCCTGAAAATCAACCGATTTTTCTATTTCATCAACAGTAAAAGTCACACCGTCAGGCACGACAATCCATTTATCCTCAACATCGTCTGTTCGATGAACAACAGCTATAACCTTGCCCGAAAATTCCGCAACAGGCTCATCAATTCCGAGAATATACGCATCCTGTTCCTCACCGTCACCCGCAAATAATCCCTCAATGTACCCGTAATTTATCGGATAAAACAAATCCTTGTGTTCAGGATGAAAACTACCCATCGGTCTGTCGATTTTCACTGTAACCCTTTTAAGATTTTCAATATATTCATCTGCTTCACTATGAGAGTGAAAAATCACCACATTGCTGTTGTACTTTTCGAATAATTCATTAATTTTAGGCATAACATCAACATTAAAACGCTTAATAAAATCAACAAGTTCATCATTTGACGGCAGTTGGCAAGGCATTTCGGGTCTATTTCCTTTTCTCTTTTTCGCTCCGTCAATGCAAGTTTCCGTTGGCAAATCGAACAGAAAAACCACATCCGCCTCCTTAATTCTCAATTCGAGAGTTGATTTGAAATTTCCGTCAATAATAAAACTATCGGTCGCAAAAATTTTCATCTGCTTTTCAATCAATTCCGCCCGAGTGATGTGGGTACAATCCTTGTTCCAATACAGTGCATCTAAATGAAACAACGGCAAATTTGTAACAGCATGAAGTTTTCTGCTGAAAGTGCTTTTCCCTGCACCCGGGCAACCAATC
>OIYY01000556.1_pt1 | contig 25624 bp, 22 predicted proteins | sample 1588341 | NCBI WGS metagenome assembly OIYY01 (sample SAMN03283287) | human gut metagenome | biome: human-associated habitat; material: feces | host: Homo sapiens | place: Peru | collected 2012 | reverse complement strand
TATTTCGTAACCGGTGGTGGTACGGGCGGACACATTTATCCTGCAATGGCAGTAGCAGACACTTTAACAGAAAGTGGTGCGAAAGTTTATTATGTTGGAAACAAGCGCAACATGGAATTTGAACTCGCATCTAAAAAAGGTTATAAGTTTTTGCATGTAAGTGTTTCAGGTATGCCAAGAAAACTTAATCCAAAGTTTTTTGTTTGGGGAGTAAAATTGGTTAAAGCGATTTTGCGTTCCGTAAGATACATAAAAAAATACAAACCAAATGCTGTTTTTGCAACAGGCGGTTATGTTTCTGCACCTATGATTTTTGCGTGCAGAATAACTAAGACTCCATATATTATGCATGATTGCGACGCTATGCCGGGACTTGTTACAAGAAAACTTTCAAAACGCGCAAAATATGTTACTTTAGCGTTTGAAAAAGCAAAAAAATATATTCCGAACAAACATACGGTTATCACGGGAAACCCAATTCGTGCAGGCTTTAGAACAATGACTAAAGCAGAAGCAAAAGCTAATATGGGGTTGGAAAATCGTTTGACTCTTTGTATTATGGGCGGTTCACAAGGTGCAAAATCTATCAACAATACAACAATTGAACTTCTTAAAGAATTTTCTCAAGAAAGAAATTTGCAGGTAATTTTCCAAACAGGAAGAAAGAATTTTGCTGAAGTTACGGGAAGATTGCAACAAATTTATCCTGCATTTGAACAAGATAAAAATTTGATTGTTAAACCTTATTTTGACGATATGATTTCAGTTTTAAAATCAAGTGATATCGTAGTTTCAAGAGCAGGTTCTTTGAGTCTTTCAGAAATTTGTGCGTCAGAAGCTGCACCAATACTTGTTCCATATCCTTACGCAGCAGCAAATCACCAGAGAATTAACGCAAAATATTTGTTAGAAATGGGTGCTTGTATTTATGTTGAGGATAAAGACTTAGACCCAAATTGTTTGAGAGAAAGCGTTGTAGAGCTTCTTGATAATCCTATTAAGATGAATTATTTGAAACAAAATGCATCTCATTTGGCAAAATTTGATGCAGCGGAAGAAATTGTCGGATTGTTGAAAAGTCTTTAAAAGTTAATGGTGCAAAAAATTGCAATCTACCTTTTCCAAAATGGAAATCTTTCTTTAACAAAACCTCTTGACCTCTAACACTACAAATGCGATAATCAACTTATGAATTATTACAAAAAATACACGCCATATTTGTTTTTGCTTCCTGCAGTTGCGGTGTTAATAGTATTCTTTTTCATACCGTTTTTTCAAACATTTGGATTAAGTTTTTTTGATTATTCATCAAGTATCTATAACCCAACATTTAACGGTGTCGATAATTACATAAAACTTTTCAAAGAACCGATTTTTTACAAAGTAATGTTCAATACTTTTATGTATTTAATAATCGCGGTACCTTTTTTGGTAACATTTCCGCTATTTTTAGCAATTCTTATTAACCAAAAAATCCGCGGAATTACTTTGTATAAAATCCTGCTTTACCTGCCTGTAATCGTTTCTATTGTAGTAGCAGCAATTGCCTTTAAGTGGCTTTATGCAGGACAAGGGATATTGAATTACATTCTGACACTTTTTCATCTTGAACCGATTGGCTGGCTTGTCGATACCAAATGGGCGTTGTTTTCTGTTGCAATCGTAACTATATGGAAGGGTATCGGCTATTATATGATGATTTATTTAGCATCTTTAATGAGCGTACCGCAAGATTTGTACGAAGCTTGTGACATTGATGGCGCAAACTTTTTAACTAAACATCTTACAGTTACAATTCCGCATATTATGCCAACAATTGCTCTTGTTTCAACAATAAGTACAATTTCAGCAATGAAGGTTTTTGCAGAAATCTACGTTATGACAAAGGGCGGGCCTTTAAATTCTACAAAAACTATTGTTTATTATATTTATGAACGGGCTTTTGAAAACCTTGATTTGGGCTATGCATCAGCTCTTGCAGTAGTTTTGCTGATTGTAGTTATGTTATTTTCACTCATTAACATTCTTTGTTTTGAAAAAAACAAATACGGTGATATATAATGAAAATCCTTGTTGTTACTGACTTATACCCGATAAAAAATGATGAAAAATTCACACCAAAAACGATTAAAAATTTTGTTGACGGATGGGAAGAATTAGGTCACGAAGTTCGTGTAATTAAACCGAATTTTATTTTTAATTCTTTTTTGAGAAGAAAACCGTTTTATAAAAGCGATATATATGAAAATGTAGAAAATATAAACTATTTTTTACCGTTTATTGGCAATATCAAGAATAAAATCAAAACTGAATTCACTCCTGATATTGTAATAGCACACATGCCAAGCGGTGTAATTTTTGCAAATAAACTTAAATTGCCGTTTGTAGCCGGTGTGCATGTTTCGGATTTAGAGGTTTTAACAAATCCGATTTATTCGATTTATTTTAAACCCGAACTTGAAAAAGCTTACAAAAACGCAACAAAAATTGCTTGCAGATCGAACGTCTTAAAACAAAAATTTTTAAAACTTTATCCTGAATATAAAAACAAAACTTTTGTCTGTTATTCAGGGATTGATTTTGAACCGATAAAACGCAGTTGGCAACCTTCAAACAAAATAAAAGTTTTGACTTGCGCAAATCTAATTAAACGCAAAAACGTTGATTTGGTGATTAAAGAGTGTGATAGTTTGGATGTAGAACTTCGAATTATTGGCGATGGGAAAGAACTTAAAAATCTGAAAAAGCTTTCTTCCAAACCTGTTTTTCTCGGATATTTACCACATGCAAAAGTTTTAGAAGAAATGAAAAAGGCGGATATTTTTGCACTTCCGAGCGTAAATGAAACTTTCGGTATGGTATATTTAGAAGCCATGGCATCAGGCTGTATTACCATTTGCCAAAAAGATGACGGTATTTCAGGAATTATTAAAGACAAAGAAAACGGTTATTTTTGGGAAGATGGAATTATTGAAAAAATTATAAATTCAAAAAATCAAAATAAAATTTTAGAAAACTGTTTCAACACAATCCAAAATTATACTTCTAATACCGCTTGTCTGAATTATTTGAAAAAAGCTCTTGCGCGAAAGGTAGATTGAAGTCTACCCTACTCTTATAAAAATTTGAATTTTTAACATTTGTAACAATCTACACCATCTATAGGGTTGAAAAGCATAAAAACATGCTTTATAATAGGTATATACTCAGTATAACTATATACCAATTGACTAAGAAATAAAAAGGACTTTATTATCATGGCATCAACAATATCATTTAGCGGTTTGGCTTCAGGCTTAGATACCAAATCTTGGGTAGAAGCATTCGTTTCTGTAAAGCAACAAAAAGTTACAGCGTTACAAACGGATTTGAAAAGTAAACAAACAGTAAAAAATACTTTGAATGATACAAGAAGTAAATTTACTGCCTTGCGTTCTGCTATCGAAAAATTGACCGATGCAAAGTTTGGCGGTTCAATGGACTTGTTTGCAAAAAATTCTGCAACATCTTCTGATACAGATATTTTTACTGCTACTGCTACTCCCGGTGCAACAAGACAAAATTATGATATAACCGTTCAACAGCTTGCAACTTATACAAAAGCAACTTCTAAGAATGCTGCAAGTGCAGTTGCTGATGATAATACAAAATTAAAAAATCTTGGTATTTCAGATGGTACTTTGACTGCCTATGTAAATGGTCAAAAATATTCAGTAAATATAAATGATACGAACACTTTAGGTGATTTGAAAGCTAAATTAGCAGGCTTTGGTGTTAAAACAGATATTGACAACAACGGTGTTTTAAGTTTTTCTGCTCAAAATGAAGGTGATACTATTCACATCGGTGCTACAACTGATAGTACGAATTTAACATCACTTATCGGCTTGACTCAACAAGAAGACGGAAGCTATAAATCAACAAATTCATTGTTTAAAGCTACTGTTGCTTCAAAATTGACTTCAGAAGATTCGGGTTTTAATACTCAAATTAAAAAAGGTACATTCTCAATTGGCGGTGCGACTTTCAAAATCACGGATAAAACCACTCTTTCATCATTAATTTCTGAAATTAACAGCAATGATGACGCTCAAGCTTACGCTTTTTGGGATGATGCAGCGGGTAAGTTATCAATTACATCTAAAAAAGAAGGTGCTTCTTATATAAATATTGAAGCAGGAACAAGTAATTTTACAGATGTGATGGGATTAACAACTTCCGAATGGAATGATGACGGAACCGTTAAATCATCTAAAATGTACACTGATGCTCAAGAATTGGGAAAAAATGCTCAATTTACAATCAATGGAACTAAAATGACATCAACATCTAATACTGTTACTTCTGATATTTCAAGAATGGATGGTATTACGTTAACATTGAAAAAAGTAAGTACGGAAGAAAGTGGAACTTCAACTCTAAAAGTAACTCAAGATACAAGTGGTTTGGTTGAAGCTGTTAAATCATTCGTAAGTGCTTATAACGATGTGCTTTCCAATGTGGATGAAGTTACTGCTAATGGTGCTAACCTTCACGGTGAAACTTCATTAACAAGTTTGAGAAACACAATCAGAAGCTATGCAACTGCTAAAAATTCTTCAAACGGTGGTGTTTACAGTCTTCTTTCAGAAATCGGTGTTTCTACAAGTTCTGCTGACGGTAACAACTTGAATGCTGATACAAATTCATTGACATTGGATGAAGACAAGCTTAAAAAAGCATTGGAAGAAAATCCAGAGTCTGTTAAATCAATTTTGACAGGTGAAGGCGGTGTTCTAACAATGATGGAAGACGCAGTAGAACAAAGTTTAAAAGCAACAACAGGTTTCTTTGATGTAAAAACTTCTACTCTTGATTCTGACATCAAGAAAATGGAAACAAAAATTAAAAAACAAAATACGAATATTTCTACATATAAAGCTCAATTGGAAAAGAAATTTTCAGCAATGGAAACAACAATTGCGCAAATGCAACAAAATTATCAATCTTTCCTTTCATAGAGTTTTGGTATAGAGTTCTATATATTTATTTAGCGACTATGACATCCGCTGTCCTTTGCGTCAGTTAAACCGTCATAGTCGTTATCAATTCCGTCAGAGCAAGAACCAACAGACTCCCAACCTTCGGCTCTCGGATAGCCTGTTAGCCATTTATCGGGTATTCTGTCCCATTGGTATAAAAAGAAGCGTTTCAAATATTTTGCAATTTCTGCGTTTTCTAAAACAATCGTATTTTCATCATTCTTTGTTTCGCCACTTTTAGAAAAATTCATTGAACCGATGATGGAATATTTATCATCAACAATCATTGTTTTGGAGTGCATTTTGCCTGCGTAGTTTTCAATTTTTACGGGAACTCCGTTTGTTCTCAAGACTCTAATTTTAGAATATTTGCTAGAAGCATTCAACGCGTCTGAAATAAGCCTTACATCTACTCCACGTTGTTTTGCATTGATTAAGGCTTCAACTACTCGATTTTCCGTAATTACAAAAATCGGGATGTAAATATAATCTTTTGCATTTTCAATAATCGGCAAAACTGCATTGCTTATTGTTTTATCCTGTGGTGAAAAATAAATCTGCATATTATTTGCTTTATTGTTCGCTGTTGGAATTTTTGCAGAGTGAAAATTACCGTTGAACATCTGCTCAAATTCTGTTTTATAAATCTTTGCAACATCCGCTGAATTAATCACAATTATATTGTTGGAATTAAATCCTGACATATCGGTGTGTGAAAGGTTAGCAGAACCTGTAATTACTATTTTATTATCAAAAATATAAAACTTGTTATGCATTGTAGCGTTGGAGTCCTTTAGCCCTCTATCACTTTTGGAGTTTACAATTAAGCTTACAAATTTAAATGTATCAGGATAAATGTTTTGGTTTTTTGTGTTCACATCATAAATTAATCTAATTTTTACACCGCGATTTTGCGCATCTTTTATTGCTTTTTCAATCGCCGGAGTTGATGAGTAGCCGTAAATCGCCATATCTATTGAGCTTTTTGAGGTATTAATATTTGTCAAAATTTCTTTACAGATATCACTTGAACAGTTTCTGTCAGGCTTAAGTTTTGTGGTCAAATCAGAAACAATGATTTTTATATTTCCATTATAAAATGGTTTAAAGTAAATTTTTGATTTTTCAAATTTTGTCAGTTGCGTCCTTCGTGTCTTTTTAACAAAAGCTTTTGGAAATAATCTATAATAATGACTTTTTCTTATTACTATAAAATCGCTTTGAGCAAATTCTTTTGATATCGGATAAAATTTATCGTTAGCAAAAATTCCGTATTTTGTGTGCCTAATTGATTTTAACAGTTTATTGAATGTGGATTTTCTGCATGGTTCATTGTTTCTTATCCCAAAGGCGGAATTTTCCAGTTTCTTTTGGTAGCTGTATTTATAATAGATTAAATCCCCATTTTCAACCAAAACATCACGCCCGCTCAGAAGATTTTGCGACCAATATTTTGCCAAATTACCGACAATAAACGCTTCATCCTCCGTTATTCCGAGTTTTGTTGCCAGTTCTTTATTTTTTGAAGAATAATTTGCATCAAAAGTTTGAATATCATCAAATTTCAAGATTTCATCGTTATCAAGTTGTATTTCTGTTGGTGATATTACATTTTTTACACAAAATTCTTTGTCTTTTGGCAAAAACGAAAACGTAATTAACAAAAGAATGAGAGTTGTTGCTGTCAAAATTTTAGTTTTGTTCATTATTGGCATAATTTGTTATTTCAAAACCCAATTTTTCAATTTTTTCTTTTAGTTTTTGATTTTTTGTAATCTGAAATTCTTCAAAATGGTTATCAATTGTGCCATCTTCGTATCTGCAAGGGTGAATTAGGGCTTCTACTACAACTTTATCGTATTTAATCGCCATCAAGCCGTAAGAAATTGCCAAACTGTTCATCATAGAAGTGAATGAAACGCCAAGCAAATAATCGTTTGTCGTCAAACCATATTTGAAAACGGTTTTTTCGTTTATAAGCGTAAAGAATTCCAAAAGTGCAACTTTAACTAAATTTATCGGGTATTTACGGTTAAAAATTCGGCTTGCATCCGGCATGAGATAAGGTTTTTCAAACTGTGTTCTGATTTGTTTTATACCGTATTCTTTAGCCAATTTTGCCGTTAATTCAAAAATCTTTGGAATTGAATGTGTATGCACATGTGAGTCGATATGAGTAACTTTTGTACGGCTCATAACTTTTTCTATTTGCGCTCGGAATTCTTTTTCAATCTGCTCCATAAACACTTTGTTATTTGGGTTTAGCGATTTTAAAAGCAGTGCGCCGAAAGAGTTGTTAAAATTACCTTGATTATCCGTAAGTTGGTCTAAATCAGGACACAAGGATTTACCTTCGATAATATTCAGATGAATTCCAACACCTAAATCAGGACAAGCAGGGATAACTTTTTCACAGGCTTCTTCAAAAGCTTCGCCGTTAGCTGTAAGACTAGTACTTTTTAAAATACCTGATTCATAGCCTTCTAAAACAGCTCTGTTGTAAGCTTTGCTCATTCCAAAATCGTCTGCGTTAAGTATAAATTTTTTCATAATCTTGTCCTTTTTGAATTCTCAAAAAATTTACAAACTCAAATAATATTCTTTCAAAAGTTTTGCATCGTCTTCGATGTTAGGGCTTTCGCAAACAACAGCACCTTTTACGTCAAAAGCCTTAAATGCTTTTAATAAATCTTTATAGTTAAAATCGGATTCTTCCAAGTTTAAATGCTTCTTTTCACCTTTTGCACCGTATTCTATACCTGCAACGTGGGCATGAAAATTATCCAGCGCAACTTGTCCCAACTCATTTCCGATTGTTTCAAAAATTTCTGAAAATTCATCATAAGTATTTACTATACCGTTATATCTGGCATGAAGATGTGAAAAATCTACGCAAGGCAAAACTTGTTCAAACTCTTTAGAGAGTCTTACAATTTCTTCTAAATCACCCCATTGCGTAGCTTTTCCTGTTGTTTCAGGTCTAATCCAAATTTTGTTATTTGTTTTTGATAATGCATCAACAATAATTTGTGTTTGTTTTGCAACCTGTTTATATACAAGTTCAGCTTCCATACCTAAATAATATGCGGCATGGTAAGTTATACTATAACCGCCAAGTTCATTTGCTACATCTGCGGTTTCAATAATTCTTTGTGTACTTGCTTCTACTTTTTCTTCTTCTCTTGCGTTCAAATTAACGTAAAATGGCGCGTGCGCTGTAATAACTTTTTTTGAGTTTCCAACAGCTTCGCGACTTTTATCGCTTATTCTAACTCCGCGTACAAACTCTAATTCAAGTCCGTCTAAATTCATATCATCAAGAACTTTAAAACCGACTTCATATCCTTTGCCTTCTGCCCTTAGCGGTACACCTGCCGTTAAAAAATTTAATTTATCCATAATATTACCCTATTATTTAAACTCTTCCCCGATTTTAGGATTAACAATTCTGATAAAATCTTTGCTGTCGCCCATAAAAAAGCTTCCAAATTGCATAACCGTTGGCACAACAAGACCTTTAGAAGTAGCAATAAAGAATTTATCATCTTCAATTTTTGCAACCGTTCCGGCAGGATGCGGAACACAAAACGCGTCAGACGCGACTTCCACCTTCATAATTTTCATCATATTTCCACGAAATGTCGTGCTTGCGAGTATAAATGGATTTAATGCTCTAACAAAACGTTCTATTTCTTCAGCAGTTTTATTATAATTTATAAATAATTCTTGTTCGCTCAAGCCTTTTCCTGAAATAAAATCACCATTCGGCTGTTTTATTCTCGGCAACGGTTGGTTTTCATACGCTCTCAAGACTTGTAAAAGCAGTTCAATACCAATAACGTTAAGTTCATTAAAAATCGTTCCCATTGTTGCTTTTGAATGTATATGATAAGGTTTTTGAGCGATAATATCACCGGTATCAAATTTGTCATCCATAAAATGAATAGTTACGCCGGTTTCGGTTTCGCCATTCATAATAACACGTGAATAAGGGTTTCCGCCTCTGTATTTTGGAAGCATTGAAGGATGAACGTTAATAAATCCGTCTTTAGTTGATTCCAAAAGAATTCTGGGAATTTTGTAATTGAACGAACAAACAACTGCTGCATCAACATTCAATGCACGAATTTTTTCAATTAATTGAGGTTCATCCAATTCATCATAATCAACATAATTCAATCTTCTTGAATACACGAAATTTTTGAAATCATAATACATGTTGTGGTCTTTTTTAGGGCCTAAAACTCCAACAATATTAACGCCCGCCATCAATAGACCATCAAGCCCGATATAAGCCATATCAGGAATTCCGACAAAAAGTATTCGTTTTTTAAACATCGTTCTATTGAACATTAAGCACTAACCTTTGTTTTAATCATTTCCTCAAGAATCTTTGAACAATCATTAACCATATTTGAGCAATGAGCTTTTCTTTCAGGAGATGCCATATCCATTCCTCTTGTCAAAACTCTGCAACAAGTAGCTTTGTGAGTTTTTGTAAATTCTAAAATAAATTCTCTAGCAGTTGCTCTTGCTTGAACATCGTTGCCTGCTTGGTTTTCTTTTCCAAACAAATAGCCTAAAACAATTTGAGAGCCTGCTATTGCACCGCAAAGACAACCTGAGCCCATACCTCCTGAAAAAGAAGTTGCTACAGGCAAAAGTTCTTTTGGAACCAATCCTTTTTCTATTGCTTCCATAACTATACTTTCAGAACAAGAATAACCTTGATTAAAATATTCAGCTGCTTTCACTTTTTATCCTCACTTTATTTTATATTACCATTAAATCTGATTTTTAACTAGAGGGAAAAATAAAAAATGCGCCTTGCGAGCGCATTTTTTATTGAATTCTTAAATTCAGTCAACTTTTAGCCTTCTAACATCTGTCTAACAAGCTCGTTCACAGTTTTAGGGTTTGCTCTGCCTTTAGTTTCTTTCATAACTTGACCAACAAAGAAACCTAACAAGTTTGTCTTACCGTTTTTGTAAGCTTCAACTTGATTTGGATTAGCATCAACAATCTTTTTAACGATTTCTTTGATTGCGCCTTCGTCAGATATTTGGCTCAAACCTTTTTTCTCAACGATAGCAGACGCTTTTTCACCATTTGTAATCATATCTTCAACAAGGATTTGTTTACCGATGTTGTTAGAAATTGTGCCTTTTTCAATTAGAGAAATTAATTCTGCTAAATTTTCAGGAGTCAACTTAGTTTCAGTAATTTCAACTTTGTTTTCTTTTAAGTATGCTGCAATTTCGCCCATCATGAAGTTTACAGCGATTTTTGCGTTAGCACCGAGCTCAAGAACTTTGTCAAAGAACAACGCAAGTGGCATTTGTTCAACAATAACACAAGCATCATATTCGCTTAAGCCAATACTCATATATCTTTGACGTTTTGCTTCAGGAAGTTCTGGCATTTTTGCTCTGATTTCTTCTACCCATTCTCTTGAAATTTCAAGAGGCATCAAATCAGGTTCAGGGAAGTATCTGTAATCGTGAGCGTCTTCTTTTCCTCTCATAGAACGAGTTTCTTTTAAGTTGTCATCCCAAAGTCTTGTTTCTTGAACAACTTGACCGCCTTCTTCAACGATTTCGATTTGTCTGTCGATTTCATATTCGATAGCTCTTTGAAGTGCAGAGAAGCTGTTTACGTTCTTAATTTCAGCTCTTGTACCAAATTCTTTAGAACCTTTTGGCATAATTGAAATGTTTGCGTCACATCTCATAGAACCTTCTTCCAAATTACCGTCGCAAACACCAAGGTATCTAACGATATCACGAAGTTCTTCCATATAGTTTCTAGCTTCTTCGCTTGAGCGCATATCAGGTTCAGAAACGATTTCAAGAAGCGGAGTTCCTGCTCTGTTTAAGTCAACTAGAGAATAAGTTGCACCGTTAATACCTGCTGCACCTACGTGAACTAATTTACCTGCATCTTCTTCTAAGTGCGCTCTTGTAATACCGATTCTTTTACCTTTAACATCGATATAACCGTTTACACAAATTGGTTCATCGTATTGTGAAATTTGATAACCTTTTGGAAGGTCAGGATAAAAATATTGTTTTCTATCAAATTTACAACGGTTTGGAATTTCGCAGTGTAAAGCCAAACCTAGCAAAATACCCATATTTACACATTCTTTATTAAGAACAGGCAAAACACCAGGCATACCCAAAGTAATAGGGCTGATTTGCGTATTTTGTTCGTTGCCAAATTCCGTTGAATCAGGTGCGAAAATTTTTGACTTTGTTTTTAGCTGTGCGTGAACTTCCAAGCCAATCACGACTTCGTATTTATCTCTTAAATCTGTCATATTAAATCCTCACTGTTTCTTTTTCCCCCTCGCCTCGAGGAGAGGTTTTACATTTTACTTCCAAGTTGCAAGTAATGCTACAAGCTTGGAAGTAGCGTGTTCTGGGTGAGGTGTCAACCCACACTCACTTCTTAATTTTATCATAAATATATGTTTTTCAAATGCTTAATTTCAAGCTTCGGTTTTAAAAGTATTGAAACAACATCTATTCGATACTTTTTGTAATTAGGATTTTCTTGCAAATATAGGCTTAAACCTGTTCTAATGTTTTTGTACTTAGTTTTTGTTATAGCTTCTAAAGGATGTCCGCAAATATCGGTTTTTCTGGTCTTAACTTCTACAAAAACAAGTGTGTCTTTATCTTGTGCAATAATATCAATTTCACAATAACGTGAAAAATGACGGTTGCGCTCAAGAATTTTGTAACCTTGTTTTGTTAAAAACTTTTCTGCTATATCTTCGCCGTTTTGACCGAGTTGTTTGTTTTGCATGCTGTCCTTTCTTTTTTAATGTTAATAACACCCTCTCCCCTACCACGAGGGAGGGAACTATAGGCGTTCAATTAACGCATACACCCTTCCTTGGGGGAGGGTGCCGAAGGCGAGAGAAGGTATTATTAACTTAATTTTGTACATAAATCAACATCGACTCTCTGTCCTTCTTCAAATACAAAATATCTTTCTTTTCCAACTCATCCAAAATAAAAGGAAAAACTTTATCCTTTTCATAATCTTTAATCAAATAAAACCAATATTTCTGATTTTTCTTCAATCCATTAAAATATGTTTTGGCAGCTTCTCTGGTCGCGGGTCTTATATCCATCTCGCGGACATTATCCGTATATAATTTATTTCTGCTTGAATAAAAAAGAAAACTGCTTACAGAAGCGGAATTGCACAAAATTATATCTTCTTTTGGATTAAATTTATCTATCAAAACCTGCATCAAACTTTCAGGTGCGTATTTCACGATTTCATTATCATTTCTAAAACTATACAAATAATTGGGTGAATATTGAACAAAACCCAGAATAATCATTAACAAAATAGAAGCTACCCCTATTTTATTTTTTATAATATCCAAAGGACGCAAAATAAATAAAAGAAAAATTGGCGTTAGATATAAAGCAACCCTGCCAACCATCGGATAAATATTAAATAACGATGCTAATAACGCTGTTACTAAAACTACTGTAATAAAATAAGAAGTTTTTTGTGTATCTTTTTTATCCAAAACACAACTAACAAAACCCAATACAAATAATATAAATATAAACAACATTAATTTATTTGGGGCAAAATCAAAAAGGAAATTAAATGTGATGATTCTTACCAAACTAAAAATTGAGAAATTCCAAAAACCGTTTTCCCAATAATTAGGAAAAGCTAAATCCAAATCAATTTTAGAAGGCAAAAGTACATTCCAATAATAAATGCTCATCAATAAAACAAACGGAATACAAATCGCTACAGATTTTGTATAAAATTCTTTTTCTTTGTAATTTTTAATTAAATTCAAAATAAATAATCCGAAAATAAAGAATAAAGAAGGTAGCGATATCAAAGGTAATACCATTAAAGCAATTGAAAGCAAAACAAGTTTTTTAACATTTAAACTTTTAATATCGATTTGCGGAAAATAATTTATACAAATCAAACCTATCAAAACATCTAAAGAATACTGTTTAAAAATAAAAGCATAAGATATTAACATTAAATTTATCGCAAAAAGAAATATTGCAAAAAGCATAGTTAATTTTTTAGAAAAATAATTTTTACAAATACGATAAAAAAATCCCAATGATGCAATGCTTGCAACATAAGGAATAAAATGTAGAACTCGTTCTTCATAGCCGAACAAATTCGCCAAAATCTTTGATAAGAACATAAAAATTGGCGGAGCAGATTGAGCATCACCTAAAGGTAAAAACATTTGCCACAGATTTTTATCAAGCATTGTTATTGCAAGTCTACATTCATCGTCTTCAAATGCAGTCCCATTAATATACAAATTTGTCCTTATAAATACTCCAACCAAAAAGATTATTCCTATTAAAAAATAAAAAGAATAGTCCTTAAATTTTTCTATATTAAACACTTAGTGCTCCTACTAATCCGCAACTCTTATAATGCTATTGACTGTACAATCCTTAAGCTCATCAACAACTTCTCTGATTAACCTTTCTTGAGCCTGTTCAGTAATTACCGTGATATCAGCCGTATTATCGCTGGAAACTCCCTTTTGCAGAATACTTGACAAGCTTATATTCTTGCTTGCACAAATTGTACCGATTTTAGCAATTACACCGATAGCATTTGGAGCTGTTATAGAAATATAGTATTTATTATACGTATCTTCAATTTTTACAGGTTTAGCGGTGGAATGGTGATGGCATCTCATCATTGGAAGCATATAATCAGTTTTACCGAATTCTGCTTTAATAGACAAAATATCACCGACTACAGAACTTGCAGTTGGAAATTCACCCGCTCCGGGACCTGAAAGCACGATATCACCAATCGGGTGACCGCTTATTGCAATCGCATTTTTAACATAATCAATGTGAGCAAGCATAGAATCTTTTGAAACAAGCATTGGATGAACTCTTACGTCTGCATTATCATTTTCATCGATTGTAGCTGTTGCAATAAGTTTGATTTTATACCCGAATTCGTTCGCTTTTGCCATATCTTCTCGGCGAACTTTTGTAATACCTTCTCTATAAACATTTTCTATCTTAATACGTTTTTTAAATGCAATTGTTGCAAGTGTTGTGATTTTATACGCGGCATCAAAACCTTCTACGTCACCTGTCGGGTCTGTTTCTGCATAACCCAATTGTTGTGCTTCTTTTAAAACGTCTTCATAAGAGGCTCCATCAGTGTCCATTTTTGTCAAAATGTAATTTGTTGTTCCGTTCAAAATTGCATGAATTTTTCTGATTTTATTCCCTGCCAAAATTGTTTTAATTGGCATGATGATTGGAATACCGCCTGCAATTGCAGCTTCATACAGCACAACTCTGTTGTGTTCTTCGGCTAAATTAAAAAGTTCTTCGCCTTTTTTTGCTAAAAGTTCTTTGTTGGCAGTTACAATATGTTTTCCGTTTTTAATCGCAGTAGAAATATAATCCCATGCCGGATTAACACCGCCAATAAGTTCTACTACAACATCAATAGAAGAATCATTAACCAAATCGTAAGGATTATCCGTCATTATTGAGTTTGGAACTTCTACAGAACGAGGCTTGTTAATATTTTTCACGGCAATTTTAACAATCTCGATATCATCCATTTCTTGCAAGGTTTTATAAACACCGGAACCAACAGTACCAAGACCAATAATACCGATTCTCAACTTACTCATTACATTCTCTCCTTTGTTTTAATTTATAGGTAACAAGCCCTCAGAATAACTGTTACTTTTATAGAGCAAGTTTAACATATTATAAGCTTCATGGCAATGAGTCAGCAGGCAAAAGAGATGTTGTTAAGTAGAGAATTATTGCGTATAAATTTATAGATGTTAGAATAACATTATGGAAAGTTTAGCAGAATTTATACAAAAAAGAAGAGAAAATGCAGGTTTGTCAGTTAGCGGTTTGGCTAAAAAAACAAACATTAAGCAAGAAATTTTGGAAGATATTGAATCCGGCAAAGAATTGTTTTTGTCTGTAACTCAACGTCAGCAAATCGCAAGAGTTTTGAAGTGTTCGCCTAAAGAACTGAAAAGCCACGAACGCGATTACAAGTTTGAAATTGTAAGCAATGACACAATTGACGAATTAAAAACAAAAATTTTAAATAGAGAAACAAATCTTAGATGTCCGCTATGTGGGGAACCGCTTGTAACAAGAATTGCAAGAATGTACGATTTGGAAGACAACTTAATTCTACAGCCAAAAGCGCATTGTGTTAAATGTGTTTTTCAGATTAAAGAATAACCTTAGTTTTTTAATATTGGTGCGGAATTTAAAAGCATTTTTGTATAATCTTCTTTTGGATAATTAAAAATCGCACTTGTCGTGTTTTCCTCTATTAGTTCGCCAAAATACATTATTCCGACTCTATCAGCCAAATATTTTATTACGCTCAAATCGTGTGAAATAAATAAAATCGTCAAATTTCTTTCTTTTTTTAATTCTTTCATTAAATTAATTATTTGAGCTTGAATACTCGCGTCGAGTGCACTAACAGGCTCATCCGCAATCAAAAGCTTCGGATTTAAAATCAAAGCTCTGGCAATTGCTATTCTTTGTCTTTGTCCACCCGAAAACTCGTGAGGATAACGAGTTAAAATATCTTCCGTCAAGCCAACTTCTTCTAAAACATCCATTACAACCGCTTTTTTTCTTGATTTAGAAAAATTTGTGTTGATATCAAGAGGTTCTTGCAATGTTTCGCCAATTTTCATCTTAGGATTCAAACTTGAATAAGGATTTTGAAACACCATTTGAACGCTGGTTGGATAAAGTTTCTTTTCTTCTTTTGTTTGTTCAAAAATATTTTTACCTTCAAATAAGATTTCGCCACTTATCGGTTTTACAAGCTTTGTAACAGCCTTTGAAAGCGTAGATTTTCCGCAACCTGATTCACCTGCAAGAGCATAAATTTCACCTTGTTTGATATTCAGTGAAACATTTTTTACTGCTGTAACAGTTGAAGCTTCTTCATTTTTAATACTTTTATACTCAACGGTAAGATTTTTGATTTCTAATAAATTATCCATGCAATTATTTTATCATGGTTGAGTTTATGTTAGAATTGGCTAAAAGGTTAAGGTGGGTTTACATAAGAAAACACCTCACCCTAACCCTCTCCCACAAGGGGCGAAGGGAACAAAATAAACAAAAGGAGTAACTATGTTTGATATGTTCGTAAAAAAATACATCACTGTAAAGAATATCATTTTCTTTATAATCGCAATTCTATTTTTGGTATTTATCACCAAAATCAAAGATATCGCAATTCTATTTTTTGCATCTTATGTAGTTGCATGTTCGCTTAACCCTATTGTTGATAAACTAGAAAAAAAGATGAAACGTCCGTTGGCATCTGCTTTAGTTCTTGGTGGAGGACTTTTAACTCTTTCTTTGTTCGTTATTCCAATCGGTGGCATGGCAGGACATCAGATAAAAGCTTTTTTAGAAGCAATACCTGAACACATTGATGCGGTAAAAGAATTTTTAATGAACATTCCGCTTATTCAAAACTCATTACAGGGTTCTGTTGATTTTGGCGAAATCATAGCTTCCGCATCAGGTGTTACTACGAATTTTGTAAATACTTCCATTAACGCAAGTATGGGACTTGCAACTGCTTTAATATACTTCTTTGCGGGTTGTATCATTGTATATTATTTTATGGCAGATAAAGACGCTGTCAGAAAAACTTACATGAGCCTTTTCCCTAAAGAAATGAAAGTAAGAGCAGAAGAAATTCTTGATTCTATTTCACAAAAAATCGGCGGATACGTAATCGCTCAATTGGTAACAATTGCAAGCGTTGGAATTATTATGACAATCGGGCTTTTGATTTTGAAAGTCGATTATGCAATCTTACTTGGCTTGTTAACCTCTGTTTTAGATTTAATTCCTGTTGTCGGTCCTGCTATCGCGCTTATTATAATGCTTTTAGCGTCTTATAAAATGGGGGCTGTAACTTTATTCTTTATTGTTGTAGTTTTTGCAATTGCTCAATGGGCAGAAAACAATTTTGTAAGACCTTACATCTTTTCAAAATTCTTGGATTTACATCCGCTAATTATTTACTTCTTTTTGTTCGTAACGGCACAATATCTGGGCGTAATCGGCGTTGTATTTGCACCTGCAATTGCAGCAACTGTTTGCGTTTTAATTGAAGAACTTTATATAAAAAATGTAAATTAATATGGAAAAATATCTGTACACAAAAACAAACGGCAATTTTAATTTTTTAATGGCATATCCGGCTATTGAAGAGTTTGCACTGGCATCTTTAGGATATCTTTGGCTATACAAATTAGCTGATATGCAAGAAGGAATTAACGCAACAAGAATTTCAACAGATAATATTCCTAATGTAAGAAATGTTGGCGCAATTGCATTTTCAATGTCTTTTGACTTTGATTTTATGGGTGTTTTTGAAATATTAGAAAAATTAAAAATACCTTTTTCCAGAAAAGAACGCGATGAAAATTATCCGTTAATTTTTGCAGGAGGCCCTGTTCTAACGACAAATCCACGCCCATATGAAGAATTTTTTGATTTCATGATGATAGGTGATGGCGAAGATTGCTTTGTAAAAGTCCTTGAAATCATCAAAAACAACGATAAACAAACTGCGCTTAAGCTTTTAGAAGATATTGAAGGAATTTATATCCCCGAAAAGTCTGTAAAGAAATACACTGCAAATCTTAGCAATGTAATTTACACACCGATTTTGAGCGAAAAAAGTTATTTTAAGGATACCTTTATAATTGAAGTTGCACGCGGATGTATGAACAGATGCGCTTTTTGCACCGCTTCATATATCAATTTGCCGTTTAGACACTATGAGTATGAAAAAATTATTGAAGCCATTGATTTGGGCTTAAAACATACAAATAAAATTGCATTATTAGGCGCACAAATCAGCGCACATCCTCGCTTTAACGACATAATGAATTACTTGAAAGAAAAAATGGAGAATGGCGAAGAAATCCAACTTGGTATTTCATCTTTAAGAACCGATTCCGTTACGCCTGAAATGGTTCAGACTCTTGTTATGGGCGGTCAAAAACATTCCACAATTGCAATAGAAAGCGCAAGCGAAAGACTCAGAAAATTTATCAACAAGAATTTAAAAGAAGAACAGATTCTTAATGCCGTAAAAGTCGCACGCGAAAACGGTCTTAAGGGACTTAAAATTTATTCAATGATTGGAATTCCAAACGAAACACAAGAAGACATTGATGAATTTTTAAGACTCGCCAAAATTTTAAAAAATGAAAACAAAGGTTTTAATATTGAGTTTTCATTCTCTTCTTTTGTTCCAAAACCTCAAACTCCACTTCAGTGGTCAAAGCGAGAAGATACAAAGAGTTTAGAGGCAAAACAAAAATATTTAGAAAAATCTTTGGCTAAAATAGGTGTCGGAGCTAAATTTTGCAGTATAAAATGGGATTATTGGCAAACTGTTTTATCAAGAGCCGGAGTAGAAATCGCTCCATTACTTGTAGAAGTTTACAAACGCGGTGGGAAAATCGGCGCATATAAATCAGCTCTCAAAGATTTAAAAATTGATATCTCCAAAGCAATAAACGGTTATGATATTGACGAAACTTTGCCTTGGGATGTCGTTGAAAATTATCCGCGAAAACAACTTTTGATTAATGAATTTGAACGTCTAAAGAAAAAATTATAATTGATTTGGTGAATAGTAGAAGTCAGGTGGTAGACTTTAGTCTACTCTACATTTGTTTATTAAGAAGAGATTATGCCACCCTCATCAGAGCTCCGCTCAGCTTCTCCCCTCAAGGGAGAAGCCGTTAAATGCATCAATTTAGCGCGTTTCATTGCTTCTCCCTTGAGGGGAGAAGCTGGCTGGAAGCCTGATGAGGGTGATATATAAAATATCAAACTAACACTTTAGAGCACTTAATATTTCCATCACAAGCATTTGCTACCGCAACCAGCTTGCCGTTATTAATTAACAAAACAATTTCATCTTGCAAATTCTTTCTTGCAGAAATTTTCATTCCATGGGAAACAAATTCTAATTCTTTTGAATTCAATTCATAAATTTGATAATTCAATTTTTCAAGCGGATAAATTAAATGTTTTTTAACTTCTTCCAAACTTGTTAAATCTTCCAATTTTACAGAGTCTTCAACCTCAAAATCTCCGGCTTTAACACGAATAAGTTTTATCAAGTGTCCGAAGCATCCCAAATTTTTACCCAAATCATGCGCAATTGAGCGGATATAAGTACCTTTTGAACATTTTATATAAAGTTCTAAAACGCGATTTTCTTGGTCATAATTTAATATCTTTAGTTCGCCTATATTAACACTTCTGGGCTTGATTTCTACTTCTTCACCTTTTCTTGCGTATTCATAAAGTTTTTTACCATTGACTTTTATTGCAGAATAAATCGGCGGTAATTGTTCAATATCACCGCGAAAGTTTTTTAATGCGTTTTCTATTTCTTCTAAATAAGGAGTTTTATCAGAAACCTCTACAGTTTCACCTTCCAAATCGTATGTTGTTGTAGATTTGCCTAATTGAACCGTACCGATATATGCTTTGTCATCATTCAAGTATTCAATCAGGCGAGTAGCTTTGCCTATGCAAATAGGCAAAACACCTTCTGCAAAAGGGTCAAGTGTGCCTGTATGCCCAATTTGTTTAATCTTTGTAATGCGCCTTAAAATCGCAACAACGTCGTGTGAAGTCTTGCCTTTTGGTTTATATATATTCAAAAAACCGAACATCTATTTAATCTCGCCGCGTGAAATTTTTTCAATAAGGTCAAGAACTCGAGAGCCTTGTTCTAAGCCGTCAGAATAAATAAATTTGATTTCAGGAGTAACTCTAAGACGAATTCTTTTGCCGATTTCAAATCTGACTTTGCCTGTATTTTTTTCAATAATTGCTTTATCTTTTTCAACTTGTTCGGGAGAACCCAAAACGCTGTAATAAACTTTTGCGTAAGAATTGTCGTGAGAAACTTCCACGTCAACAATGGATACAACACCTTCAAGACCTCTAACTTCTTTTCTAAAGATATCAGAGATATCACGCATTAATTCTTTTCTGACACGTTCATTTCTTAAAGTCATTGTTATTCTCCTTGTTTAATAGCTTATATTAGCATTATATCATGAAAAATCGACATTTTCTGTCATAACAAACAACTTTTCTACAACTTTATTAATACCTCTTGATTTTTAATAAAAAGAATGTTAGTATTAATGTGTTGCAAATGCAACATGTTGTAAAAATAACATACTTTAAATAGAGGATTGATTAATTTAAAAATGCAAGAACATTTTACTAATACAATATTTTATCAAATAGAATTGACTGCTAAATACTGTAAACTTTTGGGTTCACAGGTGTTTGAAAAATATGGCACCGGAATAAGTTGTGAAGAATATTCAGTTTTGGACGTTCTTGCAAACAGCCCTAAAATGTGTCAAAGGGATTTAGCAAAAATTATCTTGAAGGATAGAGCTAATACAGGAAAGCTTTTAGATTCTTTAGAAAAACGCGGTTATGTAACAAGAACGCTTTCAATAAAGAATAATCGACCTGTAAAAATCGTTGAGATTACTGATAAAGGAGTTAAAAAGGCAGAAGAAGTTTTAGAAAAAATCAGACCACACTTTCAACGTGTTATGGAAAAAATTAATAATAGTGATGTTGGAAGAGTTAGTGATTTGTTAAAAGAATTAAGAGAAATTTTAGACGAAACTTTGGAGATACAAATTTAAACAATGGAAAATGGAAAGTTGAAAATGGAAAATTGTTTTAAATAATTTATCAACATCACATAGTTCAATATTGAACGTATTTTATTAAAAATGTAGGGTGCAAATTTTTGCACCAAATAATAATTTTCCACTTTCAATTTTCAATTTTCCATTCATCTAAAAGTTAGATTATCAATAAATGAAAGGAATATAAAGTGAGCGACGAAAATAAAATAGAAGAAAAAGATACAAAAAAGTTGCCGGTGAAAAAGAGATATTTTTTCACATTTCTAGCAATAGTAGCAATTCTTGTAGGTGGTTACCTTTTATATGATACATTAGGCTCTGAATCCACAGATGATGCTTATGTTGATACAACAACGGTTTCTGTTTCACCAAAAGTTTCAGGACAAATCGTAAAGGTTTTGATAAAAGATAACCAACCTGTTAAAGCAGGGCAAGTTGTTGCGGTTATTGATAAAATTGATTACCAAGTAAAATTAGACCAAGCAAATGCGGCTTATGAAAAAGCTTTGTTAAATCAACAAAATGCGCATGCAAATTTGAGTGCTGCTAATTCAGAAATCGAACTTGCAAGAAAAGATGTTGAAAGATACGAAAATCTTTATAAAGTAGGTGCTGTTTCTAAACAAACTTTGGACAAAGCAAGAACAAATTTAGAGACAAAACAAGCAAAACAAACAACTGCTGATCAGTCAATTTTTTCTAAAAATCCTGCAAGGAGCGCGAAAGTCGCCGATGCCGATTTGAATGTATTGAAGGCTCAAAAACGTGCAGCGGAATTAGCTTTGGAATATACGGATATTAAAGCTCCGATTGATGGTACTGTTTCTAACAAAAAAGTTGAAGTTGGTATGATGGTTCAACCTGGAAGTCCTTTGTTTGTTGTTGTTCCGCATGATGTTTGGGTTGTAGCTAATTATAAAGAAACACAATTAACAAAGATGAAAGAAGGAATGGATGTTGATGTTAAAATCGACACTTATCCTGATAAAGTTTTTAAATGCAAAATCGACAGTATTCAAAGAAGTTCAGGTGCAAAAGCAAGCTTGTTCCCACCTGAAAACGCCGTTGGTTCTTTCGTAAAAATTGTTCAAAGAATTCCTGTGAAAATCGTGTTTACAAATAAAGAAGATTTGCAAGAATACTCTGTAATTCCTGGTATGTCAGTTGTACCAAAGGTTAAGATTAGAGAGTATTACAAGGAAAAGAAATAAGGTAATAGGGCAAAGCTTCGCTCATAAAATGTAGAATTGTAGGTTGGGCTTTCAGCCCAACAACAATATTCAAAACAAACTTATTCCCCTATTATTTTCAAAAAATTTAAACTATTTCAGTATTACGACTCTGCGGGTTTGAGATTCTCTCGAACCCTTTTTATTTTGTAGTAAATAGTATAAAATTATACCTTACATTTAAAATTTCACTTTTAATTTACAAACAACCCCCTCTTCCCGTTGCTTAAAAAAACTTTACATGCTATAATTTCGGTATGGAAAGCGGTGCGGAAATCAAAACAAAGAAGAAGGGAATGACTGCTCAAACTCGCCTTATACTAGCAGGTTTGGGGGTTAGTACTGCTTTCATTTTAGCTTCAGCAGGTTTTGCGACTTATAGTATCAACCAAAATATGAACCACGCTTACAGAAATTTCGGTCAGGTTCTTTCTAAAACTCTTGCTATTGAAGGTGTTGAAGTTACAAAAGAAGTTCCTGAACTTGCTAAATATGATGCGCTTAGGTCAAATTCGCTTTCTGTTTTAAAAAGTAATAATGATATCGCTTATATAATTTTCAAAGATAATAAATCAAAAGTGATTTATTCAAGTAAAGATGATTATCCTGACCAAGCCGAAAAGGCTCGTATTACGGTAAGTTCACCAATGATAGTTAAAAATATGAGCAATTCTGCTAACGTTGGTTCTGTTGAAGTCGGGCTTTCAGGAACTATTATGGATAAGGTTTCTGCGACTTCTAATACATCTTTAGCGATCGTGTTCTTGCTGGCTTGGCTTGTGATTGTTGGTATTATTTACATGAACACTTCGATTGTAACCAGAGAGCTTCGCAAGCTTCATCAAGGTGTTAAAAAGATTTCATCAGGTGAATTTGGTTACAAATTGGATGACAAGGATGTAGATAAAGAAATTAAAGAACTTTATTCTGCATTTAATGATATGTCAGAACGTTTGAGCCGTTATAACGAACAAACAATTGAAAGTTTGACTTTTGAACGTAACAAATTAGAATCAGTATTGATGAGTATTGTAAACGGCGTTGTTGTTTGTGATAACCACGATAAGGTTATTATGGTAAACAATTACGCTAAAAGACTTTTGGAAGTTGAAGAAGAAGATATTCTTAACAGTCAAATCCAACAATTCTGCGATTCAAGCGGAGAATTTTGTTTTGCAAATAAAATTACGGAATTCAAAGACACACCACTTGATGATGATGGTGCGCCTGTTCCGTTTAACATTACAATTGACCAAAGAATTTTGAAATGCTTGATTTCGCCAATGTTTACCCGCTCAAATTCTTATGTTGGCTACATTATCGTACTTATTGACGTTACAAAAGATGTTGAGATGGATCAATTGCGTTCTAACTTTATTTCTAATGTTTCGCACGAACTAAGAACGCCTGTAACAGTATTGAGAAGCTATATTGATACGCTTTATAATTTCGGTAACGATTTTGATTTTAATACTCAAAGAGAATTTATTGGGGTTATGAACCAAGAAATAATCAGACTCAACCGAATGGTTAATGATATTCTTGATTTTTCAAGATACGAAGCTCAAAATGTTCACATGGAAAAAACTAAACAGGATATTATTGAAATTGTTGAAGATGCGGTTAACCAAGTTCAAGTTTTAGCTAAGGAACACGATTTGACGATTTCTATAATGAAAGAACCTGATTTACCGCAAATATACTTGAATGTGGACAGTATTTCTCGCGCATTTATGAATATTTTATCAAATGCTATTAAATATTCACCTGACGGAAAACGTATCAAAGTTCGCGTTGAACGCTCTCGAGATGGCGAGTATGTAGAAGTTAGCGTAGAAGACCAAGGTCCGGGTATTTCCGAAAAAGACCAAAAGAAAGTATTCGACCGTTTTTACAGATGCGAAAACGCTACTCACACTGTTAAAGGAACAGGTTTGGGATTACATTTGGTTAAGGTTACTGTTGAAAAACATCATCATGGACAAGTTTTTGTTAATTCAAAAGAAGGCGAAGGCTCAACGTTCGGTTTCAGACTTCCTATAAATCCGCCGCCTGAAGAAATTGAAGAATATATTCCTAAAAATAAGTTGCCGGCAGAAAGCGAAGCCTGATTAATATTGGGCGAAGTCGATGGGTTGCTTTGGTCAAATGGAAAGTGGAAAATGGAAAATTACTATAAAATTTCTAATTATGCTTTCTGATTTATAAAATGTTTATGGTGCAAAAAATTGCACCCTACATTTAAAAATATTTAAAATAATTTTCCATTTTCCACTTTCCATTCTCCATTTGACATCCCCCTTCGTCTCTAAATAACAAACATGGAGCAAAAATGTACGAAGATTCAATAAAACTACTAACAAGTAAAGGTAAATTTTATGTAGATTTAGGATTAGATAGAATTCAAGCAGCTTTAGAAAAATTCGGAAATCCGCAAAAAGATTTAAAATGTATTCATGTTGCAGGTACAAACGGCAAAGGCTCTGTTTGCACAATTCTTGATTCAGTGTTAAGAGAAGCGGGATATAAAACGGGTTTATACACAAGCCCGCATATTTGGGATTATACCGAAAGAATAAAAGTTAGTGGTGTTGAAATTTCTAAAGAAGATTTTGCAAACTATGTTACAGAAATCTGTGCTTGCGGAATTCATTTGACTGAATTTGAAATTTTAACGGTAATGATGTTTTTGTATTTCAAACGCAAAAATGTGGATGTTGTAATTCTTGAAACAGGTTTGGGCGGAAGATTAGATGCGACAAATGTTATAGACAAAAATCTTTGTGCAATTATTACTCAAATTGATTTAGACCATACTGAAAGATTGGGTGACACAAAAGACAAAATCGCTTATGAAAAAGCCGGTATAATCAAACAAAATTGCCCTGTAATAACTTCTATGGGGTATGAAGCGATAAAAGACAAAGCTGATGAAATGAATTCTATGTTTATTTTGGCAACGCCGTTTGTTAAACCTGAATATATTGATGCACTTAGTTTAAAAGGTAATCATCAGGTTGAAAACCTTGCGCTTGCAGTGAATACGATAAATTATTTATTCAAAGATATTAGTGATGAAACGATTATTGAGGGGTTGAAAAAAGTTAAAAATCCTTGCAGATTTCAATATTTTCCGATTGAAAATCTGATAGTGGACGCATCGCATAATCCAAATGGCGTTCAAGCTTTGAGAGAAAATTTAGATGATTATTTTTCTTCTGAAAAAAGAAGATTTGTTTTCGGGTGTCTTAAAAATAAAGATTATTCAAAAATGATGAATATTTTATTTAGAGAAGACGATGAAATTTATTTGAATGAATTTGATTATCCGAATGTATGTAGTTTTGAAGAATTAAAATCTGCTTGTCCTTACGAAGCTCAAAAATACATAGGACAAGAATTGAAAGATGATAAACTTAATATTATTTGCGGGTCGTTTTATATGATTGGGCAAATGGGATGGATTAAAGAGCTTGGTTAGACTCGCTTTTGGTCATACTTTCATAAAGTTAATAACACCCTCTCCCCTACCCCTCCCCCGAGGGAGGGAGTAACTTGTGCTAATTGAACGTAATCAAGTTTACGCTAATTGAACG